>Ga0153958_1000345_pt1 | contig 11467 bp, 3 predicted proteins | sample TSFL042MetaG_FD_104719 | JGI IMG/M metagenome (GOLD analysis project Ga0153958, IMG submission 104719) | Attine ant fungus gardens microbial communities from Florida, USA - TSFL042 MetaG | ecosystem: Host-associated > Fungi > Mycelium > Unclassified | place: USA: Florida, Wekiwa Springs... | reverse complement strand
TCATAGTTTGAGGATTAGACCTCAGACTTAACAACATCTTTTGTCACTTGTCTAACTTCACATTTTTGAACTCTTTAAAGTATCAAAGCACCCATCACAAATAGTAAGTGACCATTTGTGATAGCCAAGTCATGACAGTACCAAGCCATATCACATCTAATTGAGGAACAGAGTTTGTGTCTAAATTCTTTAGATCTCTGGCTGACATACTAGACATGAAGCTACACTTTATCTCTGGGTATTACCCAAAGGCCAATGGCTGGACCAAGTGCATCAATCAGACACTCAAACAGTTTCTAAGAATCTACTACAATTATCAGTAGTCTGATTAGTCACAATTACTTCTTATAGCTGAGTTTGTTTACAATAACACCTCCTTGTCTACCACTAGCATTTCTCCTTTCTATGCAAATAAAGACTACTACCCCAGAATAGAACTTTAAGTAAAGTGTGATACTTGAATTATAAAGGTAGACTTATTTGTAACAGACCTGAGAGCAGTATATAATAATCTGAGAGAAATGATTGAAGATGCCCAGTGTTGCTACCAAAAATCCATGGATAGGAAATGAACACTAGTACCCAGAATTGAAGTAGGTAACTATGTTTTCTTACTTGCTAAGTTCATAAAGTTGACCTAGCCTACCAAGAAGCTGTCAGAGAAGTATTTAGGTCCCTTCAAGGTTATAAGGCAACTAGATACTCACTTGTATCTAATTAAACTCCCCAATCATCTTTGTGCCATCTACCCTGTCTTCCATATGTCACAACTTGAGTTAGTCCCCTTCAGCAACATTGCTAATCACATCAATTCTTTCCCACCTCTATTAGCAATTGATGGTAATTTAGAATTTGAAGTAGCCCAAATACTGGACTCCAAACTTAACCAACAAAGAAGAGAACTATTGCTCTACCTAGTCTAATGGTCAGGGTACAAGGGTACTTTAGAAGAATACTCCTGGACACCAGCTGCTGATCTGGAGAATACCACCAGATTAGTGTCAGAATTTCACTCTCTCTACCTAGAAAAGCCTGGTCTACTCACTAACTACTACTCCTTAACTTCTGAACTATATACTTGCCTCAAAAGAGGAAAGGAATAGCTAAATTATGGCCACAAGGGTGTGTTTATAAGGAGGGGGTACTGTCACAATCTGTGACACCATGACACATACTGTGCATATATGCACATATTTCTCCAGTGTATCTTAGTCAGTTGATTAGGTTATTTTACCATCCCAAAATTCTCTAAGTTATATTAAATAGGGCCAGTAGTTTTAGTTACCTTAGTTTTGTTCTTCCTTAGGAGACTCCATTGTTGTCCCCTCAATTATTCTTTTCCCTCAATAAACCTCCCTGTTGTATTCCAAGGGGCAAATGTAAAGGTTGGCTCAATTTACTATTGAGACCAAGCCCCAGAGAAGTACTTCTGGAGTCAATTCCTGACAGATCTCCCAATTTAATAGGATTAACATATCCATTGTCAAAACTAATCTGGCAAAGATCTCTAAGGTTCTTTCTCCCATTCTTCCTAGACCAAGTACAAGTATTTTAGCCAAGTCCAAACATTATCCAAAAACCAAATCATTTGCCTAAGCCACCAAAGGTTATTAATATATCATGAGTCACTTCAACTATGACTTAGGATAACATAGACTAGAATTGAACCAGTGAACAATGAACATCTGTAGAGTAAACAAGGACAAATAATACAACTTGTATATATAGTGTAAAACAATCTATTGAGGACTCTATCAAGTTTTCTTCTAATCCTAAAGAGCATCACAAATAGTTACTTACTGATTTGTGATTGTAGGTGCTATAGCTCAAAGGGGCTTAGAAGCAAAGTTTAGATAGTGACAAAAGATATTGTTAAGTCTAATCCTTAGACTATGAGTCCTTATATACATAATTGGGATAGTCTATGTACTAGAATAGATCATCATATACTACTATCTATTCTATATATAGTAGTACCTTTGTACTCAAAAATCCAATAACTTAACCATATAAAGGCTGTTCTTTGTTCTAAGAAAAGACAAATGACTATCTATGAGTAATTAATTAATATTTATGTACAAATATTAAGGACTTTATATCTTTATTAATATTAATTGCCTTGAGGTTGTTCTAGACTTATTGTTATAAACATCAAGTGGGACTACAACTATTATCAGCCATGGTCTAATAATGAGTGGCTAGTAGACAAGATGTCAGCAATGTTAAATGAGGATATTATTATACAGTAATGCAATTAATGTCTGAGGACTCTAAGAGACAATAGACTCAAAGAACAGACAAGACTCTTTGGAGAAATCTCAGACTATCTCTTCTCCTTTCTATTTTTGGACTTGTGCTAAATGGGACAACATTGGACTAACCTATTATTAGACAATGACTCAACTTGTCACTCTCATCACTTTTATTACTAGACTGTTACTTAACTAGTCACCCATAGTTACAAGTAGTGTTACTATATTGTAACATAGTCACAATACCTAGTTAGGATAAATATAGACCAAAAAGAGAAGGGAACAGCAAGTTCTCTCTTTCTGTATTCCTCCCTGTATTCCTATTACTTCAAGGGATTGGTACTCTTACTTGTCTTAGGACAACCTCAAGGGTACTACTCAAAGTCTTGTTGATATCACTGCTCTGATATAACTTCACTGAAAACCTTAACTGGATCCTTTAACAAGGAGTGTAAAGATATCAAGTGTTAGATATAGACTTCAAGTTGAAATGCATATTCAACTGTGAGGTCTAGAGTCTTAACACTTATTCTAAGCATTATGAAGAGGGCTTCTATTGACCCTAGAAGCAAAGCATATATTATGGTAGTTTCTGAGATATTGGTAATTTAATATGTGGTACCATAGTGATTACCTACTAATTTTCCTAATATCTTGGCCAATATTGATTGCCTTGAGACATATTTGGTATTGATCAAAAGGTCTTCTTAAGGGCTTCCCAGCATCATTAAGACTGTAGAAATCATTGAAGAATTGGTAAAGATAGGTCTGAATGAAGTTTGTGACAAAGAGTTTTCCTAGTCTAAACCCTAGACTAGGATCTTAAGTTAGTTGCTGACATAATATTGAGGAGATTCTCAAGATATGTCAGCGTCTAAAGTCTGATGACCGGAATTAAGCCAACTGTCTCTTTGTTCAGAGTTTGACAAAGAGAACTTGATGGGGTTCTCGCTTAATTCTCTACTACTTATACATTTTACTACTGTGGCTATGCACTTGTTTTCCCATGGTCCTCATGCTACTCTAGTCATGTGATACCTTGTGATGTGACCAGTGACATGACCATCTGTGACAATCTGTCACACCATTGTGACAAAGTCACATGATACTTTCCCATGCTCCATCTTGTAGTTATAAATAAGAAAAGAAAAGAAAAGAAATATAAATAATGACTTAGCCAGTTTGCTAAGTCATGACAAGATAAAAGAAGCCTTTGCAAAACTCACATCAAAGAAAGTTATCAAAATATAGAAGATCAGACCAAAAATTAACATAACTACTAAAGGTCTATCTAGAAAACAAATTATTAAGGCTCTAGCCAAGATGACTTAAACCTACTCTAAGTCTGAGTTGACAAGAAGAACTCAATAAAGTCCTTATTTATTTCCTATACACTACTTATACAACTACTACATGATCATGTGACATCTATTTCATGTGACTGTGACTGTGTGACACTTGTGATATATCACTTTCCCATACTTCTTTCCTAAGTAATAAGTCCAAAAGAAAAAAAAAAGAAATATAAATATAAATAATGACTTAGCTATTTTACCAAGTCATAACATATTCCTATGAGTAGGAAAAACATGGAATTGTCATAGAACAAACTAACACTTATATTTTCAATATTAATAGGTTTCTCAAATCATACAAATCTAATATGATAGCTAACTTTATTTGATCTAATAACAAAGAAGTCTGTTACAAACTTTATTTGGACCTATCTTCACTAATTTTTTGACAATTCCCACAGTCTTAACAGCTACAGAAAGCCCTTTAAAAGACCTTTTAGTCAATACTACTATAGTACTATTTATCAGATTGCCAATATCTCAGAAACTACCATAATTAATATTTTGCTTCTAGACTCAGAAAAAGCTCTCTTCATAATGCTTAGAATAAGCCTAGAACAATCTTGAGGCAATTAATATTAGTGGAGATATAAAGTTCTTAATATTTGTATATAAACATTAATTAATTACCTATAAATAGTTATTTGTCTTTTCTTAGAACAAAGAACAATCTCCAATTAGACCTTAGACTTAACAACATCTTTTGTTACTATCTAAACTTTGCTTCTAAGTCCTTTTGAGCTCTAGCATTTATAATCACAAATTAGTAAGTGACTATTTGTAATAGAGTCATTATTATTACAAACAAAATTGCCTTTATTTCTAACCTAGATATTATTAAAAAACATATTAAAGAAATCAACAATGTTAACTCAAATGACATTATATTCTCTTACCTCTTCTAGTCCAAATTATATCTAAGAATCTTAGGGGTTCCATACCACTATAACTACTCAACTACATCCATATTATCATTCTAAATCAAAGAAATAATCCAAAGAACAACTTTTTTCAATAATATTATCCTAGTTTTCTAATCTCATGTCATCAAGGCCTTTCCTAAGTCAGATATGGCTGTTGTAAGGCTCTTAGCTACAATGACTTAAACCTACTCTAAGTCCAAGTTAACAAGAAGAACTTATTAGAGTTTTTTAATTTATTGTACACTACTTATATAATTACTACATGGTCTGTGTACTACTTTCCCATACTCATCATATGACTCCATCATGTGATATCACCCTGACATGTCACTGTGACATGTGACATTGACATGTGATACTTTCTTACTATAGAGGACTATTCTACTAGAATACTTTTGTTTTTCTTTCTGTAAAGCTTTCTAACTAGATAGTAGTGAATATAATTTATAAGATAAATAAGGGGTGTGTTCTCAAAGAAAAGCACTTTAGCTACCACTGTATTTCAGCACAATATCCCTCATATAAGTTTAATAACTTTACCAATGAACCTATATTGCAGTGATCTTAATTAAATCAAGATCTAAGTTCTGTCAGCAACTGACTTAAGAACCTAGACTAGGGTTTAGTTCAGGTAGCTCTCCAGAGTTAGAAAAGAACTCAATAGAGTCCTTGTTTTATTTTACTACACTACTTATATATTTCTGTATTGTTTGTCCTTATTTAATCTACAAGTCTTTACTGGTCTAGGGTTCTATTCCAGTCCATGTCATATTTCTTAGTCATGGTTGAGGCAACTCATGACAATATCCCTTTTTTAAGAATTTTTGTTCCAAAAATTTCTTATAACTTGTTGTATATATCTTTCATTTTTCCCATCTTGTCTTCTTTATCCTATTCTTTTATTTTTCTTTTTTCAATTTCTTCTTCCTTTTCTTTTTTATTAATCCTTTCTAATCTCTCCTTTTCTTTTCTTTTCTATTTTCTCTAATTTCTTTCTAATTGTCCCCAATATTCTTTATCAAATTTCTTGTTGTTCTATCCATACAATATCTTTACCATATATCTTTCTGGAAGTTTTTCTCTCCTATCTTCTTTATTGTTCCTTCTTTTCTTTATTCTCCCAATTTTGCCATATTCTTTCTTGAATTCTTTAACTAACTCTTTTGCATTTTCTAAGTTCTCTCTTAGTTCCCAGGTATCTTCTTCTGCTGTATATCCTTTCTACTGTACTAGATATTGATCTTTTCCTCTGAATTTCTTTTTGTTCAATATTTTTTCTACTTTATATTCTTTTTTTCCCTCAATTATAACTGGTGCTAGTTATTTTTTCTTTTGACCTTCAACTTGATCTCTATACCTATATACTTTGCTAACATTTACTACTGGATATATTTTTATTGTGCTTAGTAAATCCAGTTCTATTGCGTTTGTCAAAATAATCTCTTTTACTTGATAAGGTTCTACAAATTGCTTTATAAGCTTTTCTAATTGTCTTTTTTTCATCTAGTATTTAAGATCTTTCATGCTTAAAAGTACCTAGTCTCCTACTTGGTACTCTTTTATCTTACTTCTTTTTCTGTTGGTATATTTCTTTGTCTCTTCTTGGCTTTTTCTTAGCATTGCTTTTGTTTTCTTGTGTACTTCTTTTATTCTTGTCACAAATTCTTTTGCTCTTTTGAACTTTTCCTTCTTTTTCATTTTGAATCCCATATGTGGGTCTTGTCCATTGTTTGCTTTGAACAGTGATACTTTTGTACTAGTCTACACTTTATTGTTATATGCAAACTTTGCTGTCGCTAGCCAATCTGGCTATTGCTTTTGTCAATGATCAATGAACATTTTTAAGTATTGCTCTAAGTTCTGATTTATCCTTTCTGTTTGGCCATCTGTCTATGGGTAGTAGGTATCACAAATAGTCACTTACTTATTTGTAATTGGTGTTTTAGAATCTTGAAAGGTTCAAAAATACAAAGTTTAAACAGTAACAAAAGATGTTGTTAAGTCTGAGATCTAATCCTCAGACAAAAAGTCCTTATATACAGGATTATGATGGTCTGTGCACTAGAACAGATCATTACATGCTACTATCTATTGTTCTACATATGGTAGTGTCTTTGTACTTAAAATAGTGATAACCTAACCATATGAAGGCTATTCTTTGTTCTAAGAAAAGGACAGATAACTATTTATAAAGTCTATGTACAAATATTAAGGCCTTCATATCTCCACTAATATTAATTGCCTTGAGGTTGTTTTAAGCTCATTCTGAGCATTATGAAGAAGGCTTCTGCTGAGCCTAGAACCAAAGCATCAATTGTGGCGGTTTCTGAGATATTAGTGATTTAATAAATAGTAATATAGTGATTACTAGTTAATTTGCTTAATATCTTGGCCAATATTGATTGCCTCAAGACGTGATTGGCATCAATTGTTTTGTCTTTGACTTTCTTATTTTCTCCAATAAGTCTACTCCCTTTATTATTACTTCTGTCACTTACATTGCTCTTACTTCTAACCACTCTCTTTTTAACAATGTTCTATTCTCATTGTCTTTTTCCACTCCCTTTTGCCAGTTTGGTTGTCTACTCAAACTATCAGCTTTTCCTATACTGGATCCTAGCACATGTTTGAGCATAAAATCAAATTTAGATAGGTATAGAGCTATCATGCTTGTCTACAATTTAACTTTTGGCTACTCATAAAATATTTCAAATTTTTATGATTGCTCTAGATTTCAAATTTGTTTTGTGCTCCTTCTAGCAGGTGTGTTATCAAAGGACTGTGATAGTTCTTAGTGATCACCTTAGGTAAATGTTCAAGAAGAACTCAATAAAGTTCTCTATTGTATTCTATATACTACTTATACTACTTTTATATGGTCTGTGCATAAAAGTTTCCCACACTATTTATAGTTTATCCCATTATATATCTTAAGATTGTAAATTAACTGTTCAAAAGCACAGAAAGTTATTTCCTTTTTGGGGCTCTTATAACAAGAAGAATACTATCATAAGTTAATGCAACTATAACAACAGTGATGGACAGGATCAGCTGATGGAAAAAAATGACAAGTGACATAAGAGAAAGATCAGGAACAACTAATAAACATGGCAAAAGGACCTATATTATAAATAGGAACAAATAGCTAGGAAATGTATAAATAGTATAGAAGAATCAAGCAAGAACTCCATTGAGTTCTCTTCTAACCCTGAAGAGCTCCTTGGTCTAAACCCTAGGCTAAGGTCTTAAGTCAGTTATTGACACAGTACTTATAGGAAGTCTGGAATAGAAGAAGAGTAGTCTACTATGCTATTCTCCTAATTATAATTTCAGGAGAATTATTAGGAGAAATAAATTACATAATTGTCAGATTTCCAGAATATGATACTTCTGTCTTCTGCAATTGTGGGCAAGGTACCTAAATCCCTTATACTTCTAATACTCTCTTTCTCACTTCTCTTCTAGTTTTGCCCTTAGTAAAGTGAGGGTACACTTTTCTTTGAGTAACTTGCTCAGGAGTTGGTTGTATTATTATTGAGATATTGTGGTGATATCTCAAAGGGTATAGAGATAATGTTGAATCCTACTATTTTACTATTACATCTGCTAAGGTACAAGATCTTTATCTAGCCAAATGCTTACTTCCCTACTGACTACTGTCCTAATACTAGGATTACACTATTATCTTAACAGGAAGGATCTCTACTCTAAATAGCTCTTTAAGAGATAACTGTTACTCCTTTGTATGTACCACTCACAATAGAATACAGCACAAGGTTTATACAGTGAAAATATAGTCTACCAAATACTACTTACTTATTAGATTAGGTCTTGAGTATGATACCTAGGTTTGGTACCACACTGTCACTGATAGTCCCTAACTGACTATCAAGTCCCCTTAAGCCAAAAGCCCAGCTATATATAGAGATGACTAATGATCATAATGATTGTCAGTCAAAGGTCAATCAGTAATGAGATAAGAGATTAAACAGGATTTGAGGCAAACAGTATTCAGAAGTTAGTATCAAGTTCTTCTGTCAACAACTGACTTAAGAACCTAGACTAGGGTTTAGTCTAAGTAGCTCTTTAGGATTAGAAGAGAACTTGATAGAGTCCTCACTTGATTCTGCTATACTATATATATAAATGTTTACTATTTGTACTTATTTATTACATAAGTCCTTATTAGTCCCAGATTCAATTCTAGTTCATGTTATATTCTTTAGTCATGGTCAAAGTGACTCATGACATTACTTCTTCTTGGTTATAGCCAAGATAACTTATAATACTATACTATAACAGATAGAGCTAGTAACTGAATTACCAAACATCCAAAGAGGAGGGTATAAGAACCCTGATAGAATAGGAGGTACTTCAGCCATTGATCCACTAGTTGATGTTTAAGATAAGTGTCATGACTTGGCAAAATAGCTAAGTCAATATTTATTTTCTTTTCTATTTTCTTTTCTTTTCTTTTTCTTATTGATAGATGTACAAGACAAAAGTGACTCATAGGGAAGTGCAGGACTTCATAGTAGGGTTAGGGTTGTGGCTCATGTATAAATAGTATACTAAATCTAACAGGAACTCTATTGAGTTCTTCTTGTCAACTTGGATAAGGAGGGTGTCTAAGTCATCATTGGCTAAGTCACTACAATAAGACTTTAATATAAGCTAATATAATAATTACTTACTAGATAATATCTAGACAAATTAAACTTACTATTGTACTAGTATTGTCTCAGGGTTGTTTTGGGGTTGTTCTGAGAATAATAAAAGAGTGTTTCTTATTAATAGGGAGTACCACATTAGTCATGATAACCTGAAAGGTTGCCTAGTTACTATATTATTTCACTCTATTCCCAAACTTATACCTATTTAGATATATCTTACCTATAGGGATACTCTTTTTCTTTTTCTTTAATCTGTTTTCTATGTAAGACCACCTCATTTGTTTACCTTGAAGTAACATTTGAGATAGGTATAACTAAATCTCCTTTGTATCAACTTGTACTTATTTATACTTAGCTTATATTGACTTACTATACTTCTAATGTTCTTCAAAGTAAGACATCAATTATGGTAGTTTCTGAGATATTCATAATTTAATATATAGTATTATAGAGATTACCTACTGATTGCCTGATAGCTTGGAAAATACTGATCACATCAAGATACTTTGGATATCATTCAAAATGTTTTCTTTAGAGCTTTTGAGCACTGTTGAGACTGTAGAAATAGACAAGAAATTGACAGAGATAGGTCTGAATGAAGTTTGTAATAGTTATTTTATTAAGAAATTTGGATCTAGAAGAAGAACTTGGCAATAGGATGAGAATGGAAGTGTTGAGCATGAGGAAAAAGGTACTCCAGTGCAAGATTACTAGCAAGGACAGGAGATTAGAAAAAAGATTATGTTGATTCTAAGAATCAGTGTTATAAGACAGTTCTAAAAGAAGAAACTATTTTCTGCACATTTACAAACTTAATGGGAAATATCCCAAAATACAACAGACTAAAGATATAAATAGTATGGAAAAGATTATGTAATACTATAGTTATTAGTAAAAGGTCTTGTAATTGTGAGAGACAGGCACATAGACTAACAGACATTTGTATAAGTAGTAGCTCTAATCCAACAAGAACTCCATTGAGTTCTTCTTGAACCTTTACCATAGTCTGACCCTAAGTCCATCAAGGGCTTGCATTAACAATCAGGTTATTATCTAATACAGAGACATTACCTGTGCTACTCAAGAGACTTCAATTCCCAACTAGGCTAGCCCTTGCTATGATCATCAACAAGTCTCAAGGCCAGTCAGTGGAACATGTGGAAATTAATTTGTAGACATTAGTGTTCTTATATGAACAACTTTATGTGGTGTACTTCACTATTCAACACTTCAGTACTTCTTCCAGAGCAGAGCCAAGAGAGCAGAAGGACACTCAATGTAGTACATAAAGAAGTATTTAACAGTATTAGATTATAGATTGTTTGTGTATGTGATAATGGACTTGAGATTGATTTTACTGTGATTTGACAGATAGGAATATAAGTGATTGAAATCAGTCAGAATAGTTTTACAGAGTGCACAGAAAGGAGTGTAGAAGACTGACTTCAACACAAACTTAACCACTCAGAATTAGTAGAGGGATCAAGCTGGGCCAAAGACCCAGATGAAAACCTTGTTTGATAGCTGCATGATATCAATCAATTAAAGCAATTAAACCCATATTTTAGCTGACTAATCATGTCATTAACTACCAGCAGTGCACCCCTCTCTCCTTCCCAATACCATGTTACTACAAGCCCCTTCAACAGGGAGTCAATCCTCATTCGTGATGACCAGACTCAAGTCTCTCAAAATAGCTCATTTGATCTTGATTGGCTCACTAATGATGATAATAGTTGGCGGCGCACGATGGAAAAGAACTAGGAATGATGGCAGATCTCTGGTAGAAGCAATTGAGCAACCCTGAGACCCTGCAGTGTTAGAATCCCAACGATCTGATGGATACTAGCGTTTGAGGAGCAGTATTCAAAAGTTCGCACGTGTCGCCATTCCCATCACTTGTCATCAGGGCCTGTTCCTTCCCAGGACGTGAGTCCAAGTTTTAACACAGAGAATACTACTCTTAGGCACATGTAGGAGGTATTGTGTGACAGGTCAGTAAAAAGTCATTGTCGAGAACTAGTTTACGACTGCACATAGAAATCATACTGATTGACCATCCAAATTAGCGAAAATGCTGATTGAAGGGACACAAATCATTCATGTCAGTAATGACACCTGATGACAAGGCGGCCAGCACTTACTTGATACAAATACAGGACTGAGAATGCCTGGGTTGATTCTTCCTGTCCTGAAAATGAACAGTTCTGTCACAAAGTGTCCAAACGCGATGAGGTAGGTAAACAAAGCCATGTCATAAACTC
>Ga0153958_1000344_pt1 | contig 11471 bp, 5 predicted proteins | sample TSFL042MetaG_FD_104719 | JGI IMG/M metagenome (GOLD analysis project Ga0153958, IMG submission 104719) | Attine ant fungus gardens microbial communities from Florida, USA - TSFL042 MetaG | ecosystem: Host-associated > Fungi > Mycelium > Unclassified | place: USA: Florida, Wekiwa Springs... | reverse complement strand
GGGGGGGGATAATAACCCCAAAAAACTTTAAATATCAAAAAGTTAATAAATTATTTAATTTAATTTAATTTAATTTAATTTAATTTTATTTTATTTTATTTTATTTAATATTATTTAATTTTAGTAATTATTATATCTGTTTTAATGATTAACAATAAAATAGTTAGTTTAAAAAGTCGAACAACTTCCAACAAAAAACTTATCAAAAAGGCGTATCTTCCCGTTTAAGAAAGCCTAAAACAAGAAACAAGAAAAAACAAGAAACAAGAAAAACAAGAAAAACAAGAAAAACAAGAAAAACAAGAAAAACAAGAAAAAAACAAGAAAAAAAAACAAAAACAAAAAAAAAAAGAAAAAACAAAAAAAAGAAAAAAACAAAAAAAAGTTAAATATTAACTAATTATTTAAAAATAAATGTAAAAAATCTTTAATAAGTTTGTATATATAATGATATAATCTTAATATTTTAATTTTAATAAAATTGATATATGGTATGTTATCAATATATTTATCAAGTATAATTTTTATATTATCTATATTATTTATATTTTGATGTGAGGTATTATATGGTGGTGGAATATATGTGATTATTGATTTAAAGTTAATATCGTAATGATCATTTATATCTATTAATTTAGTGTTTAACCCTTGTAGAATAATTGATCTATTTACAATGTTTATATCTAAATCTTTTCATTTTACCTGGAAAGATAAAGCCTCACATTTAACAGAATTACCGCGTAATAAATCTTTAAAATTGTCATAATTTAACGAAGAAGGTTTCACCCCACTAGATTTAATGAAAATAGTGTTAATATTGGTTTTTAAAGCGTATAATTTCTTTCTAATAAAAATAGCTTCCTCAATTTGATGTTCTAATTTCATTTGACCCAATTCTTTACCTATAAAAATATTATTAAGTGGTTTCGTTAAAACGACACTATCGGTATCAGAGTAAATACAAGGGTTTGCCGGAATGTTTTTAAACTTATTAATAGCAATTCTGGCGTAGGCGGAAATAGCCGCAGAGATATGCACCGCCGATGGGACCCCTCTAGATTTAGTTAAACTATTAATGGTTATAGATTGAGGTTTAGAATCGAAGTTTTTAAGTAATTTTCTTAAAGATTCATCAATTAAACTAGAATATTTAATTAAAACTTTACCATTATCTAAATCTGAAAATAAAGAATAGTTATAATTCTTAGTAATCTTGTTAGCTTCATTTTTAGACATAATTTTCATAGATGATGTAATATCTTTCATCCCGAATTTCCCATATAAAGAATTTAGTAACAGTTTACTTAAAGCTCTTTCAATCGGATCCTTAGTATTTTTTTTAATTTCATACATAGTCTCTACATAGTTTTTGAACAAGTTTTTACCTCTTTCAAATTTATAGCCATATTTTAGGTTGAAAGTATAACCATCCTTCAAAGCTTCTTTAATTTCTTCACTAAAAATCATTCTACTAAAAGTCCCTCTAGGACAATCAACAATATCAGATTTCTCATCTCTTAATTGTATATAAGGTACTCTTAAGGTATTATAATCTGGTGCAGTAATTTCCCCGTAAACAAAGCCAAAATAGTTGTTTAAGTCTTTATCCGTACTTAACGTCGGGTTCCCAATAGGCATATCATTAAGCATAGCGTAAGGATATTGTGAGTTCATATCATAGTAAAAACCTTTATTCATTTTATTAACACAAACGGTAACATTACCACCGAAATAGGCAGATCTAATTTCTTTCTCCACATTCCCTCTAATCATTTTAATTTTTAAATCATTATTATAGAATTTTGATGTGTAAATAGCTACAGCTAATTTAGGAGCCGTCACAAAATTCGTAATATTTAAAGAGTGTAAATTAAAAATTTTATCATTAAATTTAATCATAACGTCTAATAATCCCATAACATCTTTTTCTAAATAAATTAAAGCTTCATCTTTCAAATTCCAGTTATTAGATTTCATTTTGTTATAAATTTTAAGAGGCATATTTTTAAAGTAAACAAAATCAGGTGTAACTCCGGAATAGAATAGTGTATCTTTATTCACAAAATTATGAGGAAATATACCTTTTTTATAATTTATCTCAAAAGATTTAAAAATAGAATCTAAACTACCGTTAATCATTTGGATCGAATCTAATAATTTAAATTTAATTTTATTTTTTTTATTAGAAATAGTAATTGAGATAATCTTATTATCTTTCCATTTTGGTTTAATATCAATATCCTCCATTAACAAACAAGCTTTAATTAAAAATACAGAGTCAAATCTCCCTAAGTTATGAGCATAAAAAGTATAACCATTAATATCTTTATTATTAGCTAAATCTGTAATAATGTTTTTCACAAGATCTAAACTATTACTATCTTTATTAATATAATAAAATTTATTAGTTTTAATAGAATCATTAATAGCTCAGCCACCAGCATAAACATTTTGAATACCGATTCCTTCATTACCGTAAGTTTCAAAATCGATACTTCCTATTTTAGTATCTTGTATATTTATTTTTTTATCTTCAGGATAATCTAAGAAGTTATAAGATGCTTCAATTTTAAATATATAACCATTATTATTGAAGAAGTAATTAATACCATCCCTATTTCTAATAAATCCAAAGTCTGTTTTTTTATCAGATCAATTTCAAATAATGTTTGAAGGGTCTGAGTCGACAATGTTTAAATTTTTAATAGTAATATAATTAGTGTCATTATCACCTTTTTTAACATATATAGCTTGATTATCATCTAATTTATAAGCTGTAATTAAACCATTATTAACAATAGGAACACCATAATTATCCATAAGAATATTATTATATTTAAGGTTATCAAAATTAGATAATCTTTTCATAATTAAATCATCAATATTAACATTAGATTTCTTTTTAGCTAAATAATCATCAATAGTTTTAGTAATAATACTAATTTCATCCTCTTTAACATTAAAATCTGTGATATCTAACCAAACTCTATTCATTAAGACAAGTTCAATATTATTATTACCCATATCATACTTAGATAAAGCAATGTGGATAAAGTAAACTAACTTATCAGATAAATTATTAATATTAACGAATTTAGTTATTTTCATAGAATCAGAAATTGTCACAGATTGTGAAAGACCAGTATCGTTATCAATTCATCTAAATACTGGTAATAATGTATAAGTTTTTTTATCCTCTAAATTAGCTAAATATTTCTCTATATTATTTAACAATAAAGGGGTATTATCCAATAACTCAATTAAATTACCTAAGCTAACAATATTTTTATATGAGGTGAAACCACCACCAATAATTTTATATAAGTCATTATTCAATTTATTTTTAGATATGTCAGAATTATACAAATTAGGGTAATTAATCGAAAAATTTCTGTTCAATTTCACATAATAATTTGATAAGTAAGAAGATGATAAATATGACATAAATGTCTTCGGAATAACAGGAAATAATAAAGCAAAGTTAATTTTACATAAATCGGAAGATACCCAGTTAAACACATCCAACCCAAAATAGTTAATAGGATTAATCATAAGATTTTCCCAAAAATATTCGTGAGAGACATGTACTAAATATTCCATATAAAACAATAAAATTAAGAAATGTAAAAGCAATGAAATACAAATAAATCAATTAAAAGTCAATTTAACAAATCTATCTATATATGAACAGTAGATTAACACAATATATGTATAATTCCCTGATCCAATTGACTGAATATAAAAATTAAAAAATAATTCGGGAAAGTAAACTATAAGTGAAAATCTTAAAATCTCTCTGTGAGAGTAAAAAAAGATGATTAAAGGTAGGGCCATAGCCACTAAAAAAATTAGAATATAAAATATTTTCATATCTTCTTTTAACAGAAAAAACAATAAAAATATAAAGGTTATAAATTACGTAAATAAGGTCAATATCAAAAATCAATAAAATGAAGTAAAATCAATAGAGTTAATTGCAAAATAAGAAAAGTTTTTAGTTAAAAATTATAAAGTCAAAAAATAATAAAAAAAAATCAGTAAATTTTAAAACTCATTATCTCAATCAAATTTTATTAAGTAAAAGCAAAAGGGGCGTAAATTCAAGCATAAGTATATAAAAAAATATTATAAACTAAATTAAATAGTTTTAAATACGGAATTTATATAAGGGCTAGTTAATCTTTTTTGTTTTTGTTATTAAGTTAGTGTTTAGTTGGAGATTAAGGATAAGCGGTAAATCTAATAATTTATATTATCTTTTTATTTTATATTTAAATCTTTTTTATATTAAATTTACTTAGAATATTTCAAGTATGTAATTTTACACAAAAAGCCTTACAAATAAAAGGTTATAAAATAACTCGTACAATAGACAGGGAAAATTTATGAGATGCAGATATTAGGGATTTAAAAAGTCATGACTGATTGTTAACAAACGTTCCTATCCCTCATAAATATATATATATTCTAAAGGGATGATTAAAAGCCGGATTAATTGAATTTAACGAAAGCAAAGTATCAGCTATAATTGAATAGAAGCCAAAGGAGGAAGAATTAACCAATTACTTATTAATTTTACTATTAACGGACAGGGTAATAAGCAGGAATAAGCAAACATAGAGTATACAAAGTTTACAAATCGTGCAGTTATCATAATCAACTAAATAGATGGTTTCATACTATCCGTTAAAGCTGTTTCAATAAATCCTAAGGATAAAAAATTAAAATAACTAAATATAAGTATCGCTTGCATTAATGTTAAATTTGGTAACGATTTTTAATTCTCTCGGGTTATGCCATACTATTAAATATAATCCCTCAAATAAGATAAATATTAAAAGTGATATGTCTGGAAATACAACCAGATAAAAGCAGAATAATAGAATTTGGTGTTAACACTCCATTCAAGTTTCTAGGATACACCTTTAACTATCTTAGAAGAACTAATCAAATCAGGAATAAATACATACACCATATGAAACACGAGTGAAGAGTAGAAGGAAGAGGTAACTTATACGTTTATCCCTCAGCCGATAATTACAAAGGTTAAAATCCCTAATCGAGCTATTTATAAAGAATTTAAATACTACATGAATTAATAGGTGCAGTTAATCCTAAGGTCACAGGATGGGTTAATTATTTCTCTTTAAATAATTCTGCAGGAACGCTATCTTCAATCAATAAGTTCCTATACGACATAATCAAAATTTGATTGCGGAATAAACATCCCAAAGGTTATACTATTTTACTAAATAATCAATATATGTTATTAGGTAATATAAAGCGACAGCACAATCTTGATTCCAATGCTGATGAGGGAAATCGAGTTAAAAATTTTAAGCACGAAAGTTAAAATGCAAAAGCTAGTTCAAGTGCCATAACAAATATTGTAATTTTGTTTTTTTCGGATTATCATTTAAAGACTCATAACAAACATATATCAGGTACCTAAGTTGAACATACTAAAATGGGTCACAAATATCAATAAAGTTGCTTTTTCTGTGATTTCTCCTTCTAGAGCAGTTTTTAAATACAATGTATAAGATAATAAAGAGCAGTGAGTTAAGGAATCCTTAAAACTGACATCATTGCACAAAAACAAAATTTACTTTATGATCGAGGTAATATGGGAAAGGGATTAGTACAATATTATTTATGTAAAGACTACTACAATCTAGATGAAGACCAAAATAAAATAGTTTGCCATCATAAAGAGGGATTTAAAATAAGCAAAAATAAACAAAAAAACAAAAAAATAGACAATTTAACTCTCTGCCATGAAAGTTGTAACATAGACTTAAATAATTCAATATCCTCTTTAACTAAACCCAATACAAATTAAAAATTAGTAGTAATAGTTCAACACTAAAATTTAGCAAGAATAGAAGATAATTATAAACAAATAAAAAAAGTATAGCGAAAAGTAAGCGTTAACATTAAAAAGGATATAGTAATATTTTATTAATACTTTTTCTGTACCTATTAATAATTATTATAAATCGTGGAGTAGAGGTCAATGGTTGAAAGGGACAGGATTAGATCACATGGGGGTGTTGTAGGCGAGTACAATTTCTATCCAAGCGGAGTTTAGCGTGGTTTTAAGGGAATATGTGTAGAAAGTGTATCTTTTGATAGATGGTAAAAATCCGAACAATAATAAGGGTCGAAATATCCATTAATTTTTCCAGTTTAGGATAATCCTCCTTGTCGGACGAATATATTTAATCAGGTTAAGCAAAAATCGAAAATAGTCTAAATTTAATTATCCTTTCTAATTTAGTAAAAAAAAGGTTTGTATATTTATTTATATAGATTATTTATTAGTAGTTTAACTTAAAAATTTCCTCCCTTTGATACGTATATTGAATCGTAATTGAATCTTTATTTCTTAATTAGGAATTAGGAAGTTAAAAAAAATATAATAAACTCTTTTTATTATCCCAAATCTCAAATTTGTTCTATTTTCATTCCAGCCTCAATAAGTATGACAGGGAGCTAAATTTAATATTTTAATAAGTACTAGTACTTCTATTCTTTTTTAGTTTTCCTTCTCTTTTTTCAGAATAAAACCCAAGAATTATTCCTTTATTTTACTTGCAAGTCCAAGTCCAAGTCCAAGTCCAAGTCCAAGTCCAAGTCCAAGTCCAAGTCCAAGTCCAAGTCCAAGTCCAACACCAACACCAACTCCATCACCAAATCAAATTATAAATCTAAATAATTTAGATAATACTTCATATTCAAAAGGACATGGTAATATAGTTATATTACTAGCTAATTGATACAATAAATTTGTATGTATAATAGTTAAATAAGGTTATCTAAAATACATAGAACTAAATAAAGGTGTTAAATTATTTTTAATTAAAATCATATTGTTGAGGTTGTAGCATAGAAATCAGGATTAATCTAAATAGGTATACTATAAATTAAAGCTAGTCATTTTTTAAAACCAATTTTTTAATAATGATGAGTATGAGTAATACTATTAAAGCTTGTATAACAACTCGTTTATGATTAAATAGGATTTAAATTAATAAATTAACCCTTTAAAAATCTATATATTATTATCCATATAAATTATACTGTCTAATTTTACCTTTTTCTAATTTAATACCTATTTATTAAAAAAGTAAATAAGTCATATGTAAGTTCCTGAATACAAGAAGCATCTAATAAAATAATAAAATTAAGGGGTCAATTAAAGCTGTAACTCTTACATCAATATCTGATTTATTTATTATATTAATTTGTAGTCCAATACCCCCTTTTTTCTTGTGGTATAATATTACTACCCTCTGTCCCCCGACTCTTTCGAATAAGATAATAAATAAGATACTATTACAACACCAAACCACCGAATTACGATTTCTAAAATTTACCTAGATGGAATAGTCTACACCTAGATCCGTTAACTCCCTAAACTCTATTAACTTTACCAAATTCGAGTGGAATATGAATCAACTAGTCGAAAAGCAAATGGATAAGACATGACGGCGAGTGGCTTACCGACTTTAAATTCTTAGGGATAAAGTATAAAGGTTATAGAATATAAGCCGAATTACGAGATCCATATAGAAATGAGGAAAGTCAATTGTTCAAGGCGAGTCGAAACATGTAACAAATACAAAATATTAAATTAATAAAAATTAATTATAAAAATAAATAAAAATAATAATTAAATTTAACAATTCGCAACTGTCTCAGTTAAAAAATACAAAGTTTAAATAACTAAAAAGTTCTAAAAAGATTACAAATGTAAAAATAAGAATTAAAAAGTTTACTAATATAATAAATAATAATTAAAAATATTAACTCTCAAACCCATTCTTTAATTAATGCAAACTTAAATTCAAAATCTTGAAGTTCCACTTAAAAAGATAAATTTTCAACAAATGAAGCCATTCAGAGAGATAATTAATCCTAATAAAAAAATCATCCACGTAACGTACGAAGATAAGTGTTTATAAAACAAAATTAAAGCTAGAACTAAACATAGACAAATTTAATGTAACTAATCTGAAAAAAGGTTACAAATTTCTGGGTGCAAATTTAATACATAGAGAAAATATTCTGAAAAAATAAAAAAGCCATAATTCTGCTGATTTAGGTATAAGAATAAACATTATAAGAGTATCGAGAATGGGTCCTATTACTAGAGTAATTGATAAAATTATTTCTATGTGATTTGGATTAGCTAGAAGGTTTAATTTTACAAAGCCCACCAGATATAAGAACTTGACTAATAAGACAAATAATTTTTAAGATTATGATACTTCTATAACAAATACTAATACAAAGAGTCAGAGATACACTCCTGATACTTAAAGTTTAAGTATAAAACCTTATCTATAAATCAAAGAACTGCCATCTATTTACAAAACCGTATAATCTAATTAAAAAGAAACTGATACTCTTAATCAGTATAATTATTCAGCTTATATTTCTATTTTTAGTTTATCCTTATTTAAGCAAATTAATATGATAAAATTGATGACTAATTATCTTAATGTGCAAATGCAAATGCCTTTAACTAATAGACTTATTCTATATTTTGATACATATCTTTATAATTTTATATGAGCAAAAGAAATATGGAAGTTTAAGAATAATCTAAAAGCAACCAGAGTTGACATATGAAATCCTTACGACAAATAAAATCTTAAAAAATTCTAGCTATATTATAAATAAATAAATAACAGGGTTAATAAATATGACTACGAGTCCTAATCCTTTTTTAGTAAATAATACTAATCCAAATATGCTAACATCACACAAGAACTCTACGTTACTACCTCTTGTAATTAATCCTAAATTAATATCCTTAACAAATGATAAACAGAAAAACATTATTAACAAATGATAAACAGAATATTATTTCCGAAAAGATCAGTTAATTTTATTGAAAGAGATGTATCAATTTACACATCTTTAGGGTGAAAAAGGACCAGCCAAAGGCAAAGGGGAAAAGGTAGTATTATTATTATAATATTTCTTAAATACTAGATTAATTGATTTAAATTAAAATACTCCTATATTTATAGGCAATTAGGAAAATAAGTTATTTAAGTCATAAGATTTTATTAGAGTTCTAGTCGAATTAGAGTTATAGAACTATAGTTTGTATTAGACTTATCTCTTAGAATTAGTTAAGGGTCCGTCTAATTTACTTTGTAGAGAGCCGAATTAGATAGCTATAGCCGAATTAGATAGTTATAATTTAATACATAACTAATTTAACGGGTTTAGTAGTATGAAAATTTTAATCCCATAGTATATATTTATTTATATATTAATATTTATTACGTAAAAAAAACCAAAAAAAGTAAGTCTTAAGTCTTTTACCTTAAGTTAGTTTTAGTATTTTAACTTATTTAAGTCTTAGTATCTTTTACTTAAGTAATTAGTTGTCTTCATAAAATTATATGGGAAAATAAGTAGTTATTTGAAAAATGGTTTTTAATACATAGGATTTTTTGGTCTATTTCTATCTCTTAAGTAGTCTTTGGTAGAAGCGTACATACTATCTAGTTATGAGTTAGGAATTTATTGGACTTTATCTTTAATAGAATTAATAACATAATCAGTATCTGGTAAATACTTACTTAAGTTTAAAATAATAAATTAAGTAACATTTTTTTGTTCATGTTCAGCTTCATGTTTATGTTTTCTTATTGTTAGTACTTTTCCTGTTCATATTACTTAATATACTTAAATAAATCTATTTTTAATTAATATTTGAACTTTATATAAAATATAGGAGCTAAAACAATCAGGAATTGCCATAAATTCAACCAATAAATGTAAACTAGACGACAGTCAAGATCATTCTTTTTATTAGTTTTAAATGATTCATGGATTAGGTAATTACTATTAATTAAATTAGTATTAATTGTTCCAATGTCAATAATATTAGTAATAGAAGGGTATTTAAGAGTGATATTTTCATTTTTAATTTTATTGTTAGTTTACCTTTTTAATCTTTTTTTATATTTCGCATATTTAGCCTACAATTTTATCCTTGTATATTTAAAATTATCATAAAATTTTATTAAGTATTTACTCTCAGTATAAATTATACAATAAGCAGATCTTAATATTCCAATTAAATATAATAAATATATTACAAGGAACAGCCAAAAGAATAGAAATTAATATTATCAATTAGTTTAAAATAATTAACAATAACTAAACATAAACTAGCAGCATCCAGAGAAAGAGAGTGTACAAGATTAGGCGCAAATTTTGTGATTATTTTTATTATTTTGCTTTTTTAACGGAGATACTTTACATATTTTAATTTATTATTTAACTTAAAGGATTTTTGTCATAATATTGTTGGTTAATCTCTAATCCTGTTGTAGATTCCAAGGATTAAGTATAATTAATTTATACGATATTTTTGCAATATCCTTTATTTTTATTCCGCTAAAGCAGTAATTTTAGTATAATCAAACAATATAACAAATTTAAAGTTTTAATTAGGTTTTAAAATCAATTTCTTTATATTTAACTTTATTTATCAAATTTCGATACATAATTGTAATAATCATTGTTTGTTTCCTTATCCGTGTAACTATACTAACTAAAGTTAGGATTTTTTGATAAAGTTTGTTTAAGTGAACTTCTTGACAATTCTCTTCAATGGGTTCAAGTCTCAACTCTCTTTCAACTCTTTTGAGATAAGCTTTATATTTGGTGAAAACTTGTTTTTAGTTCTGTTGATGGGGGGGTTACCAAGCCAAACCGTCATTAGCATTGGTTATAAGTTTTTTACTTTCGCTAAGTTTTAATTTAAGCTCATCTTTGATAAAATTATTTAACCTTTGTTAGTAAATCAACACAATCTTTATAAGATCCTCTATAATTCAATCATCAGCGTATCTGGTATATACCAATTTGATCTATTGAAGTTGGGATATAAATTATCTTTATTGGGTACTGACATCATTAGCTTGTGTCACTTTTTCGAAAATATTATTCGTTCTTTGCTTTTGTTGTTATAACTTATTAACTTTGGTTTTACCTAGGGTTTAGGGGTTTGGGTAAGGTATTTTTAATTTATCAATAAATTGTAAAAATCGTATAAATTATATGTAACATAAAACGGGAATGTTAATTGATCCTTGTGGAGTACCCGTTAAAGAATTTTTATAAACATTAAGATAAAATTATCCAGGTTTAATGGGATTTATAATGAGTATCACAAATCTTTCATTTTTTATTCTTTTCCTGATTAGTTCTATCAATAGATCGTGATCAAAGGAATCAAAGCAATTTGAAATGTCACCTACAATGTATAAAGAGGCTACTTCAAACGTAGTGAATATTTGTCTTAAAGCTGTAGGACAAGATTTAAAAGGTATAAAACCGTGGGTTTTAGGTCATAAATTTACTTAAATTATTACTTATAGTATCATTCTCATAACTTCTTGTACTATATTATATAGATCTCTAGGTGGGGAGGGGGGGGG
>Ga0153958_1000343_pt1 | contig 11473 bp, 9 predicted proteins | sample TSFL042MetaG_FD_104719 | JGI IMG/M metagenome (GOLD analysis project Ga0153958, IMG submission 104719) | Attine ant fungus gardens microbial communities from Florida, USA - TSFL042 MetaG | ecosystem: Host-associated > Fungi > Mycelium > Unclassified | place: USA: Florida, Wekiwa Springs... | reverse complement strand
ACCATGGTGGTTACCAGTTGATCTGCCTAATATCTCGGCCATTATTGATCGCCTCGAGACGTGACTGGTACCGATCAAAAGGTCTTTTCAAGGGCTTTCCGTAGCCATTGAGACCGTGAGAATCGATGGAGAATTGGTGGAGATATAGTCGAATGAAGTTTGTGACAAAAGGACCTTAGAAGATAGTTTTCTAACAAAATGGTATCACATCTCAGCAGTAGTCACTTATTTATAACATTTAGGTTACCATCAGAGCAGGGCCATCATCGCTGGTGGCTAATTATAGCAAGAACTAGCAAGACAAGTCCTCTCGAGAACTACATTGCAAATTTAACAGAAGGAGACTGAGGCTCAAAGATATGATGAGGTATAGAGGAGTAGTAGAAGGACTAGAGAGGTCAGAAAAAGAGGTCAGATAGAGAGATAGAAGAAGAGATGTTTGATGAAGACAACACGCTCAAGAACAAGACAACTCAAGATTGCCATTTTTTTCTATGGTCCATTAAAAGGCTCAAAAGCCACTTATTAGTCAGAGAAGAACCCCAGGAGTAGGATTAGAGGAATGGGGAGTAGTAGCCAAGTGATTGGGAGAGGTGCTGTCTCATCATTTTCCTTTTACTATCTTTGGGAATCTAGAAGTTTTCTTTGTTTCTTTTCTTTTGTTGTATTATTGCTTTGTAATCCTAATAAAATACTCTAGGGCACAGAAGGAACAAAAATACTTTTCCTGTTATTAATATTGAGTGGGACTACAGTTATTATCAGCCATGGTCTGATAATTAATGGCTAGTGGATAAGATGTTGGCAATGTGAGATAAGGATGTCACAATGCAGTAATATATTAAATGTCTAAGAACTCTAGGAGACAATAGACTCATAGTATAAACAGGACTCTTCAGAGAAATCTCAGACTATTTTCTCTTCTATTTTTGGACTTGTGCTAAATGGAACAACATTGGACTAACCCATTATTAGATACTGACTCAACTTGTCACCCTGATAGCTTCTGTAACTGGACTATCACCTAACTAGTTACTTTTAGTTACAAGTAGTATTACCACATTGTAACATAGTCACAATACCTAGTTAGGATAAATACAGCCCAGAAAAGAGAAGGAATGACAAGTTCTCTTTTTCTGTATTCCCTCTGTAAAATCTTACTCTAAGGAATTAGTACTCTTACTTGTCTCAGGACAAACTCAAGGGTGCTACTCAAAGTTTCGTTAACATCTCTCCTCCGATATAACTTCACTGAAAATCTTAACTGGATCCTCTAGCGAGGAGTATGAAGATATCAAGTGTTAGATATAGGCTTTAAGTTGAAATGCATGTTCAACTATAAGGTCTAGAGTCTTAACATTTCCGCCCATCATCTCTCCCTCTGTTGCTCTAGAGCTGAAAGGCTATTTAAGTGATTTGAGGATTTCTTTTGTGTTTGCTTTATGAAAACTCTATAAAACTTCCCTTGAAGGGAGACTCAAGTCTCAACAGACTCGGGTATTTGCTTATACTAGGAGCTAACCACTCAGTATATGTTTTTGGAGTAGGTTTCCAGTTGTATGGTCAGCTGAAGTAGAGCTTGCACAACGGCATGGGAGTTCTAGGTAGTATTACTGTATCAACAGTGAGCTAAATTACTAGACTAGGTAAGGGCAGTAGTGTCATGGTGTGAGATGAATGTGTGCCTCAGAGATCCTATTACAGTGAGGGTTCTCTCGAGTAGATACTAAAAACAGTTCTTTTCTTCTTAGGTTTTTATTTAATATGTTTTGGTTATTCTTTGGACTTCTACCTTCAGTAAGCTCTCTATTATTTGATTTATCTCCCTAGTGTTTACTTGTTTAGTGCACAATTGTGAAGCAGTTTGGAGATTTCATCTCTCTGACCTTGCTTTCACCTTTGTTTCGTAATCAAACCTGTAAGGGGACCCCTAATCCGCGACTCCGAAGCCCGTTCCAGAGCTCTGGAGCGACCCTGTAGCCGATCCAATATTACTACGTAATATTGGGTCTTACTCCCATCATTCCGAGAGCACTCTGTTGCCACCTAACATACTTTCCTTGTTCAGACCCTAGCTACTGATGCAGGGACACGGAGACACTGTAGTATATAATGTAGATTATTCCCTCCAAGAGCCTCATCTAATTCTCTGAGGAATCTCCTGGAGGTAGGTTGTAACCATATCTCATAAACTATAATTAACTGAGGAATCTCCTGGAGTCTTCCCTCCGGTCACCCTTACAGCAGAATTAGATCCTATTGTCAGAGCTCCAGAATTTCTCAGTGGACAGCCGCCCTCCGGTAGCCCTCTGCTAACAAACTCCAGCCCCCTGATCACCCCACTCCAAAGAGATGTCGCTCCCTGCGAACACCCCCCCAGTCGTCGCCGACACCTTAGGCTATCTGCAGCACCATTTTCAGGAGTTAACCGAGTGTCAGAACGCTTCGGAACATGTCATTAACAACACCCTCACGGGCCTAACAGCCCAAATACAACAGCTCACTCAACTGATGACCGCCCCTGCCCCCGCTCCAACAGTCGCTCCGCCTCCATTAACAACGTCTCCCCCTCCTGTCAACCCTCCTTCCCTGGTCCCGTCCGCCCCGACCAAACAGCAGACGAGGCCAAAACTCCCTTCTCTGCCCGACTTCTCCAGTGAATGAACTTCTGGTCGAGCCTTCTTAAACTCCTGTACGTTATACCTATGCCTGGCTCCAGAGCAGTTTAGCTGCGAGGAGGAGAAAATCTTTTGGACACTCGCCTTTTTCAAAGACGGACATGCCGCGAGGTGGTCCGAGAACCTCTTTCGCCAGGAGGCAGACACTGGCGTTTTTCCTATCCAGTCTTGGGCTGACTTCGAACGACACTTCCGGAGCCAATTCTTCCCGGTCAATGCAGAAGCAGATGCCGTTAACACTCTGGAAGGCTCCTCATACTACCAAGGAAACCGGACGGTGGACGATTACCTGGACTGCTTCCTAACCTTGGTCTCCAACGCCGGATACACTGACCCCCGGACTCTTGTGGTGAAGTTCCGCTGGGGCCTCAAGACGAACATTCAAGGCCAAATCGCCACCATGCCCTTCGGACGACCCGCTGACACTGATCCGGAGGCTTGGTATGCAGCTGCCTGGAGGATCGACCAAGCGCGATTGACCAATGAAGCCTTTCAATCCATGCTCCGGTCAACGACTACGGCACCTACGCGCTCCGCCCTTCCCCAGCCTGCTCCCCTCTCGATGCTCCGCCTGCCTCAGTCCGCTCTGCCCCCCGTTCCTCTGAGACCCACTCCACCTGTACCATCCAGAGAGATACCCATGGACGTGGACACCATCCGGAAGGCGCGTCCCACACCTCCGCGGGGATGTTATCGATGCGGAGAGCCCAACTATCTCGTGAAGGACTGTCCCCACCGTCTAGACGTCCGGAGGTTAATCACGGAGCAACGGGAAGAATTAATCGAAGATTTGATGGCCTTGAAAGATGCAGTGACAGAAGAGGAAGTTGGCTCCTCCCCGGAGGAGGATTTTGTTTAGCGCGGCCGGCGAAAAGTGCGCCCCAGTCACTAGTTAATAGGTTCACTGTATTAGACGTAGAAGAAGTCAATACAGATACCTGTGAACCTATAGACGCACCCCCCCCCTCTGCTCTGGTCAGGACAGCCCTGCCTCAGAGACCCAAATGGGAAAAGAGACTACCCAGACGACTCTCCGCCAACACCCTCGATGCCCGCGGAACGTCTATCATCCTCCCTATAGAGATCGGTACTACTGACACTAGCAAAGTATACTCCGTCAAAGCGCTTCTGGACTCTGGAGCCACAGGCAATTTCATAGACAAAGGTTTTGTCTGTACGAAGGGTATTAGCACCCGGAACATCTCGCGCCCCATACCAGTGTTCAACGTAAACGGTTCCCCTAACGAAGCTGGACAAATCTCCGAAGTGGTAGACGTGGTTCTCTGTTATAAAACCCACTCTGAAAGGATGCTCCTCACCATCTCTAACCTTGGGAAGCAGAGTATGATCCTTGGCTACACCTGGCTCAAGGACCATAATTCGGAGGTCAATTGGCAAACCAGAGAAGTGCAGATGAATAGGTGCCCCCCTCAGTGTGAAGGATGCCGCACGATACGAAAGGAACGAGCATCACGGAGGAAAGTGGAGGCCAGAGCCATCAACGTCTGTCAGTCCGGACCCCCTCCGGAATATGCGGAAGACTCGGAAAAAGATGAGACCTCCCCTCTGGATATGCGAGGTTGAATACGAGCAAGGAGACCGACTTTTCATGACGAGGATTCTCCCAGAACCTGCTGTGGAAGACCTTCGTGCCACCTCTACGATTTCCCAGAAACTTGCAGAAGGAGCCTGTCGAGCCTCGGAGACGCGGAAAGGACTTCTCACCCTACCCGACTGTGTTAAAGGATTCGAATCGGTGTTCGCAAAGGAAGACTTCGACATCCTTCTGGCGCATAGGCAATGGGACCACACGATTGAGCTCGTTCCGAGCTCGGAGCCCAAGTCATTGAAGGTCTACCCCCTGTCTCCGGTGGAACAGAAGGAGTTGGACTCTTTCCTGGAAGAAAACCTGCGTACCGGACGAATTCGTTCTTCCAAATCTCCTATGGCAGCCCCGGTGTTCTTCATCAAGAAAAAGGACGGCTCCCTCTGGTTGGTTCAGGACTACTGAGCACCCAACTCCATGACGGTCAAGAATAAGTACCCTCTCCCACTGATCTCCGAACTCGTATCGCAACTCCGCGGAGCTAGATACTTCACCAAGCTGGACGTTCGCTGGGGTTTCAACAACGTCCGCATTAAGTCTGGAGATGAGTGGAAGGCAGCCTTCCGGACCAATCGAGGCCTGTTTGAACCCTTGGTAATGTTCTTTGGCATGACTAACAGTCTGGCCACCTTCCAAACCATGATGAACGACATCTTCTGGGACCTCATAGCAGAAGGCATTATGGTGGTCTACCTGGACGACATCCTGATCTTTACTAGGACGGAAGAGGAGCACGCGAAGGCTATCAGACAGGTACTACAGGTCCTACAGGAATACAAACTTTTCCTCCGCCTGGAGAAATGCGAGTTCTGCAAGGAGTGGATCGAGTACTTAGGACTAGTCATCTCGGAAAACGAAGTCTCCATGGATCCGGTCAAGGTTGCAGGAGTCCGAGAGTGGCCTACTCCGGAAAATAAGACGGACGTCCAGGCTTTCCTGGGCTTCGTCAACTTCTACCGTAGGTTCATCTGGGATTTCTCTGCCAAAGCTTGACCCCTCTTCGACTTAACACGCTCCAAACAAGTCTGGACGTGGAGTAGAAGAGAGCAGACAGCCTTTGAAGACCTCAAGATGGCAGTGACCACTGCTCCGGTGTTGGTGTCCCCTTAGGACTCGGAGCCCTTTCGGGTTGAAGTGGATAGTTCGGACTTTGCCACAGGAGCAGTCTTGTCTCAGCAGTCGACAGCAGACAGAAAATGGCACCCCGTGGCGTTCTACAGCAAGTCCTTGTCCTCCATGGAGTGGAATTACGAAATCCACGACAAGGAAATGTTAGCCATCATCTGTGCGCTAGAAGAGTGGAGGCACTTCCTAGAAGGAGCGACCTATCTGGTAAAGATCTGGACCGACCACAAGAACCTCAAGTATTTCATGACGGCCAAGAAACTTAACCGTCGTCAAGCCCGCTGGTCTTTGCATTTGGCTAGGTTCGACTTCTTACTTCATCACCGTCCGGGACGTACCATGGGCAAACCGGATGCACTGTCAAGGAGAGCCGATCACGGAAACAGAGCCTCAGACAACGAGAACATAGTCCTCCTACAACTGGAATTCCTTGCGGTACGTGCTCTAGAAGGGGTGGAACTGACAGGTATAGAGCAGAAGATCTTGTCCGACATCTGCAAGGGGAATAGGAACGGAGACCAAGAGGAACCCATAGCTAAGGCAGCACGAGAGCTCTGGAACTCCACCAACGAGGCAGTACATTCCTTGGAGCAGTCGAACATAGATGGCCTACTCCAGTTCCGAGGAAAGATATGCGTGCCGAGGAGTCTGGACTTATGCAGGCAGATCGTAGCCCTTTGCCATGATACCCAGATCGCAGGACATCCTGGACACTGGAAGACACTGGAACTAGTGTCCCGGAACTACTGGTGGCCCCAGATGTCTAGGTACATCGGCCAGTATGTGAGTACTTGCGACCTCTGCCTCCGGACGAAACCTTGGCGACATTCTCCTGTTGGCGAGCTTCAACCGCTCTCTGTTCCGGAGACATGGTGGAATACGCTCAGTGTCGATTTTGTGGTCGAACTCCCAGAGTCTTCTGGACATGACGCCGTCATGACAGTCGTGGATGCGGTCTCCAAAAGAGTACACTTCATTCCGACGCACACGACGGTCACAGTGGAAGGAGCAGCCCGACTCTTCCTCCATCACGTCTGGAAACTCTATGGCCTCCCGAAACATGTCGTCTCCGATCACGGACCTCAATTCGTAGCTCTGTTCACCAAGGAATTGTACAGGCTACTAGGTATACAGATATCCTCTTCTACAGCTTGGCACCCCCAAACGGACGGACAAATGGAACGTGTCAACCAGGAGCTCGACCAGTTCCTTCGCCTATTTGTCAACGAACGGCAGGACGACTGGTATGACCTCCTACCCATCGCGGAGTTCCAGCACAACAACCACGTTCACTCCACGACGCAACAACCTCCATTCCTACTAGACACGGGACGAATCCCTCATATGGGTTTTGAGCTGAGACAGGACCCTTCTAGCCTAGAGACGGTCAACGAATTCACCAAGAGAATAGAGTCTGCTACTGAGGAAGCCAAGTCCGCGATCCGTAAAGCACAGGAAGACATGATGAGGTACTACAACCAAAGAAGGTCTCCGGCTTCCGTGTTCCAACCAGGAGACCGGGTATACCTAGACGCGTCTGATATCAAAATGACATGTCCGTCTCCGAAGTTGTCACATCGTAGACTGGGACCCTTCAAAATCGAGTGCCAAGTAGGGCTGTTAGCCTATCGACTCAAGTTGCCCCTCGGATTGAGACAGTTGCACCCGGTGTTCAACGTGGTCAAGTTGTCCGCTGCCCCGGACGATCCAATACCAGGAAGGAAGCCACGGGCCCTGCCGCCACCTGTTGTCGTCGACGGAGAACCGGAATGGGAGGTAGAGGAGGTATTGGATAGCCACTGGCACTGGAGGAGGTTCCAGTTCCTGATTAAGTGGAAGGGTTTTAGCAGAGAGCACAACTTTTGGGAGGTGGCCTCTGATGTCAAGGCGCCAGACCTCGTCGCAGAATATTACCGAAAACACCCAGCTGCCCCAAGACACATCTGCCGGACAGACTTCGACACTCTTTTCAAGCCCAGAACCATTGCTTCGAGGCACAGCAACCTTGGAGGGGGGGTAAATGTAAGGGGACCCCTAATCCACGACTCCGAAGCCCGTTCCAGAGCTCTGGAGCGACCCTGTAGCCGATCCAATATTACTACGTAATATTGGGTCTTACTCCCATCATTCCGAGAGCACTCTGTTGCCACCCAACATACTTTCCTTGTTCAGACCCTAGCTACTGATGCAGGGACACGGAGACACTGTAGTATATAATGTAGATTATTCCCTCCAGGAGCCTCATCTAATTCTCTGAGGAATCTCCTGGAGTCTTCCCTCCGGTCGCTCTTACAAAACCTATTGATCCCTATCAACATGCTCTATGTAATAAATTGATGTTTTTTTTTTTTAAAAAAAAAAAAGTTAAGTAAAAAGAAATATGTAAAACAATATAAATACTAACAAATACTGAAATGTGTATAAATAGTGTATAGTAATTGTTATGACTTGGCAAAATAGCTAAGTCAATATTTATTTTTCTTTTCTTTTAATTTAGCTATACTGGGGTATGTAAGATACTAGCTAGGATTAGGGTTAGTATTGTATATAAGTAGTTTAGCAAATCTAATAGGAACTCCATTGAGTTCTCTTTGTCAACTTGAATAAGAAGTAGGGTTAAGTACTTACTACTTAATCCTTACAATAATTAAACAAGAGCTCTATTAAGTTCTCCTTGTCAACTCAGACTAGAAGTGGGACTAAGTCATTATGGTAAAAAAGTGAAAAATAAAATTGTATACTGGAACAAATAACAAGATATACTACTACTAGCTCCTAATTGTATGCTAAAGGTTTAAGGAAATAAAACAGAAATAAAGGTTAATAAAAAGAATATTATAAATTATGAGTATTACAAATGGTCACTTACTGATTTGTGATTATAAACACTAGAGCTTAAAAGGGCTTAGAAACAAAGTAAAAATGGTGACAAAAGATATTGTTAAGTCTAAGGTCTAATCCTTAAACAGAGAATCCTTATATATATTAAAGTAATAGTTTATATAACAGAACAGACTATATGTTATCACCTATTGTTCCATATATAGTAGTACCTTTGTACTTGAAATAGCAATAACTTAACTATATGAGAGCTATTCTTTGTTCAAAAAAACAAATGAGTATCTATGGGTAATTAATTAAGTTTATATGCAAACATTAAGAACTTTATATCTTCATTAATATTAATTGTCTCAAAATTGTTCTAGGCTTATTCTGAGTGGCATAAAGAGGGCTTTTTCTGACCCTAGAAGTAAAGTATAGATTGTGGTGGTTTCTGAGATATCTGTAAGACTTTATTTAGCCAAGACAACCTAAATTCACTCCAAGTCCAAGTTGACAAAGAGAACTCGATGGAGTTCTCATTTATTTCCAGTACTGTTATGATCTTGAGGAGTAACTCAGATTGCAACACTCAAGTAAAGACTTGAGAATGAGATAAGAGTTGAGAAAGGAAGAAAATGATACAATTGGTAAAGCATAAGGAGTACAGAAGAGTATTCATTGTATATATACCTATGTACCATAAGGAGTGAATAAGAAAAACATATGGCAGACATGAGGTCTGCTGAGTAAAGAACATGCCCCACTGGTAAGGTACTGACTGAGCTATTAGATATATGACATAATGTGAAACAAAAAAAGTAGTCTATATGGTTGTATCATAGTAAATACCTATGTGCAATGATGTGAGGGCGACCAAAGTGAACTCCAGGAGATTCCACAGTTAAATTATAGTATGGAATATGTTACAACTCACCTCCAGAAGATTCCTCAGAGAATTAGATGAGGCTCCTGGAGGGAATAATCTACAATATATACTAAAATGCCCTTGCATTCCATTCTTTGGTAACCAGGGGTTGCACAATGAAATTATGTTGGGAAGCAACAGAGGGGTGCTCCAGGGTCATGTGTAAGAGGTTCCCTTACATTTACCCTCCCTCCAAGGTTGCTGCGTCTCGAAGCAATAGTTCTGGGATTGAAAATAGTGTCGAAGTCGGTCTGGCAGATATGTCTTGGGGCAGCTGGATACTTCCGATAGTACTCCGCGACAAGGTCTGGTGCCTTGACATTGGAGGCTACCTCCCAAGAGTTGTGTTCTCTGCTAAAACCCTTTCACTTGACCAGGAACTGGAACCTCCTCTGGTGCCAGCGACTATTTAATATTTCTTCCACTTCTTACTCTTCTTCTCTGTCAATGACAATGGGTAGCAGCAGGGCTTGCAGTTTCCTCCCTAGGATCGGATCTTCTGGAGCAGTGGACAACTTTACGATATTGAATACTGGGTGCAACTGCCTTATTCCATGAGGTAACTTGAGACAGTAGGCTGACGGTCCCACTTGGCTTTCTATTTCGAAGAGTCCTAGTCGGCAATGTGATAACTTCAGAGACGGACGTGTCGTTTTGATGTCTGACACGTCTAAGTATACTTGGTCTCCTGGTTTGTACACGGGGGCTGGAGTCCTTCTTCGATTATAGTATCGTGTCATGTCCTTCTATGCTTTGCAGATCGCTGATTTGGCCTCTTCAGTGGCAGACTTCATCCTCTCTGTGAATTCATTGACTGTCTCTAGTCCGGAGGAGACTTGGCTTGGCTCAAAGCCCATATGGGGAATTCATCCAGTGTCTAGTAGGAACGGAGGTTGCTGCGTTGTAGAGTAGACGTGGTTGTTGTGCTGGAACTCTGTGATGGGTAGGAGGTCGTATCAGTCATCCTGTTGTTTGTTAACAAATAGATGGAGGAACTGATCGAGCTTCTGGTTGACGCATTCTATTTGTCCATCCGTCTGGGGGTGCCAAGCTATGGAGGAGGATAGTCGTATACCTAGTAGCCTGTACAGCTCCTTAGTAAACGAAGCTATGAACTGGGGTCTGTGGTTGGAGACAACATGCTTCAGGAGGCTGTAGAGCTTCCAGACATGGTAAAGAAAGAGTCTAGTCACTCCTTCTGCTGTGACCGTCATGTGTGTTAGAACAAAGTGTACTCTCTTGGAGACGGAATCTACAACAGTCATGATGGCGTCATGTCCAGAGGACTCTGAGAGTTCAACCACAAAATTGACACTGAGTATATCCCACCGTGCATCTGGAACGGAAAGCAGTTGAAGTTTGCCAACAGGAAAGTGTCGCCAGGGTTTTGTCCAGAGGCAAAGATCACAGGTGCTTACATACTGGCCGATATACCTAGACATCTGAGGCCACCAGTAGTTCCAGGACACCAGTTCTAGTGTCTTCCAGCGTCCGGGGTGACCTATAATGTGGGTGTCATGGCAGAAGGTCACGATCTGTTTACATAGGTCCAGACTCTGAGGTACATATATTTTCCCTCAGAACTGGAGCAGGCCATCTATGTTCAACCACTCCGAGGAGTACACTATCCCATTGGCGGAGTGTCGGAGCTCTTGTGCTGCCTTAGTGATGGGTTCCTCTTGGTCTCCGTTTTGGTTTTCTTTGCATATGTTGGACAAGATCTTCTGTTCCACGCCTGTCAGTTCCACTCCTTCCAAGGCACGCACCGCAAGGAACTCTGGTCAAAGGAGGACAATGTTGTCATTGTCGGAGGCTCCGTTTCCGTGATCAGCTTTCCTCGACAGTGCGTCCGGTTTGCCCATAGTATGTCCGGGGCAGTGATGAAGCAAGAAGTCAAATCTAGCCAGATGCAAGGACCAACGAGCTTGGCGACGGTTAAGTTTCTTGGCCGTCATGAAATACTCGAGGTTCTTGTGGTCGGTCCAGATTTCTACCAGATGGGTTGCTCCTTCCAAAAAGTGCCTCTACTCTTCTAATGCACGGATAATAGCTAGCATTTCCTTGTTGTGGATTTCTCCATATGGTTAAGTTATCACTATTTCTAGCACAAAGGCACTATCATATGTAGAATAATAGGTAGTAGCATATGATGATCTGTTCTAGTACACAGACTATCACTTTTTTGTATTTAAAAACTTATAGTCTGAGGATTAGACTTCAGACTTAACAACATCTTTTGTTGCTTGTCTAACTTTGCTTTTTTGAGCTTTTCAAATATCCTATCTATCAATCACAAATCAGTAAGTGACCATTTGT
>Ga0153958_1000342_pt1 | contig 11473 bp, 10 predicted proteins | sample TSFL042MetaG_FD_104719 | JGI IMG/M metagenome (GOLD analysis project Ga0153958, IMG submission 104719) | Attine ant fungus gardens microbial communities from Florida, USA - TSFL042 MetaG | ecosystem: Host-associated > Fungi > Mycelium > Unclassified | place: USA: Florida, Wekiwa Springs... | reverse complement strand
CTTACAATTGTACTCTAAGTCAGAGCCAACAAAGAGAGCTTGTTAGAGCTTGATGGCCAACTAAACATAGAAATGAGATATTGTACATCAGGAAATGTGAAACAAATCAATAGAGATGGGATCAACTGCACATGTAGATAGATGCTGACACGCTTTGGCATTTATAGCAAAGCCAACATTGTGAATGCAGGTGAACACAGTCTTGCCATGTAACTCATGTCACATTGTGCTTAACTTGGGATTGTAGTATTGATAACATTATGTTGTAATCACAGGAAGTGAGGTTGAAAAGCGATATAATATAAGATTGATGACCATATTTTCTACAAATCATTGGTGCCACACTCCACCACACATCAGGCACTAGAGCAATACAAAGGAGGGAAAAAATGGTGTAAAAAGAGAATAGTAGTTATATAGTCTCCAAAATACCAACTAAGTCTCAATGAACAAAAGAACAAAAGAACAAAAGATAGACAGGAAGAACAAAACCATGCACAACTGTCACAATTGAAGCAACCGCATCTGGACATTGTTGTTTTCAGGATAGGTAGTCTATATAAGGGCGACCAGAGTGAAAACACTCCAGGAGATTCCTCAGTTAATTATAGTTTATGAAATATGTTACAACCTATCTCCAGGAGATTTCTCAGAGAATTAGATGAGGCTCCTGGAGGGAATAATCTATATTATATATACTACAGTGTCCTTACATTCCTGCATTGGGTAACCAGGGTCTGAACAATGAAAGTGCACTAGGAGGCAACAGAGTGCTCTTGGAATAATGGGAGTAAGACTAAATATTACATAGTAATATTTGATCAGCTGCAGAGTCACTCTGGAGGACTGATACAGGCTCCAGAGTCATTTGTGAGAGGTCCTCTTACATTTACCCCTCCCAAGGTTGCTGCACCTCGAAGCAATGGTTCTGGACTTGAAAAGAGCATCAAAGTCTGTCCAGCAGATGTGTCTTGGAGCAGCTGGATGCCTTCAATAGTACTCTGCTGATGGGGATCAAAAGGTTTGATCACAAAACAAAGATGAAAGCAAGGTCAGAGAGGCAAAATCTCCAAACTGCTTTACAATTGTGTACTAAACAAGTAGGCACTGGGGAGATAAATCAAATAATAGAGAGCTTACTGAAGGTAAAAGTCCAAAGAATAACCAAAACATATTTAATAGAAGCCTAAGAAGAAAAGAAATGTTTTTAGTATCCACTCAAGAGAACCCTCACCATAATAGGATCCCTAAGACATACATTTATCTCATGATGTAACACTACTGCCCTTATCTAGTCTAGTAGCCTGGCTCACCATCGATACAGCAGAACTACCTAGAACTCTTGTGCCATCATGTGGGCTCTACTTCAGCTGACTATACAACTGGAAGCTGACTCCAATGACCTGTAGCGAGTGGTTAGCTTCTAGCATAAGTGAATGCCTGAGTCCATTGAGCTTGAGTCTCCCTTTGAGAGAAGTTTATAGGGTTTTCATAAAGCAAACACAAAAGAGAAACCTCAAATCACTCAAATAGCCTTTTAGCTCTAGAGCAACAGAGAGAGAGATGATGGAGGGAAGTCTTTTTCCTCTCTGTGCCCTAGAGTATTTTATTAGGATTACAAAGCAATGATATGACAAAAGAAAAGAAACAAAGAAAACTACCAAGTTCCCAAAGATAGTAAGAGGAAAATGATAAGATGGCACCTCTCCCAATCACTTGGCTACTACCCCCCACTCCTCTAATCCTACTCTGGGGGTTCTTCTCCAAACAATGGATGGCTCTTGAGCCTTTTGCTAGGCCGTAGAGAGAGGTGGCAATCTCAAGTCGTCTTGCTCTTAAGTGCATTATCTTTATCAAACAGCTCTTTTTCTATCTCTCTATCTGACTTCTCTTCCTGACCTCTCTAGTCTTTCTCCTATTTCTCTATACCTCATCACATCTTTGAGCCTCAGTCTTCTTCTGTTAGGTTTGTAATGCAGTCCTCAAGAGGACTCATCTTGCTAGTTCTTGCTATAATTAGCCATCAGCAATGATGGCTCTACTCTGATGGTAACCTAAATATTATAAATAAGTGACTGCTGCTAAGATATGATGTCATCCTTATAGAAAACAATCTTCTAAGGTCCTTTCTACTCTCGAGAGCACTCTAGAGAGGAGTTCTGTTATAGATCTGTTATGAAATTCTCTGGATAATCTTTATGAGGTCTCTGTAGTAGTGGTTATAACCACTACTCTGCTACTCAAGTAGTGTGCTTGAGTCCACAACTGGGCATCTAGAAAATATCTCTGGGGGGCTGAACTCGTTTCTCGAGCTGGTTATTCTTGTGATTATGGTAAAAAATATCACTTTTATTGCCTAAATGGCTGTTCGGCATGATAGTAGTGGAGCTTGTAGTTTCCTTCCTGGTATTAGATCTTCTGGGGTGGTAGATAACTTGACAACGTTGAACACCAGGTGCAGCTGTTTCATTCTGTAGGGCAACTTGAGGTGGTAGGCTAATGGTCCTACTTGGCATTTAATCTTGAAGGGTCCTAGTCTGCGATGTGACAACTTTGGAGACAGACGTGTCATCCTAATATCCGATGCATCTAGGTATACCTGGTCTCCTGGTTTGAACATAGGGGCCAGAGATCTCCTTCAATCATAGTAGTGTGTCATGTCCTCTTGTACCTTGCGGATCACAGACTTGGCTTCTTTAGTGGTAGACTGCATCCTTTTCGTAAATTCATTAACTGTCTCCAGGTCTGAGAGGTTCTGTCTTGGCTCGAAGCCCATGCAGGGAATTCATTCCATGTCCAGTAGGAACAGAGTTTGTTGTATCATGGAGTAGACGTGGTTGTTATGCTGGAACTCTGCGATGGGTAGGAGGTTGTACCAGTCATCCTATTATTTGTTGACAAATAGGCAAAGGAACTGGTCGAGCTTCTGGTTGACGCATTCTATTTGTTCGTCTGTCTGGGGGTGTGAAGCTATAAAAGAGGATAGTTGTATACCTAGTAGCCTGTATAGTTCCTTAGTGAATGAAGCCACAAATTAAGGTCTGCTGTCACGCTGTACAACAATTTAGGCAACATAAGTGACATTTTTCATGGTAATAACCAGGATCACTGGCTCGAGAGAAAAGTTCGGCCTCCCAGAAGTGTTCCCTAGACACCTAGTTGTGGACTTGAGCCTCTCGCTCGAGTAGCAGAGTAGTGGCTATGACCACCGCTACACATACCTCATAGATACTTGCCCAGGTGCCCTGTATTGGATTATCAATAGTTTCTCTTTCTAGAAGTGCTCTCGAGGATGGAAGCGAACTTAGTAGAATTACTGCTACCTGAGTGATGTCATACCGCAGCCACCAATAGTTCTATTTAAAGAAGAGTTATGATCAGATCTAGGCCATCATCACTGATGGCTAATTATAGCAAGATCAAGAGAGTTGAACCATCGTGAAGTTGCCTCACAATGGCAATAGAAGGAAACTGGAAGTCAGAGAAGTGAGAGTACATAGAAGAGGTAAAGAGAAGAACAGGGAAGCTGAGGAGAGAAGTAGTAGGAAGGCTAGATAAAGAAAACGCACTCGAGAGCAAGATGGCTCAAGACTGCCATCTCTGCCTATGGCCTGTCAAGAGGCTTGAGGTCTGACCATCATGCGAGAGAGGGTTCCTGGAGTAGGACTAGAAGAGTGGAGAGCAGTTAGCCAGTGTTCAGGAGGGACGCCGTCTCATCATTGCAGCCTTGTTATGTTTGGGAATTTAGAGGTTTCTTTGTCTTATTTTCTTTGTTTTCTCTTTGCTTTGTAATCATAATAAAATACTCTAGGGCACAGAAGGAAAAATCATCATACCCCCATCCTCATCTCTCTCTATTGCTCTAGGACTTAACGGCTATCTTGAGTGACTAAGTTTCTAGTTTTTCTAAGTGTTCTACTTTACTTTCTAAAAACCCACCAAAACTCTCCCTCAACGGGAATTCGAGCCCCAACGGATTTGGGCATTAACTTACACTAGGAGTTAATAGCTCGCTATATGTCATTGAAGTCGGCTTCCAGTTGTACAGTCAGCTGAAGAAGAGCCCACATAACGGCACAGGAGTTCTAGGTAGTTCTGCTGTATCAACAGCGAGCCAGACTACTAGACTAAATAAGGGCAGTAGTGTCACGATGTGAGACAAACGCATGTCTTGGAGATTCTATTATAGTGAAATCTACCTCAAGTGAATTCTTAAATATGTTATTATCATTTCTTTTGGTCTTTTGAATTGTACCTTATTATTTCCCCTATTCCCAAGCTCTCTTTTATATTTGATCATCTCCCCAGTGTCTACTTGTTAGCACACAACTGTGAAATATCTAGGGGATCTTTTACCTTTCCATTTATTACCACTGTTGTTCTGTGATCAATTCCCTTTTCATTTATTACCACTGTTGTTCTGTGATCAATTCTCTTTGATACCCATCACCACAGTCTGAGACAACACATTTCGGGAAGCTATGAAGTTTCCAGACATAGTGGAGGAAGAGTTGGGCTACTCCTTCTGCTGTGACCGTTGTGTGTGTCAGAACAAAGTGCACTCTTTTGGAGACAGAGTCTACAACAGTCATGATGGCATCATGTCTGGAGGACTCCAGGAGTTCGACCATGAAATCGGTACTAAGCGTGTCCTACCGTTCATCTGGAATGGAGAGAGGTTGGAGCTTGCCAACAGGAGAGTATCGCCAAGGTTTCATCTGAAGGCAGAAGTTGCAGGTACTCACATACTAGCTGATGTACCTAGACATCTGGGGCCACCAGTAATTCCAGGACACCAGTTCTAGTGTCTTCCAGTGTCCAGAGTGTCCTGCGATTGGGGTGTCATGGCAGAGGGCTACAATCTGTCTGCATAAGTCCGGACTCTGTGATACATATATTTTCCCTTGGAACTAGAGCAGGCCATTTATGTTTGACCACTCCAAGGAGTGTACTGCTCCATCAGCAGAGCCCCAGAGTTCTCGTACTGCCTTTGTTATAGATTCTTCTTGGTCTCTGTTGCGGTTTCTTTTGTGGATGTTGGACAAGATCCTTTGCTTTTCGCCTGTCAATTCTATCCCTTCTAGGGCATGCACTGCAATGGACTCTGGTCAAAGGAGGACTATGTTCTCATTGTCCAACACTCCATTTCCATGATCAGCTCTTCTCGACAATGTGTCCAGTTTGCCTATGGTACGTTCAGGATGGTGGTGAAGCAGGAAGTCGAACCTAGCTAGATGCAAGGACCAGCGGACTCGACGACAGTTAAGTTTCTTGGCTGTCATAAAATACTTGAGATTCTTGTGGTTGGTCCAGATCTCTATTAGATGGGTCGCTCCTTCCAGAAAGTGCCTCTACTCTTTTAACGTATGGATAATAGCTAGTATTTCCTTGTTATGGATCTCATAGTTTCATTTCACAGAGGACAAGGACTTGCTGTAGAACACCACGGGTGCCATTTTCTGTCTGTTGTTAACTGCTGAGACAAGACTGCTCCTATAGCAAAGTCCAAGCTATCTGCTTTAATCTGGAAAGGCTCTAAGTTCTGAGAGGACATTAACACCGGAGCAGTGGTTACTGCTATTTTGAGGTCCTTGAAGATCACCTATTCCTTTCCAGTCTATGTTCAGACTTGTTTGGAGCACATTAGGTTGAAGAGGGGCCAGACTTTAGCAGAGAAGTCTCAAATAAATCTTCTGTAGAAGTTCATGAAGCCTAGAAAAGCCTGAACGTTTATCTTGTTTTCCAGAGTAGGCCACTCTCAGACTCCTGCGACCTTGACCAGATCCATGGAAACCTCATTCTCAGAGATGACTAGTCCTAAGTACTTGATTTACTCCTTGTGGAACTTACATTTCTCCAGGTGGAGGAAAAGTTTGTTCTCCTACAAGACTTGTAGTACCCATTGGATAGCCTTTGCATACTCCTCTTCCATCCTAGTAAAGATCAGAATGTCGTCCAGATAGACCACTATGATGCCTTCCACTATGAGGTTATGGAAGATGTCGTTTATCATGGTTTGGAAGGTGGCTGGACTGTTGGTCATCCCAAAGAACATTACTAAGGGCTCGAATATACCTCGGTTGGTTCGGAAGGCCACTTTCTACTTGTCTCTGGGCTTAATACAGACGTTGTTGAAACTCCAATGGACATCTAGCTTGGTAAAGTATCTAGCTCCACAGAGTTGGAATATGAGTTCGGAGATCAGTGGGAGGGGGTATTTGTTTTTGACCATCATGGAATTGAGTATATGATAGTCCTGAACCAATCGGAGCGAGCCATCCTTCTTGATAAAAAACACTAGAGCTGCCATGGGAGATTTAGAAGGGCGGATTCATCTGGTGTGCAGATTTTCCTCCAGAAAAGAGTCCAACTCCTTTTGTTCCACCAGAGACAGAGGGTAGACCTTCAATGACTTAGGCTTCAAGCCTGGAACGAGCTCGATAGCATGATCCCACTACCTGTGCTCTGGAAGAATGTCGAAGTCTTTCTTTGCAAACACAGATCTGAATTCTTTGGCACAGTCAGGTAAGGTGAAAAGCCCTTTTCGTGTTTCTGAGGCTTGATAGACTCCTTCTGCAAGTTTCTAGGAGATTGTGGAGGCGGCGTGTAGGTCTACCACAGTGGACTCTGGGAGTAATCTCATCATGAAGAGTCTGTTCCCTTGCTCATAGTCGACTTCACATGTCTGGTAGAAGGTCTCGTCCTCTTCTGAGTCTTCTGCGTACTCCGGAGGGGGTCCAGATTAACAGATGTTAACAGCTCTAGCCTCTACTTTTCTCCATAACGTTTGTTCCTTTCAGATTACGTAGTATCCTTCACATCGAGGGGGGCATCGGTTTATACATATCTTTCCAGTTTGCCAATCGACCTCCAGATTGTGGTTCTTAAGCCAGGTGTAGCCGAGAATCATGCTCTGCTTTCTGAGACTGGAGATAGCAAGGAGCATCCTTTTGAAGTGGGATTTGTAATGGAGGACTACGTCCACTACTTCAGAGATCTGACTGGCCTCATTGGGGGAGCCATCCATATTGTACACTAGTATGGGGCAAGAGATGCTCTGGGTGCTAATACCTTTCATACAGACAAAGTCTTGATCTATGAAGTTACCTGTAGCTCCAGAGTCCAAAAGTGCCTTAACAGAATACACCTCGCTGGTGTTTGTGGTACTAATTTCTATCGGAAGGATAATCGACATCCCACGAGCGTCGAGAGTGTTGGCAGAGAGTTGTTTGGGTAATCTTCTTTCCCATTTTGGCCTCTGGGATTGGGCTATCCTGTCTGGAGTAGAGGAGGAGAAAGAAAGTGTGTTTATAGGCTCACGGATATCTGTATTGACCTCTTCTATATCTAATATAGTGAACCTATTAACTAGTGGCGACCAGGGCACACTTTTCGCCAGCCATACTAAGCAAAATCCTCCTCCAGGGTTGAGCAAACTTTCTCTTCCTCTATTGTATCCTTCAGGGCCATTAAGTCTTTAATCAATTCCTCCCTCTGCTCTATGGTTAACCTTTGAATGTCTAGGTGGTGGGGGCAGTCCTTTACAAGATGATTGGCCTCTCTACACCAATAACACCCTCGTGGAGGTAAAGAGCACGTCTTTTGGACTGCATCTATGTCCATAGGTATTCCTCCCAACAGTGTAGGCAGAAGAGGCCTTGGTGGAACAGGGGGCAGAGCTACCAGAGGGGGATGGAGTATTAGGAGTGGGGTCAATCAAGGAAGAGTGGAGTGCATGGGGGTTGAGGTTATTGAACGGAGCGTGGATTGGAAGACTTCATTCGCCAACTGCACTTAGTCGATCCTCCGGGCTGCTAGATACTAGGCCTCTAGATTAGTGTCTGTGGGTCGTCCAAAGGGCATTGTGGTGATCTGACTTTGGACATTCATTTTGAGTCCCCAGTGGAATTTTACTACTAGGGTCCGAGGGTCCATATAGCCAGCGTCCGAGACTAGGATTAGGAAGCTGTCTAAGTAGTCATCCACTGTCCAGTTTTCTTGATAGTATGAGAACCCTTCCAAGGTATTGACTGCATTTGCTTCCATATTGACTAGAAAGAACTGACTCTGGAACTGCTGTTCGAAGTCGGCCCAGAATTGAATAGGAAAAACACTAGTGTCTACTTTCTGGTGAAAGAGGTTTTCAGACCACCTTGTGGCCCTTCCATTCTTGAAAAAAGCAAGAGTCCAGAGGATTTTTTCCTTGTTGCAACTGAACTGCTCCGGGGCCAGATACAAATACAATGTACAAGAGTTGAAGAAAGCTCAACCGGAACTTCGTTTGCCAGAGAAGTCTGTAAGGGGATCACTCAATGGTGCCTAGAACATGCTTGACTATAGTAGAAGAAACATCTTAAGTTAGACTATGAATAGCCCAGGAGGTCAAACTATTGTTGAGGTAAGGTATTCTACCGTACATTACTAGCTATATATACTAGACTAGCCTGGTCTGTGTGCCAGTTGCTATGGATACTTACATCAGGATAATAATAACTACATTACCAGATATAGCTATATAGTACTGTGATAGAGACCTAAACTAGAGGATGTGAGAACTGGATACTGCGGACTCCAAGGATCTGTGGGAACGCTAGCTAATATGAACCCTACTAGGTTGCCTAAACGATACTAGTGCTGTCCCCTTACAAAGTCTAGGGGAGAGGGGAGTTGTCACAAAAAAGTGACTACTAAATAGTATCATGGAGGTATAACAAAATACCTGTTCAAATGAACTACATAAATAGCTGGACCCTCGTTAGCAAGTAGCCTTGCTAATGTTGCTCTTTTGGTGTAGTGGTAAACCATACAGTATGTGACTACTGGTCCATGGCATAACTGTGACAGTTTAGCAAGGCTAAGAGGTCAGGGGTTCGAATCCTGAGGTGGGCACAATTTAAAATTGATGTCTTTAATAAACCCGGGATAGCTTCCAAACAATTAAACCTGGCTTAAGAGGTATAAACCTCTGGGGGTAGTGTATAAATGTACCAGTTCTATTTACATGTGGGGACCACATGCCCTAGAAGTGGGGGTGATGTCACTTTTTGTGACAGGAGTTTTAGCCTTGCTTGCTGTTTAGATAGAGTGGCCGGGACCAGGGGAGGTAGACTAACAGGTGGGGGAGATGCAGATACTAGAGGTAGAGCAACAGTCAGAGTGGGAAGAGGGCTGGTCATGAGTTGAGTGAGTTGTTATAGTTGGGCTGTCAGGCCCACTAGAGTAGTGTTGATAGTGTGTTCTGAAGCATTCTGGCATTCAGTGAGCTCTTGAAGATGGTACTGCAGGTAGCCCAAGGTGTTGGCTATGGCTGGGGGGGTGTCCACAGAGAATGATATCTCGTTTGGAGCAGAGTGCTCAGAGGGCTGGAGTTTGTTAGTAGAGGATGACCAGAGGGTGGCTGTCTACTGAGAATTTCCAGGGCTCTGGTAATGAGATCTAATTCTGCTGTAAGGGCAACCAGAGCAGAAACACTCCAGGAGATTCCTTAGTTAATTATAGTTTATGAAGTATGTTACAACCTACCTCCAGTGTTAGGGCACACTTCACACACAAGGCAAAGGCACTAAGAAGCTAATGGATAGATCCTGAAGCTAGGGTAATATTTAACTGAAGTATATCTACAACAGAAGACCAGTATTTATACTACTAGATCATCAAGGCACCGTTCTCATGGTACCTGACAGATATTCACACATTGTCCAATAATAGATTTAGAGGAATCACACAGTATGTCACAGAAGGGAAGACAGGAGAGAATGAGAATACGATCGGTGAGACGACGGCTCTTAGGTGGGAACCTACCCACGTCACTAAGCATACCTCTAGAGATATCCCCTTACATCCAGGAGATTTCTCAGAGAATTAGATGAGGCTCCTGGAGGGAATAATCTATATTATATACACTACAGTGTCCTTGCGTCCCTGCATTGGGTAACCAGGGTCTAAACAATAAAAGTACGCTAGGAGGCAATGGAGTGCTCTTGGAATGATGGGGGTAAGACCAAATATTACATAGTAATATTTGATCAGCTGTAGAGTCACTCTAGAGGACTGATATAGGCTCCAGAGTTATTTATGAGAGGTCTCCTTATAGTCTAGAGAATAATTATCAGTATAACTGTTTTGTGACAAGAGCCAAGGCCCTCTTTGTAAAAGGCTACTTGGAGGCAACCCAGAACACACTCGACATTAGTGGAAAAGGTATCTTAAGTAAGAGCAACGTATAGCCCAGGAGCTCTAATTAATGTTGAGGTAAGGTATTCTACCATATACTACTAGCTATATATACTAGACTAGCCTGGTTCATGTGCCAGTTGCTATGGCCACATAGATCAGAACACTAATAACTACCATACCTAATAAGGCTACATAGTACTGATGGGACAGACCCGAACTGTAAGGGGATAGCACTAAGATCGCTTAGATAACCTGGTAGGATGAGTATCATCTAGCTTGTCCTTGGATTCTTGGAGTCCATAGTCCACATTTTCCTATCCCTCTAGTTTGTGTAAGAGACTACTTGGAGGCAACCCAGGATATGCTCAACATTAGTAGAAGAGACATCTTAAGTAAGAGCAATGTATAGCCTAGGAGCTCTAATCAATATTGAGGTAAGGTATTCTACTATACATTACTAGCTATATATACTAGACTAGCCTGGTCTGTGTACTGGTCACTATGGCTACACAGATCAGGACACTAATAACTACCATACCTAATAAGGCTACATAGTACTGATGGGACAGACCTGAACTATAAGGGGACAGTACTAGGATCGCTTAGATAACCTGGTAGGATAAGTATCATCTAGCTTGTCCTCAGATCCTCAGAGTTCACGGTCTATAGTTCTCTATCCCTCTAGTTCGGGTCTGCCCCATCAGTACTACGTAGCCTTATTAGATATGGTAGTTATTAGTGTCCTGATCTGTATGACCATAGCGACCAGTACACAGACCAGACTAGTCTAGTATATATAGCTAGTGATGTATGGTAGAATACCTTACCTCAACATTGATTAGAGCTCCTAGGCTATACATTGCTCTTACTTAAGATGCCTCTTCTACTAATGTCGAGTGTGTTCTGGGTTGTCTCCAAGTAGCCCCTTATATAAACTAGAGGGATAGGGAACTATGGACCATGGACTCCAAGAATCCAAAGACAAGCTAGATGATACTCATCCTACCAGGTTATCTAAGCGATCCTAGTGCTATCCCCTTATACTCTTTAGCTTCCAGGATGACAACACAGGATATAGTATGTATATTTTTGATGATTGAAATGATATAGTAGGAAAGAGAGGAAGCAGAGGCCATACAAGTCAGGTGAGGATAAAAAAGTATCAGTGGTTATATAACCCAAAGGCCTTATGTCTTCTGTGTTAGGCATGAAGCACAAGAAATAACATTGTTCATATCACTGTAACTAAACATAAAACAACTCTATTGGTCTTCCTTCTTCTCTTTCTTCTTTTCTT
>Ga0153958_1000340_pt1 | contig 11510 bp, 19 predicted proteins | sample TSFL042MetaG_FD_104719 | JGI IMG/M metagenome (GOLD analysis project Ga0153958, IMG submission 104719) | Attine ant fungus gardens microbial communities from Florida, USA - TSFL042 MetaG | ecosystem: Host-associated > Fungi > Mycelium > Unclassified | place: USA: Florida, Wekiwa Springs... | reverse complement strand
GGGGAATCCCAAGGTCGACAGAAGGAATAGAGAATGCCTGCTGCATTGCGTTCGTATTCGTGGGAGCCGCCACTGGTGGATGATGGTGCATAGAGTGGTGGCCGTTCTGCATGTTCTGCAGTTGTTGAGGTTGAGGTTGCTGCCATTGATGGTTGTGGGGTTGGAACGGATACTGCTGACGAGACCAGTTTGAACTGTTTAAAAGGGCGGTCATACTCTGGGTGTGGGGTACACTGTTGAACTGATCATGAGGGTGACCGGTACCGGGAGCAGGCATGCCATTCGGCAATGGGGAGTTCATCGCGGACGCACGCGACAAGCGACGAGCAAACTTGTTCTGATGCCGCGATACACGTGCCAGATTTGTCCGAATCACGTGGTATCATCACGTGCTCTGCCACCTTCGAGTTCGCGGGATGAGCGTACTTATCATTCCGTTTCCTGTCCACCATGCCAATCTCCCGTCTTGCTCGTATTCCCCTCCGCACCTTACGCGGATATGCTACAACGGCTAGCCTTAACCCGCTTGTACGCCAGAAGGCAGAGAACATCAGCGCAAACTGGAAGGGTACCAGTGCAACTGGAGGCAACACCAAGAATTTCATCGGTGGTGCCTTCGTTGAGAGCAAAACAACGCAATGGCATGATGTTCTCGATCCAGTGCGTCTCTGCATCAACTGATGGTGTAAGCCTGTGTGCTAATGGTAGTTCGGCAGTCGACCCAGACACTACTCACACGCGTCCCAGAGACCACCATGGACGAGTTTGACCAAGCAGTCGACGCTGCTAGTCAGGCATTCAAGACCTGGAGTAAGCAGAGTGTGCTCTCTCGTCAACGCTTTGCTCTCGAGTACGTTCCAGACCACCTACTTTACCAATACTCAGCTCAATTATGCCACATTCAGACTTCAGCACCTAATCCGTGAGAATGCAGATGCACTTGCACACAGCATCGTCCTTGAGCAGGGAAAGACTCTTGCTGGTATGTGCATTTTCCCTCCTCATAAAGTCTATCACATCCCGCCCTTCACTTTGCAGATGCTCACGGCGATGTCCTCCGGGGTCTTCAAGTCGTCGAAACTGCCGTTGGCATCACCTCCAATATCATCGGCGAGAAACTTGAGGGTGTGTGTGTCGCTTAACCCTGCAACAATGGTGCTAATAAATCTCTAGTCAGCAGAGACATGGACACTGAAGTTCGCAAAGTCCCTCTCGGGGTATGTGCGAGGTTTGTCCTGATATGCCTTACCTATATCTCCGCTCACATTTTACAGCATTGCACCATTCAACTTTCCTGCGTAAGCCTTTGCTTTCCCATTTTGCTTTTTCTGTTCTCTTATTCACACTCAGTATGATCCCCCTCTGGACCATTCCCCTCGCTACCGTTACCGGCAACACCCTCATCCTCAAGCCCTCTGAGCGCGACCCTGGAGCAGCCATGATCATCGCTGAACTCTGTGCCCGTGCTGGTCTCCCCGAAGGTGTGGTGAACGTGGTGCATGGAACAGTGCCCGTTGTGAATAGAATCTGCGATGATGAAGCAATCAAGGCTGTGAGTTTTGTTGGGGGAGATCGTGCAGGAAGACATATTTACGAGAGGTGAGTGGGCAAGTGAAGTGGCGACTTCTAAATGGTTGCGACTGATTGTGTAGAGCCACGAGGAATGGGAAACGCGTGCAGGCAAATTTAGGCGCAAAGAATCACGCGGTGATTATGCCGGATGGTAAGGTCCCTCTACCAATGTATCACCGGGATTCATGTAATCCACAGCAAATAAGAATCTCGCGCTTAACTCTATCATTGGCGCTGCATTTGGCGGCACGTGTTCCCCTTACTGCCTCTAATGCTGGCTTTGCTGATATAATTGTCTTTTGACAGCTGCGGGACAGAGGTGTATGGCAGTCTCTGTAGGTAGGTCACGCAATGTAGTGTATGCCCTGGCAGAGACAATACTGACGTGCAGCCATGTGTGTGTAGTGGTGCTCGTCGGCACGGCCCAATCATGGCTCCCTGAGCTAGCGGAGCGCGCATCGAAGCTGAACGTTAATGGAGGGTTTGAGAAGGGCGCGGATCTGTAAGTAACTCTTCTCTTCCCTTCTCCTATTTTGTCCCAGCACAACCAATTTCTTCTTCACCTTTCTAACATAAACTGACCTGCACCTTGAATAGCGGCCCCCTGATATCTCCTACCTCCAAATCTCGTGTTACGGGACTTATTGATTCTTGTGCAGATGAAGGAGGGCAAATCCATCTCGACGGCAGGAATATCCAAGTTTCTGGGTACCCAGCTGGTAACTTTGTGGGTCCAACGATCCTGGAGGGAACGGTGGACATGCGGTGCTACCGGTACGTTTTCGGTCCTATGTGGTTCATCAGAATCTAAATGCGGGTTGTCGCGCTCGCAGCGAGGAAATATTCGGCCCCGTGCTTACTGTGTTGACCTCAGATACACTCGACGATGCACTAAGCATTATCAATGAAAATAGATACGGGAACGGTGCTGTAATTTTTACGCAGTCTGGTGCAACGGCGCGGAAATTCGAATCGGAGGTTAATGTGGGACAGGTACGTTTGCATTCTTATGCGCCGTGGTTTTGGGGTGCTGCGTCTATTGTTGACTGAATGAAAAACAAATGGATTCTAATTTTATGTCGCCTTGACTGCATAGGTTGGCATCAATGTCCCGATTCCTGTTCCTTTGCCAATGTTTGCTTGGAGCGGTAACAAGGGCAGTGTGCTTGGGGATATTGGGTTCTACGGGAAGAGTGGAATCAATTTCTACACGCAGAACAAGGTAGCTCAACTAAAATCTTCGTTTGAGCTCAGTTGACTTTATTGTATAGACTACAACGAGTCTCTGGCGGCATGAAGACGCCATCGGGAACAAGGCGTCAGTGGATATGCCTACACACAACTGAGCTTTACGCCATGACCCTTGGCAAGGAGGCGAAGGGAGAATTTTTGTTATGCATTCGTCGCGCAATATTTCCAACCACAATCTGTACTATATCTGACATTATATGGATCATAAAAACATGTTTTTGTTATCGCTGCGAGTCCCGGTGATCATGTGTATTCAACTCGGCCTACGTGGGACGTGTGATTCAAGTTGGGCTGAAGGTGTTGGTTCAACGCGTCTAAAGTTGACAATTGACAAATTGGTCTTCATGACCTAGAGATGCCCTCACCCCCGATCCAAGTCTTCCTCACGACAATTGCGTCGCAGGTTGTCATACGGAAGCGCCAGGGTCTGTTTACCTCGTCCCGTGAACGTGCAACGTTGATTTACCATATGAACCGTGACCAGACTACATCCTCCGCATTCTCCAAACGAAGAAGATCCCATATACCTCTTACGATCTCGCCTCTGATGAGGAAGCGAAACGTTTGTGGAGGCGCAAGGCCCCACTCGGTGCGTTCCGATCTCGTCATGTAGTCATACTGCGCTCACGCTTTCCGGTCAATGCGGCAGATAAGCAGCAGCTTCCAGGCATACTCGTAGGCGGTACATTTCCTGGGGTATGTCCTCATCCGTTCCCTCCAAACACACCTGCATAGTGCTCATCGCAGCCGCGTTGAACAGGACTTTGATGCCTTGTAAGTCTTCTGTCCTGCTGATTGCGCCACCTTCAACTCCCATGCAGTGAAGAAGCCGTCGAGTGCGAAGATATCGCTACCTTCTTGCGGCTCAACGAAAGCTGGGACACTGCTGGCAGTGGAGAGCGTCCCGCGCCTGAAGTCAGGCCCATCGGTGTCCCAGGTGCTGTGCCCGTTGCCCAAATGACGCCTGAGCATCACAAGCCTAGGATCTTCCCCCGCGACCCAGACACTCCACTGAAGCCAGTGAACAAACTCAAAGGGGAGTACGATGTGAGTACGGAGCTGCAGGGGTTCGGATTGCAGGGCGTAAGAGTGACAGATGAGGATCTGAGGATGCTGGTTGAAGAGTTGGGACTTGAAGGTGATGATGCGGATGATATGGTCAAGAGCTTAGGTGGTGGTGGAAATAACTCGGACAAGTATGAGAGCAACGGGGATGACAAGGTCGACGTGAAAGATATCACCACAAGCAAAGACACCTAGATTCCTAGAAACTGGCTCTGATGAATTGTATCTGTATAATCTCAAGATTGCCTGCCATGCACAAGTAGTGGACAATTTGTAACGAAAGAAATAAAAGATTAATGTCTAGGTTAAATGCAGAATTCTGCTGGCCGACACTGGTTAAGTTACTGAAAATGTCTCATGGGAGTGATATGATAAAGCATCTAACAATGAACCCCTCCTTACAACTTGCTCATCGGCATGTTGACGAGGAAGCCACCGTCGAGGGCAATGGTCGCACCATTTACATACGCACCAGCTCTACTTGCCAGGAACAACGTAGCCCCTGCGACATCTTCAGGCGTGCCAAGACGATTCGTCGGGACCTGACTAACAATGACATCCCCCACGGTTTCGAGGAATTGTGCCGTCACTGCAAATCAAGTCAATGAGATGCCAAGAAATAGAAATAACACATGGCTGTCTTACTCTTGCTTTGGAATGCACCTGCGATGTCAACGGAGTTGATCAGTGACCTCAAGTTGAAAAGGGCGGACTTACCACAGGCAATGGTATTGCTGACAATACCTTCGGGTCCAAGACGGCCTGCGAGGTGCCGACTGAGGTGATGGAGACCAGCTTTGGCAGCAGCGTAGGCATATGTATCATGATCGGGTACGCCAATGCCCTCAACCGATCCAATCTGATCGGAGAGAAGTGAGAAGCCCATTCAATGAGAAGTTGAGAACTCACGTTGATGATTCGCGCGGGGTTATCATATACGATCCCTGTCATGCCTCCTTGAGCTGCACCCGCACGCAGTAGGGGTAGCAATTTTTGTATCAGAGTGAACACACGTTGCAGATTGAGAGTGAGGACCTTTGCGAACCCATCGTCCTTTTGTGGGATTCAGTAGAGGTTAGGCGAAGCGGACGGTAAACAACGCACCGGGTATTCATCGATAGGCTCCGCCCATGTCGTCCCCGCATTATTGACGAGAACATTGAGAACGGTCTCCCGTGTGGAAAGCTCCTTGACGAACCGCTCCACTTCAGATAACTTAGACATGTCCGCTGGGATAGCGATGCATGAACCTGGGCCACTGGCTTCGAGTTCCTTTGCGGTGTCCTGACATTCCTTCACAGAACGGGCCGAGATATAGACCTAAACAGGTTCGGGGTTAACATCCATGTGTACAGACGTGCGAACGTACCTTAGCTCCATTCTTCACAAATGCGGAGGTAATCTACGAGAAAGAAAGATTCAAAGAAATTGAGCACCTGCTGTCACGGAGAGCTAGACGGTTGGGACAGACCATTTTCCCAATCCCACGAGACCCTCCCGTCACGAGGACTACCTTGCCCGCGACTGAAAAGAGATTTTCGACCTGCAGTGCGCTCATCGCGTAACTGTGGTGGGTAGGTAACAGACAGTTGGGTTGGTGAAAGAGAGTCCTTAGAATGAAAATGACGCAGGTCGTTTAGACTGCTGCATTCCTTGATATGAATCAGTGCTAGGCTAGCGGCTCTATACATAAAACAAGTCGTCGTGCCGCTTTGTCACGATGTCGCAGACTTGAAATGTCTGAATCATTTTTGCGAAGAACAAAAGAAATGGAACCAGATTTGGCAGGTGACAGCACTATAAATACACGATGATGGGCAACGAGACACCTCCGTTGAGGCCAGCGAAAACAGAAATTAGGTCAACTACTAGTCTACTCTCAAGGTTCAGAATCATAGAAGGCATCAGACGCCTTGGAGCGACGCCGCCGTAAGGGTTGCTCAGGTAAAGTGACTTCTGGAGGAATATCAATGGAAATATCCTCAGTTTTATATCCCTGAAGATGTGGGCGCTAGCTATTAGCAAGGGTAGTTGACTGATAAGGTTGATTAAACCAACACTCTGCGAAGTACTTTCGCTCCTCGGGGAAACCTTTCCCCTTTGTCGTCTCTTGCGAAATCCACTTGGTTTGAAGTCTTCCCTCAGCTCGGTAGAGTCATCGTTCTTACTTGGAAAGCGCCACTGAACTGCGGGAAGGATGCATGCTGCCAGCACAAGAAGAGAGACCGCCAAGAAAGTGGCAGATGATACAATAGCAGAAAGAACAGGGAAGCGTGTCACGAGCCCCCTATATAGTAAATGGTGCCGGACGATAAGGGTGTGGGCAAACGGAGAGAAGAAACAGATACACTCACCGAATTCCATAGCGCTTGACAGTCCCTCTCAGGGATGCTGAAAGGACGCTTAACTCTCGTCCTTCGCCATTACCAAGGGCCCGCCATCCGTCTCTGCGTCCCAGTTCCACTCTTGCAATGATGCGAGATGCACCAGGCACATGCGACTCGAGGAAGAGAACATCAAGGTTGACTAATCGGAGCGGTGGGGATACCCAGGATATTCGACTTTTTGCAGGTGGCAGAACTATAGCCTGGGGCATGTGAGAGTGTCTTCTCTCAGTGCAAGCTTGGACATACTGGTTTCCGAATGGAAGTCAAGGTTTTATTAGACGACGTCGAGAGTGTCAAAGTAGCCATGAAATTCCCTAGGGCAAGATTAGCCTCTGAGGCAGGTATGACCAGGTGTATAGAGATGTCATAGGGTTGAGTAGGTGCTAGGAACGGCAATGATATCTCCGCATAGGGAGAACCACCGTCGCTGGTAATAAATGGAATCAGTACAGGAATAATGACGACTGGAAGAAATCTCACCCATATTGCAGATATACAGGGGACTCCCATCCTACAGCAGCGTTCTTCCAGACGTACCATCCAGAGAAAAGAGAGAATGATATGATGACTGGAATTAGTGCAAGACATACGAACAGTGGAATCAGCTGGGGTGCCAAGGGGCGAAAGAGTCGAAGAGCAGCCGAAGAGACATTTTCAAGCCAAAGGGACTGTTGATGCTGAAGAGGCTTGGAGTCCATGTCCTCGACCTTGGCAGTTAATGAAGCCATGGCTTCACGTCGTGCTTCACGTCGGGCAAAGGAGTTTCAAAGGGATTGCTGCCTTTTGCGGAAGATGAAAATGGTTTACGCGTCCTACCTCGGTGACCGCTTCGTAGTCTCACTCATCATCTAATTCATAATTGCATTCTGCTGTCGTACGCACAAGCTTGAGTCCTTCGATGGACTGCACTGATACCCTCCTCCTTCAGGTAGGATGACATCCGATATCCAGACTCTATTGGGAGCCAACCCATCTTCTGATAACATCTCCGGATTTCTGAAAGATCTACATCTACACTCGGACGCAAGTTCGACGGCTCCCGAAGTGAAATCATATTCAGATGCAGTTTACTTCAACTACTACACGCTAGGGATTAGCTTACTCTTCATCCCTCAAAAAGGGTACAAGCTCTCGAGCGGGGTGAAGCGCGAGCAACTAAAAGATGATTCCCTCGTCCTCGACAGCATTAACATCTACAACTCACCAAAACCTAAGGAAGCGCCAGAAAAAATCTCTACATCCCGTCGAACAGCAGAACTCGCCTTCTCTACTTATCCCTTGTCAACATGGAGCTTATCAATCTCTCCTGAGGCGTCGGCTCGCAATGAGTTCTCGATGGAGATTTCACTCACCACTACCGGGAAAGATTTCGTCAGCTGCCTCGGAGAACCTGATCGGAAGGGCGGCGGTGCTGTGCCTTCATCCGGGTCCATTGGAATTTGGTGCGAATGGTCGAAGCATGGAATTATGGTTGAGTTTGGAGGAGATGAGTCCAGAGGACCGCAAGCCTGGGAACGTGGCAAAGATGCCGTGTGGAAGGTCATCACAGTATTCTCCCCAAAACAGGGATAGACACTTGGACTTATGTCCTAGCAAAGACATATAGATACCTTGTTCAAGTCGACTGATCTTTTGTCTTTGGTGACTCAAAGTCTGCGCTCTGGACCGCCCAAGTCAAAATGTTTCCATTGATCCGAACGCGGGAGAATTCTACCATATATGCGAATTTTACCTCTTTCAAATTCCATGTGTGGTGGTCACCACGTATACGATGGCAACCTTTGACCGGTCAATAACTTGAGTACCTTATGTTTCGAAGCATGTTTTCAGGCATATTTCCTATAAGCTTGTCGGTTCGTTCCATACTACTCTTAGATTTGTTCCGACACGATCTGGCACCCATCCTAGATTGGATGGAGACAGCTGGATACATATGCCAACTACTTGCTCATATCCAATGAAAATGAGACAGTGGGCCGGCGTTGTGTGTGGAGAACCCTCATTTGCCAGTTTCAAAATGCAATGGGCGGTCCCGCGATAGTGCCACGGTGGCAAGTGCGAAACCTCGTATACTGTAATTGAATTCTGTATGGCCCGAGCATCTGCATCAGATAAATTTTCCACACCAAGAATAGTACTCGTGGATCCTCCACGCTCAGGAGCACCTGAGCACCCACCCCAACCCGCAGAGAATCGATCATACTAGTTTCGTTACCCTTGTCTCTGTCCAACATGTCTGCTCCTCCCGAAGTGACGTTGAAGAATCTCTCCGGGAGATATATCATGGTTCGTGTGTTTGTGTCTCCCGACATCATGATCACCATGGCGGTTCTGATGATGCCTGACCGTGTGACAGAACAAGACATTGAGCGATGACAGTGACGATATCCTCAAGCTTCAGGGTGTTTCCTGGTTCAAGCGGCGCGCCATCTCGATGTTCACTCTGACTCTCGTCATGAAGCACTATACGGACGAGGCTGGGATTGAACACATCGACATCGACCAGACATTATCCGGTGGTATTCCCGGCACGAGTGAGAATCGCCCTCTTGACTGGCAGGAACGCAGCGACAGCGACGACGTCTTTGGCGCCGTGATCACACAGTCAAAAAGAGTCAAACTCGAGGAAGTGGAAGATGAATTCTTAAAGTCTGGCTGGACAGAGGACACAGCTGAAGATGGGATAATTTTCGATATTGCCTGGAGCGATCCTCAGAACAATCATCTGACCTGGAAGGCAGAACAAGTACGATGCTCCTTATTTGTTAAGTCTGTATCTGATATCCATCAGACATGGGGTTTTGAAATGCTCGACGGCGAGAGGAGACATGCTAGACATGTAAAGTTTACATCATCTGATAAGAAAGATGGACCCATCTTCAAGCACTTGTATTACGACTACAGTGAGTAATTCCACCCAAATCAATGGTAACACATCATTTATCGCCTCCCAGTTGGACCTAAGTGATATCACAGACTTTAGTGTACGATACTAGCTGTCATGGCGAGTATCAAACAAGTCTGTAGTAGTTTGCACCAAAGACAGATAGGCCCGGATCTGCAAACTTAGCCGTTCTTTGAGCGCTCAGTTTGGAATAGCCCGGGCACCCTCAAGTAAGCGATACTTCCCCACCAATCAACAAGTTGCAACTTACTGCACAACCGAGTGAGAAGCTCAGATGCCTTGCACATTTGAGGTCTACGACGACGTGATTCGATCGCGGAAATCGAGAACCGCCAGGTGTTATCGCCGAGCTCATGGCCGGTCGGGGACTCGGGGTTGTTATTACTCATGATTAAAAGACACGTTTCGCTTGCCATTCGCGACAAGGCATTGGTGACAAGAACATCGTACCATATTCAAGCCTCAGGCTATCCCGTCGCATGCCTACCGCTAGGAACAATAGGAACGACATCTGCAGCTGTAATTGTTTTCTCCGATGGCACTAATGGCCGAAGCTACTATACCACTAATATACCCACACTAGTGCCATCGGCCTGTGCCCTTCGGGGTTGTAATTAAAAGGATCGGGCTGAGCCTATCAAGATCTATCATCGAAGGCAGGGTTGAGTATCATTGCCACCATGATGAGCCGTAAACTCAATTCCGACCCTTCCGCGGCACTGATGAGTATAAGAAGCCAGAGAGTACAGTATGCGTTTTTCTCATTCACAACTCCTTCTCACCATGGCTTGTCCTGACACCATTACAACCAAGAAGATCACAGGAAAATTCAGACTCGTGGGTTCCTAGTTCATTGTATTATTATCGCAAGAGCTTTGACGAATTCATGGCAGAACAAAACGTTGAGTGACGACGTTGATGAAACTTTGAAGCTGCAGGGTGTTGGCTACATGAAGCGTACTGCTATCGCCAACTTCTCTCTTACATTGGAACCAAACCACTACGTCGACGATGATGGGGTGGAGCACATTGACGTCAAGCAGACATTGTCGGGAGGCTTCAATGCGCCTACAGACAATCTGGTTTTAGACGACAAAGAGCATCCTAGGGATGACAACCTCTTTGGACCTATGATCCCAAGAACGCGTAGAGTCAAGGTTGAAGAACTCGAGATTGATTTCCTGAAGGAAGGTTGGACCGAGGACACTCTGGAGGATGGCCTTATCTATGGTATCGTGAAGAGTGAGACAGAGAAGACCAAAAAGGACTGGGTCATTCACATGGTACATTCGATTCGATGGTCTGGCTCGGTGAATGCATGATATTAATGAGCTACTTGCAGGTTTGGGGTTTCACGATCAAAGACGGAGTGAGGAGATATGCTCGACGTTTCAGATTCACCACGAAGGAGAGATCCCAGCCCATCGACGTCAAGTTGTACTATGACTATTGTGAGTGGTACCTTCATTCTTGATGAAGTTCCAGTCCTGACTGAACTTACTGTAGTGGAGTAAATCAGCAGTAAATCAGCTTGTACCTGCGCTGTGTATAACAAATGAATAACTGAGCTGATGTATCCCTTGAGACATTTGACAATGCCGCTAGATTGGCTGAAGATGAGCTATTGAGCACTTGATGATGTTAAGAACTACTGCCGTCGCTCACCAATATCATAATACACTATGCTCAGTCCAGTCGATTGTTTCGCTGCCTGCAGCATGTACGTTAGTTTTGGATCACGTGCAGACTGTAATTTAAATGCTACACTCAGTTTCGCCTGTTCTCCACAACGTTCTTCACTACCCTAATCGTATTATCCGTAGTCATTTCCAACACACTCTGCCTAGCTCACTCTCCCGATCACGATGGATGAAGAATACGATGTAATTAAACGCCCCTGATTCCATCTCATCTGTACTGACCCTCTTGTCATTCTCGCTGCCACTCGCTTCCGGTGGGCACGATCTAGGTCATCGTCTTGGGCACTGGCCTCACGGAATGTATCCTTTCTGGCTTGTTATCTGTGGAGGGGAAGAAGGTCCTCCACATGGACAGAAACGATTACTACGGTGGAGAGTCTGCGAGTTTGAATCTGACGCAGGTAGGTACCTCGCTACAACAAAATCGATACCCTAATGCACCCACGCAATTTCAGCTCTACCGTAAATTCCGCCCAAATCAACCTCCACCCACGGAGCTAGGTCGGGATCGCGATTACGCTGTTGATCTTATCCCGAAGTTTATCATTGCCTCTGGTGAACTCGTGAAAATTCTCGTTCACACCGATGTCTTGCGATACCTCGAGTTCAAGCAGATTGCAGGATCGTTCG
>Ga0153958_1000339_pt1 | contig 11531 bp, 19 predicted proteins | sample TSFL042MetaG_FD_104719 | JGI IMG/M metagenome (GOLD analysis project Ga0153958, IMG submission 104719) | Attine ant fungus gardens microbial communities from Florida, USA - TSFL042 MetaG | ecosystem: Host-associated > Fungi > Mycelium > Unclassified | place: USA: Florida, Wekiwa Springs... | reverse complement strand
TTATAAAGAAGGCTTCTGCTGAGCTTAGAACTGAAGCATTGATCATAGCAGTTTCTGAGATATTAGCAATTTAATAAATGGTAATATAGTGGTTACTAGTTGATCTGCTTAATATCTTGGCCAATATTGATTGCCTCAAGACATGACTGGCATCTATCAAAAGGTCTTTTTAAGGGCTTTTTGTAGCCTTTAAGACTGTGAGAATCGTCAAAGAATTGATGGAGATATAGCCAAATGAAGTTTATGACACAGTTTTTGTTGCATTGGCAAGCATTGCATCCCTCCACATATTTTTTCACCTCTTTAGTCACTCCAGGCCACCAGAAGTTTTTGGCAACCAATTCCACCATCTTCTACTGTCCTCCATAGCCTTTGATTGGTGTGTTATGATATAGTCTGATAATCTCTGCTCTCAATTTATTGTCTTTCAGCACATACACTTTTTATTTTTTGTACATCATACTGAAAGGGTGCAAAAGGGAATTGCACACTGGGACAAACAAAACCATGCTGTGCCAGCTCCCAAATGCATGCTAAAGGTCCAAGGGGAGATAATCAAAGATAAAGGTTTATAAATAATTAGAAAATAAGAATTATATGCAGCTCCAATAAAATATACATTGGTGGTTGTGAAAGGATTGTAAGATCTCTCTAGATTGTCATCGCATAGCCTCCCTAAGGTGTCAACCTTTATACACTGTGACAAAAGCTCCTCTGGAAAATACAGTTAGTTGATTACTCATGGACCCTCCACACTCAGTTGCTCCCTTGTCTACACCCCCAACACCAAACCTTATGGGTGTGATGCAATCCAAGTGTGCACCTAGCCAAGCTTTCCCAGCCTACTGTCCTCTTTGAAGCCTGCCTGAGTTGCATTTGCATTTTCTCCCTAGATTGAGTTCTGGGTATATTCTATGTTCTTCTCAAAACACCCCACTAGTCCCAGTTTTCTTACTCTCAATAGATCTGCATTTACGATTCCAGAGGTAGTGTAGATAAAGGTAGGAGTCAAGAGGTTCCTTTTCTCACCCAACTACACACCAGATACTATATTAAAATGATTACAAAGCCCTGAAACTCAAGGAATAAAGGAAACTATTACTACTTTTGATGTTCCTTCAACCTTTTCTCATGCTAAGTCCATCCCAATTCCCAGTGATAACATGTTCTTATAGTGATGCATCCTTTTTATCAACTCCTTCCCATCAAAGATGATGCATCTTCATTATTGCTTCTCTCTAGAATATTCTTCCTGATCTCCCATCACTTCCTTTGATGTTGCTTTGTAAGAAGAACCTCCCTAGTTACCTATTAAGTAGTTAGTAAACCCCACTCAATGTCTAGTATCTCCGAGTCACATCCTAGGGCTCATTTATTTAAATATAATTGATCTGATGCCATCAATGCTTAATTACAACCAAAGTCTATTTATCTAAGTCTGTCATCCAAACACTACTAGTTCTAGAGTTCTGGTCCATTATATTTCTAAGTCAGTTCTATCCTATAATGGATCTAGAGCGTAGTTTCTCTATGACTTTCTTTCTAAACCTGATGCCAGCTCATCCTGCTTGCTTCCCGAGGTATCAACATGAGCTTTGGGTTGGTTCTTCCTTGCTCAATGTCTTTATTATATGGTAGTACATTCTGAGGGTATAGAAAGGGCTCTAGAGCAAACTCTAATTAAGAATTTGTTGGTATAAAGTGTATCAAATGTTATCTTCTACAGAAAATTCATTTGTGGTGTAATAACGCCATTTACTTCTCTCCATTCTTCATCTCTTAACATCTTCATCCCTGCTTGTTTCATTTTTTCTACTGCTTTTACCACCTTATCATCTTTTACTTTGGATTTTCTTACTTTCTCTAGTAGATCTACCCTATCTACTATTATTTCTACTGCCTTTGTTCTTCTTGCTTCTAACCACTCTAGTTTCACTACCATCTCATTCTCATTGTCCTTTTCTACATCTACTTCCTAGTCTAGTCTCCTGCTCAGACTGTCTGCTTTCTCCATCTTACTTTCTGAAATATGTTTTAGCATAAAACTAAATTTAAATAGGTACAGAGGCCATCTTGCTTGTCTCCTATTTAATTTTTGTGCTTTCATAAAGTATTTGAGGTTCTTGTGATCTGTCCAGATCTCAAATTTTTCCATTGCTCCTTCCAGGAAGTACCTCTATGCTTCTAGACATCTAACAACTGCTAGCATCTCTTTGTCATGTATCTCATAGTTTTATTCTACATTACTAAGAGACTTAAAAATGAAAACAACTGGTCTCTACTTTTTGTTTGAGCACCTCATTGATAGTACTCCTCTAGTAGCATAGTTTGATGTATTAGTCTCTACTCTGAACTCCTTATCCAAGTCCAGTGCTGCTAATATTGGCTTTGTCATAAAAACTTGCTTCAGCTTGTCAAATTCCTTCTACTGTTTTTCTCCCTACCGTTATTTCTTATCTTTCCTTGTCAGCACATTCATTGGCCTTGCTACTCAAGCAAAATCCTTAATAAACCTCCTATAGTAATTTGCAAGGCCTAGGAATTTTCTAACATCTTTCACATTTTTTGGTTCTAGCCAACTAAGCACTCTATCTACCTTTTCTGCTTCTATCTCTATCCCATTAGGTCCTATGACAATGCCTAAGAACCCTATCTTCTTCATCTTCCACACACACTTTTCTAGTTTGACATACAAGTCATTTTCCTCTAACCTTTTTAATACTTCTTCTACTATTTCATCATGTTCCTCTTCCATTTCTGTCCCTACCAATACATCATCTACAAATGCTATGACCTTTCCTTCATTTATTAAGTCCCTTAAGATTTCATTTGTCATTGCCTGGAACGTAGCTGGTGAGTTTGTCATCCCAAAGAACATTACTGTTAGCTTGAAGGATCCTATATACATTGTGAATACTCTCTTTCACTCATCTTCTTCCTTTATCCTCACATTATTGAACTCCCACCTCAGATCCATTTTAGTAAATATTTTCTTACTTCTTATGTTGTTGATTAAGTCTGTGATCAATGGTAATAGGTAGTTATTTTTCACTGTCTAGTTGTTTAGGTTGCAGTAGTCTATCACCATCTGCTTGCTCCTGTCCTTTTTGCCTACAAAGAAAACTAGCAATGTTTGAGGGGATTTTGATGGTCTGATATATCCCTTTCTTAACTGGTCCTCCATGAATTTCTGGACTTCTTTCCTTTCCATTTTAGATAACAAGTAAATCCTTTCTTTCTACAGTTTGAACGTCTCCTTGAGATCTATAGCATGATCCCAAGTTTTCCTGGTCAGCATTTTCTTTGACTCTACCTTCCCAAATACCCTTTTCATCAAAGCCAAATTCTATGCTGGAATTAAGCTAACTGCTCTTTGTTTAGTGTTTGACAAAGAAAACTCAATAGAGTTCCCATTAGATTTTGTACACTATTTATACATGAAGAGTAACCCTAACCCTTCCTTTTATCCTACACTTCCTTATGAGTCACTTTCCTCTCACATGTCTGTTAATATGAAAATAAAGAAAAGAAAATATAAAAGAAAAATAATAATCAGAAAAATAAAAGAAAAAGAAAAGAAATATAAATATTGACTTAGCCATTTTGCCAAGTCATGACACCACCCCTCTCTTAAGCTTCCTCATCCTGAGGAAATTTTCCCTACAGCTCATAATATGGGTCAACCATGTTACCCATCTCATTGTTATTTTCTTCTGTCCCTTCTCTAATTCCCAAATTTTCTTCCTTGATTTTCTCTTCCTCTGTGACTATTTCCATTTTTTCTCTTCCTAATTGTTTTCCTTTCTACCATCTCCAATTCCTTTCTAACCTTCCCCAGTATTCTTTGTCATACTTCTTGTCTGACTATCCAAATAGTTTTCTTGCCATAAATCTTCCTAGCAATTCTCCTCTTCTGAACATTCTTTCTTTGTGTTCTTGTCTTGCCATATCTTCCATGTCTTGGTGATATTCTTTCTCAAATTTTTTGAACACTTCTTGTGTGTTCTCCAAATTCTTTTTTTCCTCCTATGTATCTGACTCTGCCATAAATCCTTTCCAGCATACCAAGTACTTATCCTTCTCTCTTACCTGTTGCTTGTTCAGGATTCTCTCTACTTTCCATTCTTCTTCTCCTTTGATTATCACTGGAGCCAGTTGCTCCTTTCTCTGTTCTTCTACTTGCCCTATATACTGTCATATTCTACTGACATTTACTACTGGGTGTATTTTTACTGTACTAGGCAATTCCAATTCTACTGCATTTGATGATATAATTTTCTTGACCTTGTAGGGCCTAACAAATCTCTCTATTAACTTTTCCATCCTTCTCCCAACCATCTGGTACTTTAGATCCTTAGTACTCAATATCACTAAGTCTCCTACTTTATAGTCATTGACTTTTCCTCTCTTTTGATCTGTGTATTTCTTCATCTCTTTTTGCACTTTTCCTAGTGCCACTTTTGCCTTCTCCTGGATTTCCTTCATCTTTTCAATGAACTTTTCTGCCCCCTGGTACTTCCTCTTCTTTCTACCCTTGAACCCCATCCTGGGATCTTGTCTGTAATTTGCCTTGAAAGGCGATATCCGAGTACTTGAGTATGTTTTGTTATTATATGCAAACTCTACTATTCCCAATCATTCTGGCCATTGCTCTTGCCTATGATCAATGAACATTCTTAAGTACTATTCCAACTCCCGATTTACCCTCTCTGTTTGTCTGTCTGTCTGAGGGTGAAATACCATTGACAATTTACTTTTAATCCCCAATATCCCATTCAACTCTTATATTAACTTTGCTGCAAATTGTGATCCCCAATCTGAAATAATGCTCTTAGGTAGACTATGTAACTTCTATACATTATCTCTAAACAACCTAGCTAGTCCTTCTGCTAATGTTTTCTCTATGGTAGGTGTCATGACTTGGCAAATTGGCTAAGTCATTATTTATATTTCTTTTCTTTTCTTATTTACAACTACAAGATGGAGCACGGGAAAGTATCATGTGACTTTGTCACAATGTCACAATTTGTGTGAAGGATGGTCACACAGGGTCACATCACAAGTCACAGTCACAGGGTCACATGACTAGAGTAACATGAGGACCATGGGAGAACAAGCGCATAGCCACAGTAGTAAAATATATAAGTAGTAGAGAATTAAGCGAGAACCTCATCGAGTTCTCTTTGTTAAACTCTGAACAAAGCGACAGTTGGCTTAATTCTGGTCATCAGGGTTTAGATGCTAACAGAAAAGATTTCGCTAATAAACCAGCCAAATGAAGAATGAAGGAACCTGATAAATTTGAAGGAAATCCAGATGAAGTAAGGGCTTGGTGCCAAAGAATGATGCTATTTTTCCAAAGCAATGATATCTCAAAAGAATAGGAAAGGATTGAAATGGCTTTGGGAAAAATCAAAGAAGGAAAGGATAACTGGGCCCAATGATGGGCAGATACTCAGATTAGAAAGTTCCTACCCTTCCAAAAAGAGTGGAAGGAAACCAGTGGAGAACCTGATATACCAACCATAACCAATAAGCCCCCTTTCAAAACTTGGGAGAACATGGCTGATGAAATGGCACAGTTTTTCATATCTACAGAAACTCAAACTCATGCCATCGACAAATTGACCAAATTAAAGCAAGAAAATAGGCTACTTGAAGACTTCTGGTCAGAATTTATCACTTAAAAGGAACTCTCTGGATATAATAAGATTGCTTTAGTAGGTTTATTCAAGAAAGGAATTCACCCAGCATGTCAGACTAGCTAACTCCAAAGCTGGAATTAAGCTAACTGCTCCTTTATCAGCATTTGACAAGAAGAACTCGATAGAGTTCCTGTTGGATTTTCTATACTACTTATACAAATGGCTAACCCTAACCCTGTACTAAAGTCCTGCGCTTCCTTATGAGTCACTTTTATCTCATGCATCCATTGATAAGAAGAATAAAGAAAAGAAAATAGAAAAGAAAATAAATATTGACTTAGCCATTTTGCCAAGTCATGACACTACCTCTCTCTTAAGTTTCCTCGTCCTGAAGAATTTTCTACAACTCGTAGTACAGGTCAACCATGTCGCCCATCTCATCGTTGTCTTCTTTCATCCATTCTCATATTCCCGACTTTTCTTCCTTGACTTCTTTCTCTTCTGGGATCGTCTTCATCATCTCTCTTCTTGTTGGTTCCTTGCCCTTCCATCATCTCCAATTTCTTTCTAATCTCCCCCAATATTCTTGGTTGTATCTTCTGTCCGACTATCTATATAACTTCTTTGCTGTAAATTTTCCTGGCAATTCTCCCTGTCAGAATGTTCCTTCTTCACACTCTTGCCACACCACATCTTCTATGTCTCTCCAATATTCTTTTTCGAATTCTTTGATCGCTTCTTTTGCGTTCTCTAAATTCTCCCTTCCTTCCCAAGTATCAGATTCCGCTGTAAATCCTTTCTAGTGTACTAGGTACTTATCTTTCCCTCTTACTCGTTGCTTGTTCAGGATCCTTTCTACCTCCTATTCTTCTTCCCCTTCTATTATAACTGGAGCTGGCTGCTCCTTTCTTTGTCTCTCTACTTGCCCTATGTATTGTCGTACTCTACTAACATTTACTATCGGATGTATTTTTACTATACTAGGTAGTTCTAATTTGATCGCATTTGATGATACTATCTCCTTAACTTTATAAGGGCTGACAAATCTCTCTGTCAACTTTTCCGTCCTCCTTCCAACCATCTGATATTTCAGGTCCTTAGTGCTGAGCATGACCAAGTCCTCTACTTTATGCTCCTCTACATCCGATCTCTTCCTGTCAGCGTATTTCTTTATGTCTGCTTATGCTTTTCCTAGTGCCGCTTTTGCTTTCTCTTGAATTTTCTTCATCTTCTCGATGAATTTCTCCGCCCTTGCATATTTTGCCTTCTTTCTTCCTTTGAACCCATCCTGGGATCTTATCTGTAATTTGTCTTGAAAGGTAACATTCTGGTACTTGAGTGCGTTTTATTGTTATATGCAAACTCTGCTGTTCCTAACCACTCTGGCCACTGCTCTTGCCTGTGATCAATGAACATTCTTAAGTATTGTTCTAGCTCTTGGTTAACCCTCTCTGTCTGTCCATCTGTTTGAGGGTGGAATGCCATCGACAATTTACTCTTAATCCCCAACATCGCGTTTAACTCCCACATTAACCCTGCTGTGAATTGTGGTCCCTTATCTGATATAATACTTTCAGGTAAACCATGCAACTTCCATACATTATCCCTGAATAACCTAACCAGTCCTTCTGCTGATGTTTTCTCTGTAGTAGGTATGAAATGTACCGTTTTTGTCAATCTGTTGACTACTACTAAGATCAAGTCGTATCCCTGAGCTAAGGGCAACTTCATAATGAAGTTTGCCGATATATGTGTCCAAGGCTTCTCTAGTATTGAGTTTGGCATTAGTTTGCTGCTGGTTTCTCTGTGCAATTCTTGTTTTGTTGGCAGGCATCGCACCCTTCCACATACCTCTTTACTTCTTTGGTTACTCCTGGCCACCAGAAATTTCTAGTTACCAGTTCTACCGTCTTCTACTGCCCCCCATGTCCTCCTATCAGCATGTCATGTTGTAGTCTAATGATTTCTGCCCTCAACTTTTCATCTTTTGGCACGTAGGCTTTTTTCTCTTTATACATGATGCCGTCTATTTCTCTCCACTCTTCATCTCTCAGCATCTTTACTCCCACTTGTTTTATTTTCTCTACTGCCTTTACCACTTTGTCATCCTTTACTTTGGACTTTCTAACTTCCTCTAATAGATTTACTCCGTCTATTATGATTTCTACCGCTTCTGTCCTTCTCACTTCTAACCACTTTGGCTTCACTAACGTCTTATCCTTGTTATCCCTTTCTACTCCCATCTCCCAATCTAGTCTCCTACTGAGACTATTTGCCTTTCCCATCTTGCTTCCCAGAACATGTTTTAACGTAAAGTTGAACTTAGATAGGTACAAAGCCCATTGTGCTTGTTGTTGATTTAACTTCTATGCTTTCATGAAGTATTCAAGGTTCTTGTGATCTGTTCATATCTCAAATTTAACTGTTGCTCCTTCCAGGAAGTGTTTCCATGCTTCTAAGTATCTAACAACTACTAACATCTCTTTGTTGTGTATCTCATAGTTTCTTTCTATATCACTTAGAGATTTAGAAATGAAAGTGACTGGTCTCCACTTTTCATCTGAGCACTTCATTGATAGTACTTCTCTAGTAGCATAATTCAAGGCGTCAGCCTCTACCCAAAATTCTTTGTCCAAGTCAGGTGCTGCTAATATTTGTTTTGTTATAAAGACCTGTTTCAACTCATCAAATGTCTTTTGCTGTGCCTTCTTCCACTGCCACTTCTTATCTTTTTGCATAAGTACATTCATCAGCCTTGCTACTCAAGCGAAGTCTTTAATGAACCTTCTGTAATAATTTGCAAGGCCTAAAAACTTTCTGACATCTTTTACATTCTTTGGTTGTGGCCAATTAAGTACTCCGTCTACCTTTTCTGCTTCCATTTCTATCCCATTAGGTTCTATGATGACCCCTAGGAATCCTATCTTTCTTGTCATCTACACACATTTTTCTGGCTTGATGTACAAGTCATTTTTCTCTAACCTCTTTAGTATTTCTTCTACAATTTCACCATGTTCCTCCTCTATCTCTGTTCCTACTAATACATCATTCACAAATGCTGCTACTTTTTCTTTGTTTATCAGATCTCTTAGGATTTTATTCATCATTGCTTGAAAGGTTGTTGGCAAATTTGTCATCCCAAAGAACATAACAGTTAGTTTGAAGGAACCAATATGCATTGTAAATGCTCCCTTCCACTCATCCCTCTCCTTTATTCTCACATTATTGAACCCCCATCTGAGATTCATTTTGGTAAACACTTTCTTACTCCCCATATTGTCGATTAATTCTGTAATTAACAGGAGCGGGTAGTTGTTCTTTATCGTTTGATCATTCAGGTTGTGATAGTCCATCACTATCCTCTTACTACTATCCTTCTTGCCTACAAAGAACACTGGCAATGTTTGAGAGGATTTTGATGGTCTGATATACCCTTTCCTCAACTGGTCTTCTACAAAATTCTGGACTTCTTCCCTCTCATTTTTGGATAGGGGATAAATCCTCCCCTTTCACAGTTTAAATGTCTCCTTGAGATCTATAGTGTGATCCCAAACTTTCCTCTTTGACATCCTTTCTAACTTTACCTTCCCAAACACTTTTCTCCACTTCAAAAATCTCTTTGAGACCATCTCCTTGATTTTCCTGTGGTCCTCTTTTATCTCTTCTTCTCTTCCCCAGTCTTCTTTGCCATATATCGCCCAACAGACAATTTTCTCTTCTTCCTCTGTAGCTATCCTTTTGGCCTTTTCTTTCTTCTGACCTCTCTTTCCATACAGGGGTGGGCATCTCGTCATTTTAACTTCCCCTGTCTCCCAATTTATTTCTGGGTTGTGGGCTGCTAATCATGGCATGCCTAATATTACCTCTGTCTTTCCCAGATCGCATATATCTATCCTCATCCTTTCCATATGGCCTTTGTAAAACACATTGCACTCTACCTGGTATGTGATAGCCCCTCCACTATTGTTTGTGCCATCTACATTTCTGATGGCTATTGGCCTCTCTAGTTTTTGCAGCTTGAAGCCATGCCTAGCTGCCGCCTGTCTATTCATAAATATCCCCATTGTGCCACTATCCAAGAGTGCTTTTATTATTACGCCTTTATGCATATCTGTCTTCTCTACTCCAATATTTAACCACACTTCTCTTAACATTCTGAAGGTTCTCCTGACCTCCCTTTGACTACTCCCCTCTTTTGCTGCACTTTCTGGTTCTCCTGACTGTGCGCTGCTTTGCTATACCTTTGCCTCTCTGGACCACACCACTTTCTCCTCTCTTGCTGTGCTGCTCGAGTCTCTTGCTTGCGTGCTGTTACGCTGCTAGAGAATTTTCTGCGGAAATGTAGCATAGGATAAAAATTATAACCCTGGATTTCACTATTGGAACCCACTCTAGAGATCTCCTACAAGCCCCAAACATAATCTAGACCCAAGATTGGGTCCTTCTATTAAGTAGTAGCCAAGCTGTCACATGCCAGAAAAGCATATACCTTAGGAGGCAAGACTAATGAGCTAGTATCAGGTTTCTCAGATACAGACTATCAATGTTGAAATTCTAGAAATCAAAGGCTCAGAGATATCTTTGGAATATAAGATAATTTCAATCTAGAGTGGACTTAGACTAATATAACATCAAAATGGCAGATTAAAAGTCTATCAGTAACTAGTGATCCTATCACTACTGGACTCAGTCAAGAAATGGACATGCTACTGGACAACGATTGTATCACTGATGCTAGGACACACTGTCATGTGTTTCTATACCATATTTGGAGTAGAAGGAAGCTGGTTCAGGGTTCAGGAAACAATGGGCAGGAGTAAAGTATAGAGGTAGAGCAGGATTACATGGGCATATCTGGAAGATATGGAGGACAGGAAGGTGATGGCTATCATGGCCATATGGTGGTGTTATAGAGGAGAGATGCAAGGGAGAGTGGTAGAATGGAGAGTTTCCTTTTCTATTTTTTTTAATTGAGTCTCTAACATTTGTAACATTCTAATATATTTCTCAGAGTAGAGATTGGGAAGAGAGCCTCCTTGGTCCTTGTCTTCATCTCAGAAGCTCTTGATGTTGTAAATGCAATTCTCTTGAGTGTATAAGGGGTGATCTTGGTAAGAGATTGAGTTGGTGAATGTTTTCTACCATATACCCTACTCTTTCATGAGATAGACGCAGCAGTCGCTTGAACAACCTTCTATGGAGTAACAGGCCTAAAAAGCCTGGCTAATCATTGACTCAGATTGTATCACACCCATAAGGTTTGGTATGGGGGTACAGATGAGGGCTTGATTGAGTGTGGTAAGGCCCATGAGTGGTTTACTGACTATTCTACTAGTGAGCTTGTTATGGTGTGTAAAGGTAGACACCTTAGGGACACCATGTGGATAGGATCTAGATTGAGCTCCCATCATTCCTTCTATACTTAGATTCCAAATAAGCTGTATATTCACTTTTTAATTTTTTTCTGATACCCCCACTTTCTACTTCTCCCCATGAACCCTTTAGCATGCAATTGAGAGCTGTCACTGCCTTTTCTACTTGCTTGTCACAGTAAACATCTCTTTTGCCCCTTTCAATGTCTGAGTTACTTTCTCTATAGAATGTAAGACATGGGAGTTCTAGGTAGTACTACTGTATTGATGGCATGTTATGAACATCGAGTGGGATTACAACTATTATCAGCCATGGTCTGATAATGAGTGGTTAGTAGACGAGATGCTGGCAATGTTAGACGAGGACATTATTATGCAGTAATGCATTGGATAATGTCTGAGGACTCTAAGAAATAATGGACTCACAGAACGGACAGGACTCTTCGGAGAAATCTCGGACTTACTCTCTATTTCTGGACCTGTGCCAAATGGGACAACATCGGACTAACCCATT
>Ga0153958_1000338_pt1 | contig 11534 bp, 11 predicted proteins | sample TSFL042MetaG_FD_104719 | JGI IMG/M metagenome (GOLD analysis project Ga0153958, IMG submission 104719) | Attine ant fungus gardens microbial communities from Florida, USA - TSFL042 MetaG | ecosystem: Host-associated > Fungi > Mycelium > Unclassified | place: USA: Florida, Wekiwa Springs... | reverse complement strand
TAACCTAACCATATGGAGGCTGTTCTTTGTTCTAAGAAAAGGACAGATGACTATCTATGGGTAATTAATGAAGTCCATGTGCAAACATTGAGGTCTTCATATCTCCACTAATATTAATTGCCTTAAGGTTGTTCTAGGCTCATTCTGAGTGTTATGAAGAAGGTTTCTGCTGAGCTTAGAACCGAAGCATCGATCATGGCGGTTTCCGAGATATTAGTGATTTAATAAACAGTAACATAGTAGTTACCAGTTGATCTGCTTAATATCTTGGTGTTACCGCTAAGTCTTGACGACTCAAGGATCACTCGAGGTGAGTGTTCAGGAAGAACTCGATAGAGTTTCTCGTTGGATTGACTACCTACTTATACTACTTTTACAAGTGGCTATACACTACTAGTTCACAATCACATGTCTTTTCCAGAATGTTCTATGATCACATGTTCTTGTCACATGATATGATTACTTTAAGTTTCCACGCTATTTATATCTTGTCTATGTTATATAACTTGATGTTTACAATTAAGTGTTTAAATGCATGGGAAACTTGTTCCTTCTTTGGGCTCTCATAACATAGCCCCCCCTTCAAGATTTCTTGTCCTAAGGAATTTTTCCATTGATTCCAGTTCTCGTCCCATCTTTTCTCCCTTTCTCTCTCATATCTTCTTTTTCCCTAACCGTATAGTAGTTTAGCTGTAAATTCCTTTGGTAATTCCCAGCTAAATTCCTTCTCTTCTTCTTCCAGCTCCTGTTGTCTAAGTTCTTCTGCCTCTTCCCCATACTCCCTCTCGAACTCTTCTACCAACTCTTTTGCATTTTCTAGGTTTTCCCTACTCTCCCATGTTTCTCCTTCCACCATATACTCTTTCTATCGTACCAAGAACTTTTCCTTCCCCTATACTACTCATTTGTTTAGAATTTTTTATACTTCAAATTCTTCTTCCCCTTCGATGATGACCGGTTTTGGTGGTGTCTTCTTCTGTCCCTCTACTTGTGGTTTGTATAGTCATACTCTACTTACGTTTACTACAAGGTATATTTTAATAGTTCTGGGTAATTCCAACTCTATTGTGTTACTAGAGATAATCCCCTTGACTCTGTAGGGCCCTACAAAGCGCTCCGTTAGCTTTTCTGATCTTCTCCTCTTCATCTGCTATTTCAAGTCCTTTGTACTTAACAGCACCAAGTCCCCTACTTTATATTTTTCTCCCTTTCCTCGTTTTCTATCTGCAAACTTCTTCATCTCCTCTTGTGCCTTTCCTAGTGCCGCTTTCGCCTTCTCCTGGATCTTTCTCATTTTTTCCACAAATTTCCCCGCTGCCTCATACTTCCCTTTCCTCCTACCTTCGAATCCCATCCTTGGGTCTTGTCTGTAATTTACTTTGAATGGTGAGTTTTTCATTGCTGCATGGATTTTGTTGTTATACGCAAATTCCGCCATTCCTAGCCAATCCGGCTACTGTTCTTGTCTGTGGTCAATAAAGACCCTTAGGTATTGCTCTAACTCCTGGTTTATTCTTTCTGTTTGCCTATCTGTTTGTGGGTGATAGGCCGTCGAAAGTTTCGTTTGAATTCCCAGCAAGCTATTCAATTTCTTCATTATTCCTGCTGCAAACTACACTCCCCTATCCGATATGATGCTTTCTGGGAGGCCATGCAGCCTCCATACCTGATCTCGAAACAGCTTGGCTAGTCCCTTTTTTCTGTGGTGGCTATGAAATGCGTCATTTTGCTAAACCTGTCGCATACTACCAGGATTGCATTATATCCCTAAGCCAGTGGTAGCTTGGTGATGAAATCTGCTGAGATATAACTCCATGGTTTCTCGGGGATCGCGTTAGGCATTAGCTTTTCTGCTGGTGCTTCACTTCGATTCTTGTACTGTTGACAAACATCACATCCTTCCACATACCTCCTTACTTCTTTCGTTACTCCTGGCCACCAGTAATTTCTGGTAACCAGTTCTGTCATCTTCCATCTTCCTCTATGCTCTTCTACTGGGGTATTGTGGTGTAGTTGTATTACCTCTCCCCTAAGTTCCCCCTTTAGCACGTATATTCTTTCTTCCTTCAGTACTATTCCATCCTCTATTTCCCATTCCTCATCTCTCAATGTTTTTACCCCTGTCTTCTTCAGTTCTTCTACTGTTTTTACTACCTTTTTGTCTCCTTTTTGTGCCTTCTTTATTCTTTCCCTTAAATCCCCTTCTTCTATTACTGTTTCTACCCCTCTAACCCACTCTGGCCTAATTAGTGTCTAGTCCTCGTTATCTCTTTCTACTCCTTCTTGCCAATCTGGCCTCCTACTTAGTCCATCTGCCTTCCCCATACTTTTTCCTGGAACATACTTTAAGGTAAAGTTGAATTGCGATAGATAAAGGGCCCATTGCGCTTGTCATCAATTCAACTTCTGACTTGTCATGAAGTACTGGAGGTTCTTATGGTCCGTCCAGATCTCGAATTCCAGTTTTTCCTCTTTCAAGTAATGTTTCCATGCTTCAAGGCATCTGATCACTGCCAACATCTCTTTGTCGTGAATTTCGTAGTTTCATTCTGTAGCGTTTAATGACTTTGAAATGAAGGCCACTGGTCTCTACTTGCTATCTTCACATTTCAGTAATAATACTTCCCCTGTTGCGTAGTCTAAAGCATCTGCTTCCACCCTTATCTCTCTATCTATATCTGGTATTGCTAAAACGGGTTCTGTTGTAAACATCTCTTTTAGTTTCCCAAACACCTCTTCTTGCTCCTTTTCCCACTTCCATTTCTGCTCCTTTCTGACCAGTGTGTGTAATGGTGCTGCTATCTTTGCAAAGTCCTTTATAAACCTTCTGTAATAGTTGGCTAGATCTAAGAACTTTTGCACCTCTTTGACATTTTTGGGTGCTGGCCAGTTTAGCACTCCTTCCACCTTTTCCTTCTGCATCTCTACCCCTCTTGGCCTAATTATTACTCCCAGAAATTCTACCTCCCTTACTTTCCACTTGCATTTTTCTGGTTTCACAAACAGGTCGTTTTCCTCTAACCTTTTCAACACTTCCTCCACTAACTCGTTATGTCCTTCCTCTGTATCTGTTGCTACTAGAATGTCGTCAATAAAGGTTGCCATATCCCCCTAGTTTATAAGGTCCTGGAATAGGTCATTCATTATTGTTTGGAAAGTAGTGGGGGAGTTTGTTAATCCAAAATATATTATGGTGGGTTCGTATGCTCTGATGTGTGTGGTGAATGCTGCTTTCCATTCGTCTCCTTTCTTGATCCTGACATTGTTGTAACCCCATCTTAGATCCAACTTCGTAAACACCTTCCTTTTTCCCACTCTGTTCAGTATGTCTACGATAAGTGGTAGTGGGTATTCGTTTTTTATCATCCATTGGTTTATATGTCGATAATCTTGTACCATCCTCCTTTTACCATCCTTTTTTGCCACAAAGTGTACTGGTGACATTTGCGGTGATTTGGAGGGACGGATGTACCCTTTTCGCAATTGATCCTCCACAAATGCTTGTACTTTCTCTCTCTTCTCTCTCGACAACAAATACACTTTCCCTTTCCTTGGCATAAACCTCTTTTTCAACTCTATCGCATGGTCCTAGGCCTTTTGCACTGGTATCCTTTCTGACTCTCTTTTTTCAAAGACCTTTTTCTACTTCCAAAATCTTTTGAGTACCAACTTCCTTAGTGTTTCTTCATCCTCATCCTTTTCTACCTTTTTTACTTCTTTCTTCTTCTCCTCCTGCTTCCTCTTTCCACATATAGGTGGGCACCTCGTTATCTTTACCTCCCCTTTTTCCCAATCTATTTCTGGGTTATGGGCTACTAACCACAGTATCCCTAAGATAACCTCGGTTTTTCCCAGATTGCACACATCCATCCTAACTCTTTCCACATGTCCCTTGAAGAACATATTGCACTCGACTTGGTGCGTTATTGCTCTTCTCACATTCACTGTTCTATCTATATTTTTAACCAGTAGAGGGTTCTTCATTCTTTCCATTTTAAATCCCTTTTCTCTTACAAAGGTCGTATCCATGAATAGACCTGTTGCCCCACTATCTAGTAGAGCTTTTACTGCTATCCCTTCATGACTTTCTAGTTTTTCCAACCCCACCTTCATCCATACTTCTCTTAGCGACCGTAATGTGCACCGCATATCTCTTGCTCTCTCAGTGCTTTTTGAACAATTTAATTTATTGCCCAGCTTTTCTGGGCATAATACACTATACAAATTATTAGAGACTAGCTGAGAGCTCACTGTCCTCCATTTTCTTTTGCCGACTCTTATAGCATCTCCACTACTCTCGCTTTATTTCTCTCCCAATAGTTTCAGGCCATATGGCCAAACTTCCCACAATGATAGTACATCCTATCTCCTCCTCTTCCTCTATCGACGTCCATTGCATTTGGGTCTCTCTGTGGACCTATTTGATATCCCCCTTTGTTGAATGTATTTCCTTCTCCTCCTCTATTTCCTCTTGTCTGCAGAACTCCTGCCTGTCAGGTTATTTGCCCCCCTTTCCCTCCATATGACCCCCCTCCAAAGCTTTTCCTTGGCTGCGCATTTTCCCCTAGGCACATTGCATTCCTCCCCAATATTCTTTCTTCCGCCCTACTCTGTCTCTGATTTCTATCCAACCTTACTGCCCTTTCTTGCCACTCTCCTATGGTGGTTGGGGGTTTTTTCGCTTCTGCCAACTTCCTTCTTATCACTCCATTTAACCCTCTTTTAAACTCTTCAATGAGGGGTCGTCCCTCATAGCCGCTCTCTCTAGCAACCTTTTTAAATTCTTGGACATACTCGTCACATGTCCTCTCTCCCTGTTCTATTGTCCGCAGCTGTTCTATCTTCCTTTCCTCTTCTGACGTTTCTCCGAAGTCGTTCCGGATTTTCATGAACAATTGCTCCACTGATTCCACCTCCGACTCTCCCTTCGCCAGCTCATCCATTAAGTTGTCTTTCCATGCCTCTGCTATTCCTCCCTGCACACATGACAACACCCAGGCCATCTGGGTTGTTGCTGCTTCCTCTGACATCTTCATTCTGATATATATGCGAGCTGCATTGATGAATGCGCTCACATCCTCCATTCTTCCACTAAATACTTGAGGCCTTGCGACCTCTACTCTGCTCTCTTGCTGTTGGAGGAGCATGGTGTTGACCTGCTGTTGCAGGGTGGCGATCATGGCGAGGAGTTGCTCCTCTCTGGTTGGTAGTGGTGGTTGGCGAGGGGGGCACCTAGGATAGTTCCCCCTGTTGTTGCTGTTGTTGTTGCCGTGACATGTCATAGGGCGGTGGTGGTAGTAATGGTGAAGGTGAAAGTAATGGCGATGATTCGTATTCTGACTCGGTTTCCTGCTCTGATTCTCAATCCAGGGTGAACTTAATAGCTATGTCTAACAGGGAGCACAATCTTCTCCTATCTAGACTCCTATTGCCTTACTAACTACTGCCCTAATCAAGATGTAAACGATTGTCCCTCAGAAGAGAACCCCTAAGCTAAGTGGCCTTTTAAGAAGTAACTGCTGATCCCCTGCATGTACCCATCACAATGGATAACAGCACGGAGCTTATACGAAGAAGAGTAGTAACTAACAGGCCCAATTAACAGGTCAGGACTTGAACAAAACACCTGGACTTGGTGTTCGGTCTCCTCCCTTAGTTTCTCCTAACTGAGAAGTCCCCTTTATAGCTAGGGCCTGCTATCCAAGATGCTTGTGAGCGCTGTGCTCACTAGCGAGGGCGATGAGAGAGTAAGTAGTGATGGGGGTACTCGCTCGCAGTGCCAGAATTAAGCCAACTGTGTGTTGAACAAGTATGAGCAGGGATCGAGGTGATCAGTACTCGGGAGTGGTATTGAGTTCTTTTATTACCGCTAAGTCTTGACGACTCAAGGATCACTCGAGGTGAGTGTTCAGGAAGAACTCGATAGAGTTCCTTGTTGGATTGACTACCTACTTATACTACTTTTACAAGTGGCTATACACTACTAGTTCACAATCACATGTCTTTTCCAGAATGTTCTATGATCATATGTTCTTGTCACATGATATGATTACTTTAAGTTTCCATGCTATTTATATCTTGTCTACGTTGTATGACTTGATGTTTGTAATCAAGTGTTTGAATGCATGGGAAACTTGTTCCTTCTTTGGGCTCTTATAACACTTGGCCATTATTGATTGCCTCGAGACGTGACTAGCATCGATTGAAAGGTCTTCTTAAGGGCTTTAAGCTGGCTTTGAGACTATGGGAATCGTTGAAGAATTGGTGGAGATATGACTAAATGAAGTTTGTGACAAGTATGTGATAATTTATCCTAGTGTATAAACTATCACAATCATGTATATAAGGACTCATAGTCTGAGGATTAGACCTCAGACTTAACAACATCTTTTGTCATTGTCTAAACTTTGCTTTTTTGAACTATTCAAGTATCAAAACCCCATCACAAATTAGTAAGTAACCTTTTATGATAACTATTTCCAATGCTCTTTTCTCATTTCTTTATTTTCCTTTCCATCACTTCCAATTCCTCTCTAGTCTTCCCCAATATTCCTGGTTGTACTATTTATTTGACTACCTAAATAATTTCTTTGCCATAAATCTTCTTGGTAGTTTTTCTTTCCTGAACATTCTTTTTTTTTGCTCTTGTCTTCTAATATCTTCCATGTCTTGTCAATACTCTTTTTTAAATTCTTTGATTGCTTCTTTAGTGTTCTCCAGATTTTTCCTTTCTTTCCAAGTATTTGATTCTACTATAAATCTCTTCTATCTTACCAAGTATTTGTTCTTTCCTCTTACCTACTACTTATTCAAAATCCTCTCTAACTACCACTCTTCTTCTTCCTCAATTATTACTAGAGCTAGTTGTTCCTTTCTTTGCCTCTTTACTTGCCATACATATCTATATATCCTACTAATATTAACTACTAGGTATATCTTTACTATACTAGGTAGTTCTAATTTGACTGCTATTATGTCACAAATAAATTTTCCACAGAAGATAACATCTAATATACTTTATACCAATGGATTCTTGATTAGAATTTGCTCTGGAACCCTTTCTATATTCTCAGAATGTAATACTATATAATAAAGACATTGAGCAGGTGATAATCGACCTAAAGCTTGTGTTGAGATCTCAAGAGGCAACTAGGATAAGCTGACATTAGGTTACAAAGAAAGTCAGTAAGAAGGCTTCTTGTTATAACTTGGCAAAATAGCTAAGTCATTATTTAATATTTCTCTTCCTTTATTACTAAGGTGGAGTATGGGAAATATTATATGACAAGTCACAAAAATGGTCACATCACAGAGTCACAGGTCACGGTCACAGCATGTGACAAAGAAGTCAGCTGATAGACATGAGGACTGTGGGAGACAAGACGCATAGCCATGATAGTAATTGTATATATAGTATAGCAAATCTAATAGGGACTTTATCGAGTTCTCTTTGTCAAATGCTGATAAAAGAGCAGTTGGCTTTATTCCAGCTCAGGAGTTGGCTTACTGACACTTTTGCTGAGCCTAGAACTGAAGCATTGATCATAGTGGTTTCCAAGATATTAGCAATTTAATAAACAATAACATAGTGGTTACCAGTTGATCTGCTTAATATCTTGGCCAATATTGATCACCTTGAGACATGACTGGCATTGATCAAAAGGTCTTTTTAAGGGCTTTCCATAGCCTTTAAGACTGTGAGAATCGTCAAAGAATTAATAGAGATATGGCCAAATGAAGTTTGTGACATAGTGATACTATCAATATTAACTAGAAGTGTTTTTAGGTAATGTAAAATTGATATTGAAATTTGGAACCAGTGTGTAATGTATAGTCTCAGAGAGCCAATAACCCTGACTTAATGCATCAATATAAATATAGTCATGGTGTTGAATGCTTGAACCTATAGTTTGGTGACTATGAGATATTTGCTTATTAGCAGATATAAACAAGAAAAGGATATGAGATGCTATTGTTGTGGGAAAAGAGGTAGTCAGTTAATATACCTAATGTTTTACTATCACAATTGTGTAGCAACTTAGCCTAGATAACTTAATTACTCTCCAAGTCCGAGTTGACAAGAAAAACTCAATGAAGTTTCCATTAGATTTCCTATACTACTTATACAATTACTATATGGTCTGTGCACTACTTTCCCACACTCATCATGTGATATCAAAATGTGACTGTGACATTGTGACATCCTATCTTTTTCCATTGTGACTGTGACATTGTGACATGACACTTTCCTGTACTCCCTCCTGTGTAGTAAATCCAAAAGAAAAGAAATATAAATAATGACTTAGCCATTTTGCCAAGTTATGACAAATTGGTCATCAATTACTGATTACAATGGAAAGGAAGCTTGAGACTCAATCATTCTTTGGCTTGTGAATTCTATTGTCCTCCCCTGCCTCAGTACATTTGGAATTACTGTCAAATTGTTATCCATGTATAAAAAGGACAAGGGACAGAGAATTGTATCATATCAGTCAGGTATTATTGTCTTAAATTCTCCCCAAATCAGAAATCACTATTGTTCTTTGACTATTGTAATTTTCTATGCCATGTTGTTGGGATGGACCAATAGACACAACAGACAGGACATAAGCAGCTCAGTCTGGGGATGCCTTGTCACATCCTTACATCGAGGGTGTGACACATGACAGTAGATGTCATACCCGGGCTTGACGCCGTGAGTTCAATGAAACAATTCCGCTCTGTCCTTGTCCAGTTATCCGGGAATCATTGTACACACATATAGCTCCCTCAGTCGTCTGCCCTACGATTATGTCTAAGATATCTTCGCTGAGCAATAGATTCATCTCCTCCGTTTCTATAATTGCGTATATCAACCCTGATGTTTTCTATAAGGGGGTGAGGGATTAGGCATTACCCAGGGCCCTCTACTGACCTGTGATAAAAAGACGTGTAGACACGTCATTTTTCAAAGATGTTAGTATTTAGATTCGTCCTGACACTGGGCCATACTTGAGGCCCTCCGCCTCCTGTTACTAGCATTGCGGAGTAGAAATGCTGAATCCAAAAAAAAAGATAGAAGGAAACACGCTCCCTCCGAACTTGCCGCTACCCCAAACATCCACTAGAAAACTCCGCCTACATCCTTCACCTATGGCCACATGCCTTCTGTAGACTCACCACCTAACGTTGTTTAGGCCCTCCGCGTCCCAGTACTAGATCGCTTGCTGCCGAATACAAATGATACAAATGCTGAATCGAAAAAAAGGATGAAAACACGTGACTGGGACGCGCCTACAATGCCTACAATGAGCCCCTTGTTGATCAACGTCTCTTAAGTAATAGGCAACGCCGAACATTGATCATCCAGACTTTCTAATAATTCTTTATTCCTATCTCGAAATTATCTACTCATTGGGCTTTTCGATTGCTTGTAATTGCGACCCAAATCACGGATGCGAAATGGACAACTTTATACCAGGTGCTGCTGCGCTTCGACTGGTCCAGAGCGCTCTTCAATTCTCCACCGACTCTGAAGCAGTTGGAACATTTATTCAAGACCTACCTGTTCTTTCAAAAGAGCAGGTTCCTCTGGAGGATAATTGCCCTATCTGTCTTCTTCCATTTCTGGAAATTCTACAAGACAAGGGAGATGATGAAGAGAACGGTATTACAAAAATTGAAGGATGTGGACATTTCTTTTGTCGCAGAGAGTGAGAAACCCCTCATTCTATCTTTATAATGACTCAATTCGCTGATTGCTTTTTTTTTCCAGCTTGATTGAATGGATCAAGACACATGTATGTCGTATTTTTGTATACATACGTATATCGAGTTTCGTCAAGCTTACTTGTTCTTCCTAGCACTTGAATTGTCCAACATGCCGCTTTCAATTTATCCAAATTCATACAGATCAAGACGATGCTTCATCCGACGGTGGCGAATATCTTCCTTCTTCTGAAGGAGAAGAAGATATCGAGGTTGACGCCAACGCCTCTGAATTCGTTAATTTTCCTGTGGACAATGTTTTTGTACCTGGCTGGGACGAGATTGTTGATCCTGAATCGGAAGGCTATGAGGGAGAAGAGGAAATATGGATGGACAATCACGATCCGGAATATGATGACCTTAGTGTTGAAGGAAGGAATTCGGATTTGGAATATATGGAAGAAGAATATGAAGATTCGGAATTTGATCCTGTGGTAGAAGGAGAAGATGTCGAGGATTCGTTTTTTGATTCATGTTTAGGGGAAGATCCGGATATCGATCCTTTTCGCTTTGGGTTTCATCAAGTCATGGAGCCTGAATTTGATCCGGCATATCAAGACGACTCTTGGGATCCTCCCGAGTTCACTACAGCAGAAGGATACGAATCTTACGAACCTTCAGATGAAATGGAGTACGAGGCTCAAGATGGGTATTTTGATAATGAGTTGGCTGTGGACGAAACGTTTGAAGATGAAGCGCTTCAATACGAGCCAGATTTCGATCTAGCAAATGAAGCTGAATATGATCTCAATTGCATAGACGATGTCCTTGGTAAATTAGGAGACAATCATTCCGAGTTGATTTCTGACTCTGAACAGGAGGAATTGGAAGTTGAACTGGGTTTAACGAACGGTGAATCAAATGCATATTCAGCGAGGACGGAATTCAAAGATCCGGTATGTTTTTCCTTGTCCTTATCTCGTCAATTAAACCTCAGTCTTGTTTATGCAACCTATTTTCCGAATCTCAGCCAAGAATATTGATACCGCCGAAACGACTATTCATTACACCATCGATGCGTCATTTTTAAAGTGACTTGGCCATTCTCAATCTGTACTCTAGAAGACCTCTTGTCTTTCACGCCTTGTATTCGTTTCTGATCTTGTATTTTACTACTCACTTAACTATCAAATCCCTCCAAGTACCTATCAACTTCAACAGTTTCACTTGTGTCTTTCCACACACCAGTCGATTTCCCACTCCATCTAGAACCTTTACCTCCACCTCTGATGCCCAGCTTGGTCTTAAGCATATTGCCAAGCTCCTTTACCTTCTGCTCATCAGATCCTGTCACAAGAATGGTATTTAACGAGTTGGGTGTCTGTGCTGAAGGCGATGAGGATAGTACGATCAGATAGGAAGAAACTATTCCCCTCGCTTTGACGTCGTCAGAGATAGCAAAGGCAATAGAAGAGAGAAAACCGAGGGGGTTAGAAGAGTCGTCCGTTCTGTGGAGATGTTTCTTCCATGATCCTACTCCATCTCGGGTATCCTTGATCATTTCATTTACGAGGCCTTTACCGATACAGCCGGCTAATTCAGACTCGACATCATTGACTCGCTTGTCTGCCCTTCTGCGTTCATCAACGATTTGTTGCACTCGTTCTGGTACTACGGGAACTCCAGAGCTGAGAACCGATGCCGTGGATGTGAGGAGGGTATGTACACTTGTGAGGTGATGAATTAAACGAGGGCCGCAGAGAAAGTAAAGCCGAACAGTGGTCATCGAACCTGAGTTGGCATCCTTGCGGGCCAGGGATTCGGTATGGGGAAGGAGGAACAATTGT
>Ga0153958_1000337_pt1 | contig 11565 bp, 13 predicted proteins | sample TSFL042MetaG_FD_104719 | JGI IMG/M metagenome (GOLD analysis project Ga0153958, IMG submission 104719) | Attine ant fungus gardens microbial communities from Florida, USA - TSFL042 MetaG | ecosystem: Host-associated > Fungi > Mycelium > Unclassified | place: USA: Florida, Wekiwa Springs... | reverse complement strand
ATTCCTGTCGAGGGAGAATTTGGGTGGGTTTTTAGAAAGGAAGCTAGAACACTCAGAAAAACTAGAAACTCAGTCACTCAAGAATAGCCATTAAGCTCTAGAGCAACAGAGAGGGATGATGATAGGAGTATGATGCTTGAGTTCCCTTCTGTGCTCTAGAGTATTTTATTATGATTACAAAGCAAAGAGACAACAAAGAAAGTGAGACAAAGAAAACCTCTGAATTCCCAAACATAGCAAGGCTGTAATGATGGTACAGCACTCCTCCCAGACACTGACTAACTGCTCCCAAACACCCTAATCCTACTCTGGCGACCCTTCCTTACACAATGGTTGGGCCTTGAGTGTTTCAACGGACCATAGACAGAGACGGTGGTCTTGAGCTGTCTCGTTCTCGTGCGCATTCTCTTCATCTAATCTCCTTACTACTTCTCTTCTCAGCTTCCCAGTCCTTCCTCCTACCTCTGTGATGCACTTCTCACTCTTCTACCTTCCGGTTTCCTCCTACCACCACTACGAGGTGACTTCGTGATGGTACAACTCTCTTGATCTCATTATAATTAGCCATCAGTGATGATGGCCCACATCTGATCATAACTGTTCTTTTAAATAGGACCTCCGGCGGCTATGGCATGACATCGTTCGGATCACGTAGTCCGTTCTAAGTTCGTTTCCGCCCTTGAGAGCACTTCTAGAAGGGAGATCCGTTAGGTATCTGATATGGGGCACCTGGGCAAGCGTCTATGAGGCATATGTAGCGGTGGTCACAGCCACTACCCTGCTACTCAAGCTAGATGCTCAAGTCCACAACTAGGCATCTAGAGGAACATTTCTGGGGGACCGAGCTTGTCTCTCGAGCTGGTTATTCCTGTTATTAAGATACAGAATGTCACTTAATTTGCCTAAAGATTTGTACGGCGTAACAGCGGGACTATTGGTCATTCTGAAGAACATTATGAGGGGTTTGAAGAGGCCACAGTTGGTACAGAAGGCCGCTTTCCATTCATCTCCAGGCTTGATGCGTATATTATTAAAACCCCAGTAGACATCCAGTTTTGTGAAGTACTGGGCTCTGTGGAGTTGAGAGATGAGTTTGGAGATGAGGGGGAGAGGATATCTGTTCTTGACAGTTACAGCATTTAGTGCACAGTAGTCTTGGACTAGACAGAGTGAACCATCTTTCTTCTTAATGAAGAACACAGGAGCTGCAATAGGGGATTTTAAGAGTTGGATTCATTTAGTACGAAGGTTCTTTTCCAGAAAGGCATCCAACTCTGCTTGCTCTAACAGAGACAGGGGGTATACCTTTGACGACTTAGGCTCCACTCCAGGGATTAGCTCAATCACGTGATCCCATTTTCAGTGCTCTGGTAGTATGTCAAAGTCCTCCTTAGCGGACACGGATCAAAATTCTGTGACATAGGTGGGTAGTGGAGTAGCAGTAGCCTGTGTTTCCATGCTGCATCTGGCACCTTCCGCAAGGCATTGAGATGTTGTGGTCATGGCCCAGAGGTCGACTTGGTTGGGTTCTGGGAGGAGATGTGTAAGGAACAATCAGTCTCTGAGCTCCCAACTCAGGTGGTGCATTTGCAAAGGTTCTTCCTCAGGCTCTAGCTCTTCTTGGAGCAGGGGTGTGGGTCCGTCACAACAAGATCGGAGGGCTCAGAGTTCGATCCTCTTCTGGTGAGTCTGTTCCTTCTGTAGAGCATATCCTCCCTTACAGTGGAGGAGATAGCAAGTCATTTCAACTTCTCCTTTTTCCCAGTCAATCTTGGGGTTGTGTTCTTTGAGCCAGTCATAGCCTAGGATTAGATTCTGTTTCCCAAGTCTGGAGACGGCCAAGAGCATCCTTTCAGAGTGAATCTTGTAGCGGAGAACTACATCCACAACCTCAGAGATTTGTCCTGCCTCATTAGGGGAACTGTTGACATTGAAGATCAGAATGTTATGTAAGAGGGTCCAGGTGTTCATCCCTTTCAAACAGACAAAATTCCTGTCAATAAGGCTTCCGGTTGCTCCATAGTCCAGGAGAGCTTCAATGGAGTGTAGTTCGCTTGTGTCCATAGTTCCAATTTCCACTAGCAGAAGTAGGGAAGTCCCTCACACATCTAAAGTGCTAATTGAAAGGAGTTTGGGTAGTCTCTTCTCCCACTTGGGTTTGCAGAGCAGAGCAGAGATAAGGGGAATAGAGGGTGGTATATCTACTAGTTCACTGTCAATTGTATTGGGGTCCTCTATAGTCAATACAGTGAACTTATTTACTGGCGACCAGGGCGCACTTATTGCCAGCTGTACTATGCAAAATCCTCTTCCTCCGAGGGACAAGACTCTTCCATTGGAACTGCATCTTTCAATGCCAACAGATCTTCAATCAACTCCTCCCGCTGCTCTATGGTGAGTTGATAGACATCCATGCAGTGGGGACAATCCCAGACTACATGGTTCACATCTCCACATCGGTAGCATCCTTGCAGAGGCAGGAACCTTACTTTCCTAGCAGCGTCCACGTCTATAGGGACTCCCATAGACAGAGTGGTCGGCAGAGGCTTCGGAATAACTAGAGGGGGCAGAGCGAGGGGTAATCTTGCCACAGACAATGGTGGGGGTCAGGCGGAGTGCAACATAGACTGAAAGGCTTTGTTTGTGAGGCGCGCCCAGTTAATCCTCCTTGCTGCTCTATACCATGCATCGGGGTCGGTGTCAGCTGGTCGTCCATAGGGCATGATGGCAATCTGGTTTTGGATGCCTGATCTGAGACCTCGTCGAAATTTCACTACCAGTATCCAGGGATCTGTATAACCTGCATTGGAGACCAGAGCTTGGAAGCTGTTCAAATAGTCATCTACTGTCTGATTTCCTTGGTGGTAGGAAGTTCCTTCCAAAGCATTGATCACATCCGCTTCTGCATTTGCAAGGAAGAAGTGCAGCTGGAATTGTTGTTCAAAGTCTCCCCAGGTTTGGATGGGGAAAATACCAGTGTCCACTTCTTGATAGAACATGTTTTTGGACCACTTGATGGCACGACCTCCTTTGAAGAATCTGAGAGCCTAGAGAATCCTTTCCTGTTCATTGTGGAACTGCTCTGGGACTAGGCGTATATAGAGAGAGCAGGAGTTCAGAAATGTATGGCTATTGTGATGTTCTCCGTTGAAGTCCAGGAGACAGAAGAGCTTGGGGCGTGTCTGTCATGCTGGTAGAGCAGGGGACAGAGACACCAGAGGGGATGGTACAGGTGGGGGAGGTGTGTGTAAGGGAATCACTCAGTGGCAATCACCTTTCAAGCTAGTGGATAGTCCCGGAAGCTAAGTTAAGATTCAAGTGAAGTATATCTACGACAGCTTGCTAGTATATATACTCTATACTAGACAATCACACGCACAGTCACATGTACATAGATCAGTAATCACAATTGTCCAATTATAGATTAGAAGGTATCGCACTGCATGACACAGACAGAGAAGACTCAGGAATGGTGGGAGTGTGATACATGATCTATCACTAGGCCACTAATAGAACAGACCCTCAGAACTTACTAAGCACAACCCTAGATGTCCCCTTACAGTGTGTTTGGTACAGCCAGAAGAGGGGGGTTAGCCACTAACTGTGTGAGCTGCTGTAGCTACATGGTCAGAGCTGCCAGAATAGAGTTAATGTTACTTTTGGAGACGTATTGTCTCTCTGTGAGCTCCTGCAGATGGTGTTGCAGGTATTCTAAGGTGTCAACTACACCTTGAGGGGTGTTCAAGGGCAACGACATCTGAAGAGTAGAATTTTCGGAGGGTTGGGTATAACAGGGGAGGGTGACCTATTGGGTGGCTGTCCACTGGGATAGTCTAAGGCTCTGCTTTAAGATCCTAATCTGCTGTAAGGGCGACTGGGCACAAGACTCCAGGAGAATCCTCAGTGATATTACAGATTGTAGTTAGAGTACAACTTACCTTTAGGAGAATCCTTAGAGATTAGGATGAGACTTCTGGAGGGATCTTTTACATTATATACTAAGCTTACATCCCTTAGTGTCAGGGTTGGCAGGATTGGAGCTAAACTAGTGTGTTTAAGTATTACTAGTAAAACAGGCTAAGGTAGCTCCGGAGTGTGGTCGTACCGTTCAGGGGTGAAAATGGAGATGTCCCCTTACAGAAACAGTATCATACAAGATTTTATTAGGAAGGCCGTTCGATGCCATAACTGAGAGTATGATTGTAAATGATTGAGAAGGGAACCAGACAATTAATATAACCTAGCCTAACACCGGGACAAGAGCAGCAATACCAACTTATAAGCAAGGATTGCTACCAAGAAAGCCAGAGACCCTGGCATATTTTCACTGAGCCTTGAGGAATCTGAGGAGATGCTCGGATGAGAGGTACCCTGTATCCTGGAAATAGATAAGGAGGGAAAGCCTTTTGTCTCAGAGGCGTTACTTCTAGAAATAAAAGAATTATCATAAGATGAGGTACAATTATTGTACTTACAGAAGAGCATTCAGACAGAGGAAGATAGACGAGACCTTGTTCTCAAGCAGTTTTTTATGGAGCTCCACCAGCCTAGAACTGTCGGAAAGACAGTAATGGCTGTGAAAGAAAATAACAAGAAGGTTAACTTAGAAAAAGTGACAGACATAGTTTGTTTTGCTAAGAAATATAAGCCAGTAGCTTTGAAAGTAAAGCCTGTGCTAGGAATCTTACTGGAAAAGTTTAGGATTATAAGGGAGATAACAGGCGATCCTCTCAAGGACCTTCTGAAATTACTAGAGCACCCACCAGAATTCAGCCCAAAAGGGAGATATATGGCAGAGAGAAAAGAGAAACTGGATTTAGAACATATGTCCAATTCCTTGTGGCCAGAAGAGTGAAAGCTCATGCATTGGATTGTGGCAGAACAGAACCAAGCATTTGCTTGGGAAGATAATGAAGGGGGGAAATTCAAGAAAGAATATTTTCTAGTAATAGAGATACCGATAGTAGCACATATACCATGGGTTGAGAGACCATTCAGAATACTGCCAGCAATACATGATGAGGTCTGCAGTATAATCAAGAGGAAGATAAATGTGGGTGTGTATGAACCTTCAAACAGTTTGTACTGCTTGAGGTGGTTTTGTGTTATTAAGAAAGACAGAAAGAGCCTGTGCATTGTGCACAGTCTCGAACCCTTGAATAGAGTAACAATTGCACACTCAGGATTGCCTCTGGCTACAGAAGAATTAGCGATGCATTTCACAGGAAGAGCATGCAGAGGGATACTAGATTTGTATGTAGGATATGACGAGAGGGTGCTCACAGAGCACTTAAGAGACCTTACTATGTTCCAGACACCCTTTGGAGCTTTGAGATTAGTGACGTTACCAATGGGATAGATGAACTCAGTTCCAATATTCTATGATAATGTTACATATATTCTATATGACGAGATACCCAGATACACGTTGCTGTACATAGACAACGTGCCCATCAGAGGACCCGCTACCAGATATGAGAAGCCAGATGGTACCTTAGAAGTGTTAGAAAAGAACCCCAGAATAAGGTGGTTTATTTTCGAGCACATAGAAAATGTAAATTGGATACTGCAGAGAATGAAGTATGCAGGAGAGACTTTTTCAGGCCCCAAGACAAAGATATGCAAAGACCACATCACTATTGTGGGCTTCAATTGTTCTTATAAGGGAAGGAAACCTATGAGGAATGCAATAGGCAAGATAATGCATTGGGGGCCTTGCAAGAACACCACTGATATAAGAGCCTTTCTGGAAATGGCAGTGCAATGTCATAACCATATCCCAAACTTTGTAATGGTGGCCTTGCCTTTGTATGAAGTTATAAAGAAAGATGTAACCTTCGAGTAGGGTCTGGTACAAGAGAAAGCCCAATCAGATCTGAAAACATTGATTGAGTCATGTTTTCATACTAGGAACCCAAAGTTCCCTAGCAAGCAGCTGTTAGTGCTAGCAGTGGATACTTCATAGAAAGTGGTTGGATATTATGTGTACTAGAGAGATGAGGAGGAACCAAAGCATATATACTACGTTAAGTTCGATTCACTCCTTATGGATGAGAGACAGCAGAGATATTTGCAATCCAAGAGAGAGCTATGTGGCCTTAGATGGGCTCTCAAGCAGGAAGTATATCTGTTCTGGAGATGTCGGGACTTCATAGTAGAGACAGATGCCAAGTACTTGGCAGGAATATTAAATAATCCAGGAAAGATGCCTAATGCGATGATCAATCGCTGGGTAGACTATATCAGAACAAACTTTTTCTTTGAATTAGTTCATAAGAAAGGGAAAACCTTTGGACCAGATGGACTCTCAAGAAGAAAATGGTATTCTGGAGATCTAGTACCCGAAGTTTTTAAAGATGGATCAGAAGACAGAGATGGAGACATAGCCATTAGAAAAGAGGATCCCATAGGGGATGACTCTCTGAGATTAGAAGAGTTCTATAAGGAGATCGACTTGAGAGAGGGATTTTACCATAGAATCATATTAGACGACCCCTTAATGACTTTAGAAGCGAGAAGTAAAAACAGGCCAGAGATCTTGAGAGAGGTTTTTGTAGAAGTCACAGAGTCCGAGGGAGATGAGAATGATGAAAGCTCAGGAGATAACTCTGAGGAGGAAGAGCTAGGGAACTACAGCGATAATCAGCGTAGTGATCACGTGAATCATCAAGAAGAAATGTTGTTCAAGATCAAGAGATATTTGATGACTAAAGATCTGTTGGAACTAGGAGTCCTGACAGCAGACTAAGCCAGATTTGTACGACAAGCATTGCACTACTGGCTAGATAAAGAAGATGGGAAACTTTATAGAAAGAATGCCAGTGGAGGGAACCCCCAGCTGGTTACTGGAATACCAGAAAGAATGCGACTGCTTAAAGTATGTCATAACGAGATGGGACACCGAGGAGCGTATGTGATGGGCAGGATGCTACAGCAGCACTTCTGGTGGCTGGAGATAGAAGAGGATGCGATTTAGTATGTTAAGTTGTGTTATCTATGCCAGATCAGACAGAGGATAGTGCTCAAGACGCTACCAGTGGTAACTTACACACCGTCAATATTTCAAGTACTACATGCAGATACTGTTCATATGACACCTCTGTCAAATGGGTACAAGTACATAGTTCATGGTAGATACAAATTATCATCCTGGATGGAAGCAAAAGTACTAAGACAAGAAAATGTGAGAGCCATAGGACAATAGCTTTTCAAGGATATAATCTGCAAATGGAGCAGTCTGGTAAAGATTGTTACTGATAATGGAGCACCATTTAAGAAGGCCATAACATGGCTAGAAGAGAAATACAGAATAAAAGGAGTTACCATCTCTCCTTATAATTCACAGGCAAACAGTACAGTTGAGAGACTGCATTGGGACTTGAGACAGATGCTCTACAAAGCTACAAAAGGAGAGGTCAAGAAATGGTTCTGGCATCTATCTCATGTAATGTAGGCAGACAGAATAACAGTGAGAAAGGAAACTGGATGTTCATCATATTTTATGGTGACAGGAGCACACCCGACGATACCCCTGGATGTGGTGGAGGCCACATGGCTAGTAAAATATCCAAAGAGGATGATCTCGAGTGCAGAATTAATAGAATTGCAAGCTCTAGCCTTGGCTAAGCACATAGAACACATAGAGAAGATGAGACAGAGAGTTTCAAAGGAAAAGATCCAGAGGACACTTCAACTCAAAAGCAACCTCCAACATAGAATAAAAGAATTTAATTTGAAACCAGGAAGCTTAGTACTAGTCAAGAGTTTGGCCATTGAGCTCTTGGCAGACAGAAAGATGAAGCCTTGTTACCTAGGACCCATGGTAGTGATCAGATGTCTTAGAGGAGGAGCCGTTATATTGGCAGAACTAGATGGAGCCATCTGGCAGAATAAGGTAGCAACTTTTAGAGTCATACTTTATCTTGCCAGGAGAGAGATCCCATATGCTAAAGAAGTCAAGCAGCTTCTAGATGCACTAGAGGAAAGTATTTGTCTTCTCAAGGAGAAGATGAATATTTCAGAATTAGACGAGCTACCAGGAATAGAAGAGACCACAGAAGCATGATATTTTAGGCATAAGAATACCGGAGAAAATAACCAAACTGGACAAAGAGAGAACTATTTAATACTTCTCAGAAGGACGAGACCTCTTGTCCTCCCAGACCTAATAGATATGCTCGAATTCTGACATGGCGTCGTGATATGACTTGGTTGTGAATTCGAGGTCCTGGATAGACTGAAGGACATGATTACTAGCCATGGCAAGAGTTACATTGAGGGCGTTTAAGCCAATCATGTAGCAGATATCAGTATGCAAACTCAAGCCAGGTTGATAGAGCTCAAGGATAGCCTCAAAGGAAGCTTGAGCTAGAAATCACGAGATAAAGTGGAACAGAATAGAGAGACAAATTAGAAACAAAACAGAGAGCGAGAAGTAAATGCAACTCACCTTGACTGACCAGCTTGGCGATGCTATGGGGATTAGCAGTCTAGGAAGAGAGGCACTTAGAGAGAGAAACCATCAGACGTAAAAGCAAAGAGCCTACCTTAGCCTGGAAGTCTTCAGATTTAGGAAACTCAATAATAAAACAAGGAAACTTAAGAACCTTGCAGGAAGGAGCAGATATCGGCTTAGAAGACATAGTACTCATATTGTCATCCACCTGCATAGGACCCTAGCAGAAGAAGTAATAAGAAAAACAATAACAAAGGAGATGATATAGAGACATACAGGACCAGAGTTATGAAAAAGAAAGCCCAAGGGGATGTTGTTCTTAGAGATAAGCATAATCACCTTAATCTCGTGCTCATCGTTGGTATGGCCATTAGTGGCAGCAGGGGAGGGAAGACCCTGGATATGGGAACGCTAGATATAAATAACCAAAATTGCATAAGAAAAGAGCATATTTTAGAAGGAGTAGCTTCAGAGAGAGTCTTGTCCAGAGCAGGATGCTTAGCGGCACTAGACTAAAGCTCAAGAGACAGAAGCAATAAGATAACAAGAGAACAACAGACACAGGTGGCTTCTCATGTTGGGCCAAGAAAGCCTGGATCTGTTTATAAGCAGCCAGGAAGATGTAAGTCAGATCGTATTCACAACGGAAGAGTTCGTAAGCACGTTGAGCAGTAACCAAGAGGTAAAGATAGTTGCTTCTGGCTAAGGTGGCAGGATCATGAGCTAATTGATCTAGATAGATGCACTGGAAACAGTGGATCAGAGCTAAAAATATAAGAGAAGCAGAAGAAAGAGAACATACTACAGGATCAACGAGAGCATCGACAGCATGCCTAATAGAGCCAAGAGTAAACTTATTGTACTTGAACCACTCACTGTAGTGTACAACATTGGAAACAGCATCAGAGAGCTCAACATGAGCATTGAGAGTCTCGCCTTTGATCTCAGACATGGGAAAGGAAGCAAGGAGAGAACAGAGGAATAACCAGCTATATAAACCTCCTCTTCCACGTCCTGCTCCAAAGAGGAAGCTCATAGAACTAAAAACAAAAAGAAATGCAGACAGAGATTAAATATAGCCGAACACATAATGGAGCCGAAGAGAACCACTATGTGCAGGTACCAGAAAAAAAGAATACATATTGCAACAGAGATAACTCTGCTAGATAATAAGAAGTGTGAGGGCACACTAGCTTAAAGTGGGAGGGAGAAAATGAAAAGATGTGACTAAAACTGGAGAATGGCAATTTTAGGCCAAATAATTTGAAATTACCAGAGAAGTACCGCAAGGTACAGGAACAAGAATAAATACAAGTGGAAACTCAGAGGACACACTAAATAGACCAGAAAAAGAGACTCATATATTTTTTGCTTTGGATGGAAAGAACATAACAGACACAAGATGAACCAGCTAACATAAAAAATATAGGAAACTAGAATTTAGAGAGCCCTCTCCTTGCCCTTGCTCTTTTTACTTATCTTCTCCTGCTTGATAACAACCTCAGGGAATGCAGATTGAGAATGGACAAGAGCCTCGGAGACGGCATGCATGTGATGCTATCCTTAAGCCTCAGGGAGGTAGCCATCATAACTGGCAGCCTGGAGAAAAGGCCCAAAGAGACTATTGATTGTTTGGTGAGACTTAAAGAGCTGCTTGGCAGTCTCAGGACTGGAAACCTTCTCAAAGTTGGAGGAGGTGAGGTGAGTGGCCTTAAAGATGGTAGTCTGAGCATCAGCATCAGCTATGAGACCGCTACCCACCCAGAAATCAGGATCTTCTTGATAATAACGTTCAGCGGCGAGTAGTTCTTCTACAAATTTGGAGATAAGAGCTTGATATTGAGAAATAAGGGATTGATATACCCCTCGAGCATAGGAAGCGGAACTCTACATAGATGTGAGAGTCCGAAGACGAGACATAATGTCTAAAAAGAGAAAAAGAAATCAGTGACAGAGAAACAAGGAATAGAAAAGAAAAGAGCTCACGCTAAGTGGAAGCAAAGCTAGGTGCCTGAAGAGATTCTGTATAAAAGAGAGAGATGTCAGCCGGCTTCATATGGGAGTAGTGTAAGGCATACGCTTTATCGCACTTGACACAAGAAAGGCTACTATCAATAGTACTAAGGAAACGAGCCTGGAAAGTAGTTAAAGGATAGATAGAAAGCTGAAGATGAGGATGATACTCCTCAGTGCCATGGGTAATACAAGAGAGACACTTGAGATCTCCGATCAGACCCTGGAAAGAAAAAGAAGAGAATGCAATAAGAATAGGAAAAGAAACCAAAAGATTGGACTTACCAAGTCCTCTATAGAGGGAACCACAAATAAAGCAGGGACTAGATTGAGATATGGATGGCCTGAGTGCAATCTATAAAGTTGCAAAAGATCACGAGCTAGAGAGACAAAAGAACAATCAGAAAAGGAATAAAAGAAAAGAAGAAAAGAAAAGACTGACACGCTTTATTGTGACAAGGCTTTTTAGGAGAAGGAGATATAACAGGAGGCTCTTCTTTGTATTAACCTCGTTTACGAGAGGGACCTGCAATGGGCTAGATAGAAATGGTTGGATTGCAATGGTGCACAGGCGCAGAAACAATCAAACCATTAGAAGAGTCAGGAGATGCAGATAGAGGCGCAGGACTGGCAGGAGGAGACTCAGAAATAATATAACGAGGGGTCTTGATCTGTCAAGAATGAGGGGGACAGGCGGTGTAAGCAGAGGAGACCTGTAAAGGTGTCTTAGAGACAAATGCCATTGTTTTGGTAACCTCAGAGATGAGTTTGTCAACCTCCAGATCATCAGGGATTGTGATGGCCAAGGAAATGACAGGAGAAGATGGTGGAAATGGAATATGAACAGGAAGAGTGTAAGGGGACATCTAGGGTTATGCTTAGTAAGTTCTGAGGGTCTGTTCTATTAGTGACCCAGTGACAGATCGTGTATTGTATTCCCACTGTTCCTGAGTCTTCCCTGTCTGTGTCATGTAGTGCAATGCCTTCTAATCTATAATTGGACAATTGTGATTACTGATCTATGTACATGTGACTGTGCATGTGATCGTCTAGTATAGAGTATATATACTAGCAAGCTATCGTAGATATACTTCACT
>Ga0153958_1000335_pt1 | contig 11600 bp, 12 predicted proteins | sample TSFL042MetaG_FD_104719 | JGI IMG/M metagenome (GOLD analysis project Ga0153958, IMG submission 104719) | Attine ant fungus gardens microbial communities from Florida, USA - TSFL042 MetaG | ecosystem: Host-associated > Fungi > Mycelium > Unclassified | place: USA: Florida, Wekiwa Springs... | reverse complement strand
GGAAAAAAGTAAACTGAACTCTTTAACAACTTTTTCTCTCCATTTCTATTTGCTGGATGGCTGGAAAAAACTGGCACAACTAACAAGAATAGAAAGGAATTTTGATTATCATGAGTTTAACTATTGGAACTGTAACCAAAAGAAGTTCTCTAGCGTTACAAAGAAAATTGGCTAAAAATCCTCAATCAGAATTGATCAATTTTAAGTTAAAATTCTTTGAAAAGATTAAGAACGAAAAAAACCAGGATATTTTCACCAATAGTAACGAAATTGAAATTAATGCCGTATCTGGATTCAGCAAGTTTAAATTTTCCGGTGAAGCTAAAGATCGCGAAAAGAAGATTGATAAAACCACCATGAAGCTTCTGATCCATTCTAAATCGATTATTGGCGAAACTAACGGTGGAAAGTCATGATTAGTCGAAATTCCTTTCAACAAGCAAAAAATTTGCTTAACGCTCTCTAAAAAGTTCATCCCTAAGATTAAGGATGTCCAATTAGATGATTTGATCAATGCTCAAAAGGACCAAATTCTTGAAGTATTCTGACATCTTAATCACAATGTAGTTCTTTATCAACTTGATCATAATAGTTTTAGCTATGTTGGTAAAAAGAAGTTAATCTATCTAACTTCTTTTATCAAAACAATTCACCTTTTGGCGATCACCGCCATGAAGCTAGAAGTTGAAAAGGTATCGATAGTTAAGGTCATTAACGATAATTTAGTTAAAGAACTAGAGAATCAGGATGATCCCGACGGTAAAGAACTTAAAACCATCAACGATATCTTGATCCAACTTAAGAAGAATAGAGACGCAATTTATAAATCAATCAAACGTTCAGAGCTAAAAGTACAGGAGACCGCTAGTGTTATTAAAAACCTCTCCCGACCGCCTGATGAAAGTAACAACAATTTATATCGCACTAAAAACGATATTAATGAACTAAAACCATTAGATGATCTTGATGCCGAACTTTTGAAAAATTGAACTTAAAACTGCATAAATAGCCACGTTTTTAAAAAGACGTTTTTTAGAACGCAAAAATTTTTTAAGAGGTTTTTCAAGTAAATGATTAGGTCAATGATTAGGTCAATAGTTAAGTAGATAGATAAGTAAATTGTTAAGTCAATTCAGAAACCAGAGGTAACTGAAATGAAAGAAGATAATAAAAAAATAAGGAGGAAAAAATGAAAACAGTAGAACATAAATTTAGCAAAAAATACATAAAATATGAAGAACAAAAACCCTTAGAATTACTTGATTGAAGGGATGAATTGGAAATGGATCATTGAAGAAGAAAACTTTTCCAACTAAAACTAAAAGTTTTGAAAGAAAATCTAAAACTAAAAAGGATACAAAAAAAATGACAAACACAAGAATAAAAGAAACAGAAAGGGTTAAAATGGAAAAAGATTTTATTGTGGACACAGAACATTTTGTACAATTGGTCCGCAGAGATTTAGAAAAGTGTGAAAAGGAATTGGCGCGGTTGAAAAAAGTTATCAAAGAATCTCCTGATTATACTCAAGAATATATTCGTGGACAAATAAGCGAACTTGAAGAGAGTGTCAGATGTTTTAAAACTTTTATCGCACCTTTTGAAAAAGTCATTGAAAATAAAAAACAGCCCTAACGACTGCTTCTAGTTGTTTGTGCAGGTTGATACTACTAACCTTTTAATTGCAAATTAATATTAACATATAAATCAATATGGGGGTTTATGAATGAAAATTAATATGCCAAAAACCTTAACTGTTGGAATTGATCCTGCTGGAATTGGAACAACAGGGGTCGTGGTCAAAAGCTTTAACGGACTTTATCCAAGAACCTGAACGACCAACATTACTGCTACTAATTCGATTAGTGCAGCAGAGCAGATAATTGCATATATTGAAAGTATTAGAAATACTATGGAAGATTTTAGTCTTGGGGATGTAATTGTCGAAGTACCACACGGTGGTGCGGAAAAATTTATTGAAGTTAAAGCTACTAGAGAATTAGTTGGTATTTTAAAATGACATTATCGCTTCAAATTCAAAGGTCATCTTCCAAATCATAAAGATAAGCAGTTGTTAGATCAATTAAAGCGTAAAGAAAAATCAACTTCGCACGTTCGCGACGCTAAAGCGATCATGGATGCGCATTTTCATGAGAATCAACGTTGTTTGAGTTGCGAAAACGCATGAGGAGGTAATTCACGTGCCAAAAATCAATAAAGGAGACTTGAATGGAACACTAACCATTGTCGGAAGTATAACTGCTAATAATGTGAGAATTAACGAAGATGGCAATGATGAAGTTGCCATGAGGATCAAATATTCTCGCACAACAATCTTTGTTTTTGAATCAGATCCAAATTTTGTTCGTAGGTTGAAAAAATATAAAATCGATGACGTGGTTCAGATTTCAGGAAATTTTATTGCCGAATGGTTTCCAGGTCAACGAAAGTCGACCCTACCGATTATTACAAAAGTTATTAGTGCTAGAAAATTAGGATTATTGAAATCCTAATTTTTTTTATTGCTTTTTTCAAAAAACCTGCTAAGTATTGAAACACAAAAGGATTATATCTATGAAAAATTGACTAAAAGCTAATTGAAAACATTTACTAACCCTAGGACTAACATATCTGTTGAGTCTCTTGAAAGATAAAAAAGAAGGTAATAAATAATGAAAAGAAAAGTTATCAAGATAGATAAAGATGGCAAGGAAATGAAGGATAAAAAGGGGAATTACATCTTTGAGGAAATCGAAGTTGAAGAACCAAAAAATGATCCTGAACCTGATAAAAAAGCGAATCTGACAGATGTCATGAATGCAATCAACGAATTAAAAGATGGGAATTCTAAATTGACAATTGAAGAAATCAAAAAAATGATTCAAGAAGTTAATGCAGAAAATAATCGACCAGCAGAACCAACTATTGCTGATTTAATCGCATCAGTTGAAGAATACGGAAAGAAACTAGGAACAGAACCTGGTGTTCGCCAACTCGGTAATCAACCACCAACTCCCGAACCAGCTCAGAATTCACTTGGTTTCAACCCAAGAACTGGAAAAATGGATTAAAAAAGAAAGTAGAAAGTAAGGTAATTAAAAAAATGCCATTTGATATTAAAGTTATTCAAACCCTTTATAGTGGAAAATGAAAATTCGAGGACATGAGAAAAGGTTCTAAAATTGCTGCCCTGTTCCATAATGATTTGGTACAAGGCGAAGTCGGATTTAATTCTGTCGTTCGCTTTCCAATCATGACTCCAGACGAAAAACAAGAAAATTGAAGTTCAACTACAGGTTTTAAAGAAACCGAAGCAGAAGAAAAGACGGTCGAAATTCGTTTGAACCAAAACTACACCACATACAAAAGAATCGCAAAAGTTAACGTTCCCGCAGATCCACAAACGTGGGCTGAAAATAAGATCAAAATGATCAATCGTGGTGAAGCAGCAGATATTGACAATTTTGTTCTGAATGAATTGGGGACAACGACAACGAATAAATTAGCTTTCGATAAAATCACCAAAGATAATTTTATTGATGCCATCACCGAATTAGAAGAACAAGCTTCAGAGCAAAAATTTGAATTAAAAGATGCAATCATTTTCATTTCTCCATCAGTAGCCGCCGCCATTGTCAAAAGCAAAGTTGAATCAGTTAACTTGAATTTAGAAACCGTTTCTGCAAACATCAAAAGGGTATTAGATGACTATAGTGTTGTTAAAGCAGGTATTGATAAATATGGTTATCAAATGATTGCTCTGCTACCTACTGCTTTTTCATGATTGGTGGGAGTTGAAACCCCGTTGACTGCTGGTCAATATAGCGAAGGTCCTTTTTTGGGACAATTGTTTGTTGCTCAAAACCACTTTTATGGTGGCGGGATTGTTCAACAACAATTTGTGATTGGAGTAACTGCTCCTGAAGAAAGCGCCAAAAAACAAAGTGAAGCAACAACTTCAAGCTCTTTGAATGCACTTAAGACTCAAATCTTCGATAAACTTGAAACTCAATTTGCTGCTCTTGTTAAAGATAACGAAAAGTTCAAAAAAGAAGTTAGAAAATTGCTAAGCAAAGCTTCTAATTATCAAGAAGTTAAAAACGTTGAAGCAAAAGCAGAAATTCTTGCCGAAATAATGGAAAAGACGGATGAATTTCCGCTTTCTGCACCAACTAATCAATTGTCTGAATCAGCAGAAGAAACTTATCCTCTTTCAAAACCAGAAGATCAAGATTCAGAAAGCGAAAACCAAGAATAATGCCTAGAAAGTTACAACCAGTTCAGGTGGTAACTTATAGAAAAAAAATAACCTATAAGAACCCTGAGAATACTTCCAAACCTTTTTGAGACACGATTTTCGGGGTTCTTTTAAGTACGGTGATTTCAATTGCTGCTGGTTTAGCAACTGGTGGAATTGGCGGTTTTGTTGTTGAGGGATTGGCACTCTCAGAAACTGTGGGAGCGTTGGCAGAAGTCTCTTTGCAGACTTTAGTAAATTTTGGTGTTAACTTGACTATGGATGCGATGACTCAGCATCTCACAAAAGAAAGCTTGTTATGGGATGCGCTTTTTTCGGTAACCGATTTAGGAAAAATCGGCAGAGGTTTGAAAAGTGATAAGTTAATCAAACTGATTAATGAAGCTCACCTTTTTAAAGAAATTGGTTTTGATGAAGAACTTAAAAACTTTTACAAACTAAAACAATTTTTTCAAATGAAAGACGTTATTTTGAAGGATCAAACTAAGATAGCTTTTGAAAAAGTCACTGATGATGTAATTTTTCAAACAGTTTTTAAAATTTCTGATTCAGCCATGAAAAAGGAACTTAAAAGTTTGAGCATTGATGAATTACGACGCTATATGGAAATTCAAAGAGTTCTTTATCGAATCAACCCTAAACTGTTCAATATTAATGTGCATTTGAATGAAAAGTTGACGACAAATATTTTAAATAATGAATTAAAAATGAGTTTTGATGACTTTTTAAAGCTTGATGATTTCGAAGCAGGAAATGCTTTGTTCAAACTTTCAACAACCCGGGTTGGACAAACAACTTTAAGAAATTTGAACTTGGTGAGAATGCAATCCAGATTCCAAAAATCAGTTTTCGAAAAATTCAAGGATTTTTACAAAAAAATCAAAAACAAATTGGAAAAACTTAATCCACTTTATTGGATCAAAGAATTTTTTGCTGAAGTCAAAGGGGCGATGAGTGACTTTGTTAAAGAAGTTTATGATCAAGCTATTGGTGATTTTTGACAAGAACTGACTAGTAAAGCTAAGGATGCGATTAAAAAATATGGTTTAATTCCGTGCCAGCCCGATTCCTTTTTGCTTGGTTATCGATTCGAGCCGTTAATTGATGGTTCAGGTTACTTAACGATTTTCAAGAAACCTTATGTTTGAAAAAAACAAGCAAGAATAAGTAACTACAACCCCGTGCGGGTTTGAACTAATCTCATCGAAGTTGAACAGTTTGCTACTGCCTCTAGTCAAAACCAGTTCTATTTAGAAAATTGAGCGTTAGGTTTTGGGTTTAAGCAGGCGAAGTTTAAAGCTTTAAATTTTGTTGATCCAAAATTAAAAAAGATTTTGACCGAAATCAATCACTTCCACCACGAGATTGATAAGTTACACGCGATTGTGGAAATGGGTCTAATTAAGTCGGTCAAAAACATTAGTGAAGCAAAACTTGAAAAGACAATCAATTTCATTAAAAACCAAACTTTTGGTTTAGGCGCATCGTTACTGCACAGAATTCCAGGATTATCTATATTTAGTAGTTCAATTTTAAAAAGCATCAAAAATGAAGAGTGAAATTATTCCTGGTTAAAAAAAGATGCATTAGGTCAAACAATTCGAGTTATCAAAAAAGAAAGTAAGGTAATAAAAAATGGCATCAGAAGCATTAATTAAACTTTGGGCAGTTACTAGTTGAGATGAATATCAAAATGAATGAGCTTCAAGTGTTGGTCCATTCGATGAGTTAAGTGAATATCAAGAGTCTTTGGGGTTTACTTCCCCAGAAGACTTTTTCAATAAACAAGCGATCGCTGCTCAAATTTTAGCTAACGATCGCATTGGTGATATTTTAGAAAGAGTTTATTCGACCAAAGATTTAACCTCACCTGTTCGCCAACAATTAAAAAAGTTCACCTATCAGGCGATTGATTTTATTCGAGCAAACGACTTGATTATTGTTGAAGATGTTCGCCAGCAACAAACCACAATTAACAATCAACGTTTAGACTCGAGTCTAGTTAACATTGATCGTCTCGAAGACCTGGTTGGTGCGGCAGCATGACGAAGCTTTACTTTAGCGGGATTGGAAAAGCTTTATACTTCTTGAGCCCAAACCCAGGACATTCCTTATCTTCTTGATCCAACCCGTTTTTATGACAAAGAAGAAATTGATCATGAACTGTCTTTAATTGATGATCAGATTCAAGTTCAGCAAAAACTAATTGATAAAAAGTTAGCAGAATTCAACGTTGAGATGGAAGAAAAGTTGACTGCTTTTAGAACGGAATTGAATGATGATCCAGATTTAATAGCTAATGTTGGAGATAACTTGACAGAAAATCTTGAATTTATCAACGAAACGGCTAAAAAAATCAACGCTTCGCTAGTCACTGAAAAGTACGTGGAGGAAAAATTGGAACCAAAGGCTGATAAAACAGATTTAATTGGTTTGGAAAGTAAAACTGACCATGCTAAAGACATTGCCACCACCAACGCAAAATTCATTGATTATGAAACTGCAGGTTCTCACAATACAGACGTTAATCGCATTAATCAAAAATTCATTGATTATGAAACAGTGACTGCTCACAAAAATGATTTAACGACTGTGAAATCTAACCTTAACAAAGTCTTTGTTCATTTTATCAATGTGTCTGCAAATTCTGATTTAGTCTACAACTATCAAATTTTTCTTGAAGGGGATGGTTATTATTTGGTGGATTTTGGGATTAGTGTTGGGTCTCAATCCACCTATGATTACAATGGTGCTAGTGGTAGTGTAATTGTGCGTTACAGACAGAATGGTAATCTTGATTATTATCTTTGGACTCCTGGCACGACCAATCGTGACGCGCCTAATAAGTGGTATATTACTTATCTTCAATTTGCTGTTGGTTTTGACAAGGAAATAAGAATCAGGACCCTTAAATATATTGATGGCAGCACTTTAACTAACATTACTCATGATTACACATTAAAAATTTTTGCAAAAAGAATGGGAGATATTCCCGTAGACGTCATGCAAAGCACGTTACCTCCTGAAGTAAGTATAGATATATTCCCTCAACCCCAACAAAAAGAAGTAGTTATTGAACCAGTAATAAATGAGTCAGTCAAAAAAGAAGAGCTAGATTAGATTAAAAAAAGGTAGGTGTTTAAAATGGATGATCACGTATTTCAAATTATCATGTCCTTAATTGCGATAATTTCCACGATCACTGGGGGGACTGGTGCTGTAGTTGGAGTGAAATCGAATTCAAAACATAAAGCTTTAAACAAAAAATTGACTGAAAGAGTCAGTGTAGTCGAAGCTGAGATTACAAATTTAAAAGAAGCTGATCAAAAAATTGAGAAACTTTTGCTTCACATGGACAAAAAAATTGACAAGATCAAAGATATTTTGATTCAAAAGAAGGAGGTAAATAATGCCTAAAAATCCGAACTACAAAGCAAAGGAAAAAGCAGTTTTAGACGATTTTAACGCCCGAAAAAGCGATGAAGCAAATAATGTTAGTTATCGAAGTTCAGAATCGGTTAAAGCTTCAGTTTATAGAGGCGATAATCGCGTTGAAATCAATAAAATTTATGAATTAATCTATGGCGAAGAGAAAACTCTGAGTGCTTTTGAAAAATCAAAAGTAATTAATAACTTCTTTGCTGATCTTTTTAATGCTGATGACTTTGCTTGAAAAGTAACTCAAAGCAGTAAAATTAATGATCAATTAGGAAACTTACTCTTGAAGTATCTGAACAAAGCTAGTTTTCCTACCAAACTTTGACAAATAAAAACAAAATCTGGTGAAAACGGTTTGTATGCTTTACTGCTTACTAAAGAAGAAGACGGCGAATATAACTGACCAAACCTTCTGCCAGTGCGGGTGATTTGGAAAAACAGTATCAACGACATTGTTTATGAGGTTGAAGTTGAATTTGATGGTTACTCTTATAGTGGTGATAATAGAACCTATTCATTGAGACGTCATTATTCCTTGATTGATAAAAAAGCGAGTTATGAGGCATATTTAGTCAGCGAGTCTGGTGTTAGAGTTGATCTTGATAAAGTTCCAACCAACCTTAGAAATATCCTGGAGTTGGGCGAAAAAACCCTGAACTGAGACTTTATCCCGATTTCAATCTTGAAGAACAACTACGACGAAACTCCCCGAACAAAGCTAGTGGAATCAAAATTGAAGATGATCGCTAAATATGATGAAGTTATCGCCATTGCCCCTTTATGGGAAAAAGGCGCAATGGCCTTTATTGGATCAGAAGTAACTTCACCAAATCAACCCCAACAAAACCTGGATTTTTTGAAGAATTACCTTTTTAAAGGATTTAATCAATTCAAGCCAATCAATATTGATGGTAATTCCAGCAACCTGGTCGATAACCTGGTTTGAATTAAACCAGCATCAATTATGCAAACCAGCAAGGCGACTCGCGATCTGATTTGAAAAGAAGTCAAAGAAGATTTGGGATTACCTAGTCAAGATGACGTCAAAAGTGCGCAAAAGAGTGAAGCAGAAGTTAACGCGAAGAATTTTCTGCTATCACCTGTCATTAATCGAGAAAAGTCGTTTATGAAGGAATTTTTAACCGATTTAGCGAAGAAGTTCTTGGTCGTGCTGAGTAATTGCCACATTGCTGATGAAATGCCGAAAATTGACGTCAAAAACTTAGAAATTAACATAAATTTTGATTTAGTAACTGACAGTAATGTTGCCACAACTATCCAAACAATGAACAAGCTAGATGATGCTTCAAGCACCCAAGCAGTTGCTAAAAAAGAAGTAACAACTAAATCCGAGGAAGGAGAAGACGAAAATGACATCACCAAACAATCATGATGAACTAGATTTATCGAGTTTTTCAGAAGTGTCTGAAAAAGAAGTAAAGAAGATTAAAAAAGCGTTCAAGGAGTCAACCAGCAACAAAAAACGCTACCGAAAAACTCCTAATTATCTGGCTTTAAATTATTCAAAGCGTGAGGTCAAAGACTACTTTATCTATCCTTTAACAACCTTGACTGGTAAGAAAATTGGTGAAGGGATTAACGTTTCCAAGGAAAAAACCACAATCCTGGTAACTACTCCTGACAAAAAGATTGAAACTAGAGCTTATCTTGCTGATGATAAGCTTTTTTCAATTAGTGAGTTTGCTGATCCCAGTGATCCGACCCAACAGTTACTGAAAAACTCCAACACGATTAGTTTTGTTACTAAAGATTTAATTGATCCCCAGTTTGACATTCTTTATCTGTTAACCGAAGAAGAAATCACCCAGGATAATTTTGAAGACTTAGATAAATATTTAAGCCGCAATATTGATGTTGACAAAAAGGATTCAGGATTAGTTTCGATGACTTTTCAACCCCTAGAAGATTTCACTAGCTTGTTCAAGAGTCAAGTCATTAAAATCCTGTTGATGGATCCGATCAGAGATAAGATTCAAGCAATGAGTATTACCACGCCAGCAGGGACATTGGTTGGAAACATCAAAGCAATTGATCCTGATGGTCACACCATTAGCTTGTTAGCTAAAGATAATACAGAAATCTTTCCTAACTTGGTTTTTCCGTTCCAAACCAAGCCGAATTTGGGGACGGTGAAGTACTGGAATAGTAGGCAAATTATCCCACTAAAAGAAATCTTTGACTTTCTTGATTCGAAGGAGATTGCCTATGATCAAGAATTCAGTTTAGAAGACTTCTTGAAGCTAGGTGATCCAACCACTCAACCATCGCTTCATTTTGATAATTTGCAACGAATTAAGTTTGAAATTACCAGGGTTAGCTTCACAGAACAAAGTTTTGGAGCGGGTACACACAAAGAACAAGATTTAACTGAACCTTTTGATTTCGAAGTTAATCAGGACACTAATTTTTTGACTGTTACACAGGGGAAAATTGCCCAACCAGATAGAATAACTGTTTCATCAGCTAGCGGAACGGGAGTGCCAATTTCAACTTTTTATGAAGATTTAAAACCGTTAAATCTAACCAATATTGATATTTTTCCAATCAATGATCTAAAAAATTCGTCAGGATTTGATGCTGTCTGTTTAATGATGACTGAATCCTTTTGAAAAGAAATGGAGTTCAAGGGAGCTACAAAAATTGAAGTTAAAAACGGTCAAAAAATAGAAACAATCAATGATGATTCAATTTATGCACTGCAAGAAAAATATTCTGGTCAAGACCGTTATGCGGTAACTACGAGCGTTTGGACATCTTGAAAACAAACTAATCCAAGGTTGGTTAATGAAAATCCTCTAATAGTGAAAAGAATAGAAAATTGTTTAGCAATGTTAAGTGGTTACATAAAGTCAAATTACAGCATTAATAAGGGCGATAATGATGATTATAAAGTTCTTCTTCCTTATTATTTTGAGTTACAAAACACGTTAGACAATCCTATTACCTATACCCGTTTTTCCGATATTAAAGTCAAATTAAAATCGATTTACGGAACTTTTACAAAAGATAAGTTTAAATTTAACGGCAGAGATATCTCGAAAAATGAAATTTTTGAACTTGATTATAACCACTTCGTTTTCCCTGAACTGACAAAAATGCCAGAAACAGCACAAATTCCCTCTTCAATGCCACTTGATCAGGAACTTGCTAATGGTGAGTTTTCTAAATACCAGCTGAAGAATTTTTCTTTAAATGACGAAACTAAAAAGATGATTCTATCTAACTATGGAAGTGGTGAAATGGATTATGATCCTGTTGTAAATCCTGTTGTCAATATTGGCGATTTTAATTTACAAACTCCTCAACAAATTAACGAAATTGAAATATCTGCTTTTTATGGATATGGTGATTGAATAATTACCTTAACAACCGCTGAAAATAAAAACATTGATTTAAATTTGAAGCTATTCAGTAGACAAGAAAGTGACAAAACCCTAATAAGTCTGATAATATAAAGTTAATTAAAGGTTCGGGTTTAAAAAATGAGAAAGCTAATAGCGATTTTAGGAGGATTCAGTTTAATGAGTTCAGCAATAAGCGCAGTCAGTTGTGCTGATAATCAAAATGATGTTTTTGTTCTAAAAACTAGTATCGGGGAGGTTATCGACACCTTCAATAAAGATAGTGTTGTTGATTATTACTTTAAAGGTTGGGGATATCTTGATGAAGTCACGCAGACTGTTATTAATTTTAAGGATTCTGGTCCTAAAGATTACGGTTTTAAATCAGGAGACATTGCTTTTTGGTTGAGACAACTTGGGGAGGGTTTAAAGATGACGCCTGCCCAGAAAAAATATGACGCAAAAGATATTCCAGACGCCGTCTGGCAGAATGCATTCTTGTGAGACTACACCAACAATCGACCAAAAGATCCAAAAGATTT
>Ga0153958_1000334_pt1 | contig 11613 bp, 12 predicted proteins | sample TSFL042MetaG_FD_104719 | JGI IMG/M metagenome (GOLD analysis project Ga0153958, IMG submission 104719) | Attine ant fungus gardens microbial communities from Florida, USA - TSFL042 MetaG | ecosystem: Host-associated > Fungi > Mycelium > Unclassified | place: USA: Florida, Wekiwa Springs... | reverse complement strand
TCTCTAATTTTTCGCGGCATTAAGTGTCAGGTTTCAAATCAGTACATTGGTTTGTCCACCTAGTTCCAAATGAGTCTCAGCAGAGCTCTTTCTCAGTAATGCAATAATGTGAGCCTAACAGTTAACCTTACCTTGATCATGTTAGAGATTATGATGGCGACTTGAGGAAGCAGGACGGGAGTTTGGTATGACTTACTTGCCGCAGTGAGATGTTACTTTCTCTGTGCTCACACGGATGCTCCCTGTACATGGAGGTCTTATGAATTAGATGTTTTTGCGAACTTGAATTTTATCTGCCGCCATCGGGCCAATTTGTTCAGAGTGTGGGAATGACAGGATCAGTCTGCGGTTGAGGAATCTGACCCGGGTCCCTTGCAAACACTTCGGATGGGGCAGGCGTTGGCATGTAAGGGAATATGCGTGCCCCAAGGATAAACTGTAAGTGTTCTATATGCAATTTTTGATTACAGGGATCAGTCCCCCTAAGGCAGAATAGAGATCGAGACTGATTTTTGGTACTAGTTGTACATTCAAAAACGACTCGTAGAAATGAGATAAGAGCAAGGCTCCGGGTTAGGAGTATATAGCTCCGCCGTATCCGGGAGATGAACTGATCGATCATGGGACATGTCCTAGAACCAAGTCGCCACACGAGGTTTGAAGTGTTGCGACGACTTCCCCCGTGTCTCGAACATCGTTACGTCACAGGGAACTCGGGACGGTTCGGTAGCTATATGATTCAAGGTACGATGGCACATATACTGAGCAAGGTTGAATTCGCCGAGGAAGAATAAACCTCGGAGGCCCAGCCCGAGGATGGCGGGGAGTTGTAGAGCCTCAAGGCTGCTAGTAGTAGGACGTCCATGGTCAAGGTATCTATCTTTGGGAAAACTTGATGCGATCACCGTAGTCCACGATCTAGACTCTAGAAGCATGCCGCATGCGGGCCCGTCTGTCAACCAAACATAAAGTACAATGTTGACGGGAGCAAAAGACTTTGTCTCGTTCCAAAATAGGAAACTCAGCACTCCACGTCCCGATTATTTCAAGGTCAATCTCTCGTCCCTTTCAATGCAGCTGCTCCATCCTCCTAACATTGCACAACCTCCTCAGTCTCGATACTCTCATAGAGTACGAGTGCCATCTATCACCTAGATCTTCATTATACGTTCTGTTGTTACGTCCTACCGATCTTTCGTCGCGCTACCATATCATGATTCGCTTTGAGGGCATGTCTCCCGATGTCATGGAGGCGATTTGTACACCAATGCACCAGATTCTTCCTGTCCAGTTTCCATCCCCTTCTATGCCTCCAATTCAATCCGTAGCCAACACCTGTAACTCGCAGCCTGGGTCATTGTACCTTGGCTCCATGTCCGCGACGATGGATCGCGAGCTACTTTCAAACCATCAAATCACTCATGTTGTACAAGTTCTCGATGTCCCTTGGCTTCCGATATCAGAAAAGGATGGTTTTCGGTGCCTCCGCATAGATATTCTCGATAAACCCTCCGCTGACCTACGTCCGCACCTTGAGGGGGCATGTCAATATATTGCTCATGCACTACAAAATGGTGGGAACGTCCTTGTACATTGCCAGCAGGTATCCTTCTTGTTCTGTCCCTTTGCGCATTCGAATTTAATGTCCTTATGTGATTAATAGGGCGTTTCACGCTCTCCAGCGATTGTCATTGCTTATCTCATCCATAACCTTGGGATGTCATATGAGCAGGCATACGCTCTGGTCAAACATCGCAGACCGTGCATTAACCCCAACCCTGGTTTTGTTGCTGCTCTCCGTGCATGGGAAGAGAGATGGCGAGCGTCCGCCCCCCCTCCTCCACCGCAAATGCGGAGGTTCAACACATCATATACGTCTTCGGCAACTGAAACGGCTAGTAGGCTGCCGCAAGGCTTACCACAGTTCCCAAGAGGGATGAGTTATAGTGGCAACTGCAATGCAAGGGTTTCGTGATACTACTTCCCTGCTGTTACCCTCCCACACGGTATCATTGATGCATCGACACCGTCACATAATTATAACACCACGATGCTTCCCCAGTCACCACAAGATGACAAATGCTCTTTTGTATCCGTGAATACTCGCTTATATTCATGATGTTTTACATGCCCCTAACACCCAAATGCATTCGTCGATGCGATCCCATCATTTCGCCATCTCCAATCCTGCAGTGTTTGCCTCGGCATACATCATACCCTGGAAATACTCTTGTACTACACATACCTCGTATTTGCATTTGATCGAATTGCTGTTTATTCCTCCCGGAGTTTCGATTGAATGTGAGCAAGGGCATATGGATGAACGTCACACTGTAGGTAGGTTCATTACATCCAATGACAACATATACACGTGCACACGAGCGCCAGTCACCGTTAATAACATACACACTTAGCCTAGAGGGAATAACGAACGCGACCCAGCGTGATACGCTAGCTGACTGTATGGCCAACAGAAGCGCACGATAAAGCTGCCGCCAGGGCTGGATTCCCGCATAGATATGGTCCATGGATGCATATCGGGGTGCCTCATGTTTTGCGGCTGATGAAGGTATTTGTTCTCATTGATTTATGCACAAGCGTTAGTAGACATCTTTTGCCACCAACACGAGGCCGAAACAATATACAACTAGTCTGCGTCCCACACCAAATTTCAACCCTTGCAGCTTGAAGTTGACTCGAAAGCACTCCATTAGTACGTTCCGCGCGAACTTGCCCGTAAATCATGTGTACTACTAGTACTGTAGTGGCTATTCTCCTGACCACCTCACATAACAACAAGAGTTTCAGTTGCAAATGGTCATGCAACTGGACAGGAATTCTCTTTATATAAACACTATCAGCGTAATGTCTCAACTAAGAGGTGCGCATGTGAGTAGTTTCCTGATCTCAGTGCGAGGGCGGCATATTGTTCGATAACTGAGTAGATATTCTAGCCACTTCACACACCAAGCCTTTCTGCGTGGAGGTCATGGCACTTGTCGCTATAGGCGAGGCATTTGCCATGCTCCGGCTCCTGTCATTTGTGAGGTAGCTAAGGTCGATTGTCGTAAACTCCGCTGCTGGTTGGTCCAGATCTGCCCTGGAGGCCCGGAAGTAGCGATGCACAAATGAGACTACAACGAGTAAATTTGCGACCATCAACGATGTTGCCGGCTGTTGTTGCATGTCACGATTGGCCGACGTCAATAGGTGGAGGAGACTGCATACCTTCACATGCGCGAAAATTAGTGCAATATCTGAAATCGAATCCACAAAAAGGAGAACGGAAAGTGGAATTGCGAGGGCGGTAATCAAAAAAGAGGTGTAGAATGCTGAAATGACCAAGATTCGTTGACGATAGGTAAGCCCAGCATCTCGTAAGAGATAGGTCGGCATGATGATCAACATTAGGTCGGATGCCGTATCAGCTTAAAACGTATTGGATGTGATGAAATATTCGGCGCTATTTCACTCACAAATGAGAAGAGTAATAGCGACATCGGGTCCCATATCGCATCGGCTATACTCGCAATGGAACACCTTCTGAATAACCAAAGCCACCCACATGATTGCAAAGCAGACTACGATGCCATAAACGATCCGACGAAGTGCATTCCGTGGATTTGCGACGCGCAAAATTGAATATACAATGCTCAGTCTCGCCGCCCTGGCGATATGAGAAATATAAGGCGAACCACCACGACTCAAATACACACCATAGAACACATGTGAAAGCGATTGGGAGTATCCAGAACAGGAGCGTAAAAACATGAGGATCATCAACTGGAGTGTTGACATTGTCAGTTCATTGACTTCTCTTGACCCATGCAGAAAAATCCAACATACAGTGACCCCATGAAATTCCTGCCAGGCAGACGACATCAAATACAAGAGCAATCGCAACCCATGTATCCTCCCACCAGAACCTGGATGTACACCACCGGTATGCAAGTCGGAATATTGTAGTGGCAATTGCACTCCCGTGAAATACGCACGCCACAACTCAAGGATGGCTCATGAGATTAATCGGCAAGTTCTAGTACATAGTTTACTCACCTTGTATTGTTTTCCAGTGATAACTACTGTGGATCATCGGAGGGGACATGGTAGTAATGAGCAGGCCTGAAGTAGAATCCGATAGGTACTTAGCTTCTGCATATCTGCCGACTCCGACAGGGCTCGTACAGCCTGAGCCATCGCTCATCGTGCCCCTGGCGTTGGGTGGAGTCGTAAAGAAGTCTAAGGGCCAGCTGACGCCATCGATCCATATATATTTGCATTCAGTTAGACAGGTTGTACCTGCAGGGTGACACCTCGGGAGAATGATTTCGGTGGATCAGAATTTTTGCAACATATTGGTAGCAAACTGCATTTTACCTCGGAGACTGCTTAGAGATTTGAGCCGATGGTATGGTGCTCCGGGCCTTCTAATTTCCACTCATAATTCTATGAGTTAAAGTGAAGTGGGTGAGCCTATACTTGCCCTATACGTTGTTACAAAAGTCGCTCAGACTCACACGCCCACGATGTTCGTCCGCGATTGGGTCATTAGGATCCGTGGGCAACAAATGTCTCGTACTGGAAGTTATGAAGAATTTACGGAACTTGATGACTGACATACATATGGGATGGGAACAAAAGGTATCATAACAGGTTACCCCATGTCCACCACAGGGTTGCCAAGGAGGAATCCCTGCAGGTAGTGCACTTTCGTGGCCGGCTTCGCGGTGAATAGCCGAAGCATGATTGATCGACTTAAGCGTAGAGTGACGGATGACCGCGACGCGCCTGTTGTGTGACCAACACCGAGATGCATCCCGTGAGTCTGTGACCCGCAAAATTGAATACACAATGCTCATTCTCACCGCCCTGGAGATATTAGAAAAAGTAAAGAACTGCGGCCTCGACCACATACCATAATACGCACGTGAAATTGTTCGGGACCAGCCAGAGCATGACAGCAAGGACACGAAGATTGTCGTAAGCTGTAGGGTCCTCTGAGTCACAGTCTCCGCTTTCGGGAATACTACGTACAACTTGAACTTAGCCCTTCACACTATGCTTAGAACAGGCAGGCAATATCAAATACAGTAGCAATTGCAGCCCACGCATCTTCCCACCGAATCTTAGTGTATACCACTGATGTGCAAGCGAAAGATCGCAGTGATAATGGCACTCCCATGAAATACACAAGCCACAGCTGTACTTTCAAGATGAGACCCATCGGTAAACAGCATGATCCACTCACCCAGGATAGACAGAGGAAGTCATTAATCAGAGCATGAAGTGGACATGGTTTTAAAGTATTTCTGCCAGGGGCTATTGTCATCGCGAACCTGTAATTGCAATGCAGAGCTGACTGAAGCGGTAGTTCACGAGTGATATCCACGTATGTAGACCATAGACAGAACGCGGGGTGCCTGGCGGCAACACAATAGAGCAGGAAATAAACTGTAGGCGAACCTACTGCTTAATCTGAACACAACTAAGAGCTTATGATTCGTTCGAAGATTTGGTCGGATCATGTCGGCGGTGCTAGATCCATATATCAGCTGAAATTATAGTTGATTACAGTCCCGGTTAATCTGTCAAGTGCTTACAAGGTGCTACATCGCAATAAGGTATTCCTCACGCAATTGTGTTAGCGACGTTGACTTGTAAAGTATGTCAATACACTCAATTGTGATAGGTCACCCGTAGCCAATTGATGGATTGCATGGATATCGTGGGCCAAGACAAGTTTAGGTCATACTCTATCGCCAGGTTCGACCAGGTTAGCACCCAAATTATCGGGGATTGCAAGCGTTGGATCCACATCACGTATCATCCGGCCACCAAACATCACACCACCTTGGGACGCACGGAAAGCGTCGATTCGTGCTTCAACATCTGAACGGAAGTGACGCATGAGTCCTTGAATAGGCCAAGCAGCGGCATCACCAAGAGCGCAAATTGTTCGACCCTCGACTTGTTTACTGCAGACAACGGTGAGTTGAGGAAAGACACACAGTGGTAACTTACGTCAGCTCAAGAAGCATGTCAATTTCACGTCTATGAGCGCGTCCTTCGACCATGCGATTCATCATGTTCATCATCCATGTTGTACCCTCTCGGCAGGGCGTACACTGACCACAAGACTCGTGCTTGTAGAACTGACAGGCACCTAAGCATCAACGGAGCGCGGGGAAGTATAGGCCGCATACCGAAGAGAATCGTGCAATAGCAGATACAATGTCTGTGCTCTTGTCCATCACGATTACCGCACCCGTCCCAAGACCAGATTGCGCATCTTTAAGAGAATCATAATCCATCAAAACTTCTGAGCACTTGTCGATGGGTAGAACAGGAACCGAGCTTCCACCAGGAATGATGCCGAGAAGGTTATCCCAACCACCTCTAACGCCTCCACAATGCCGCTCGATAAGATCTTTTAGTGGGATGCTCATCTCTTCTTCAACGACGCAAGGGTTGTTAACGTGACCACTGATACAGAAGAGCTTTGTGCCCTGATTGCGTTCACGACCGAAGCTGGCAAACCAAGAACCACCACGGCGGCAGATAGTAGGTGCAACGGCAACAGTCTCGACATTGGCTACAGTAGTTGGGCATCCGAACAAGCCAACGTCTGCAGGGAAAGGTGGCTTTAGTCGAGGCTTGCCTTGTTTTCCTTCAAGACTTTCAATCAACGCCGTCTCCTCACCGCAGATATATGCACCAGCTCCGCGGTGAAGGTATACGTCAAACGAATATCCAGAACCGCATGCATCTTTGCCAATGAGTCCAGCTTTGTATGCCTCAGTGATGGCTTGCTGGAGGTGGGAGGCTTCCTGGAAAAATTCACCACGAATGTAGATGTATGCAGCGGTTGCGTTCATGGCGCGACCAGCGACCAGACAGCCTTCCACAAGTTTATGCGGGTCCCCACGAAGGATTTCACGATCCTTGCAAGTCCCTGGCTCTCCCTCGTCAGCGTTGACAACCAGATAGCGAGGCCTGCACAAAATACCACATGAGTACACAGGTGGAAAAAACGCTACAACTCAAGAAAATACCCATACCGTTTGTCCTTTTCCCATCCAGGCTTATTCATAAACGACCATTTGAGACCACTTGGGAATCCGGCACCACCACGACCTCTAAGCCCAGAATCCTTGATTGTTTGAATGATCCAAGAGTCGCCCTTCGAAAGAATGTCTTTCGTGCGATGCCAGTCACCACGAGACTACCAGTGGCACGAATATGGATGAACATATAATAATTGCGGGAACACATCCGACTTACCAAGGCACCCTTTAAACCATGGTCATGTCTACAGTATGCATTGGTGAAGATACGGTCCTGGTCTTTCAAGCCACCGTATCGACGAACTGGAGGGTCAGCAACAGTTGCAAGACCCCGTCTGAATGCTTGCCGCTGAATGCCAGCGACAGAATTTGAAGCCTTGAGCATGATTCTAACAGCCCGTTGCGGTGGTTGCCGGCGATGAACCTTCGGAAACTTGAGCGGTTTGTTTACAAAATTGTTGGTAAATGATGCAGTGTGCTTAGTCATCACATTGTCCCGAATGCATCCGAATCAACTGTTCTTCCTCCCAAACATGCAGTCTGAAAGCCGTCCTTATTATGATGAGACTGTACTCATCCTACTTCCTTTTACTGCACGGATTATCGGATTCTCAACAGTTCTGAGTTCGGAATGAATGCCAGTAGACATCCAGATTAGGATCGGAAGTCTAGAAAATAGTTATAATTCTGCTGATAGCTACATACCGGTGTCTGGGAAAGATACTACACAATGACTATGTGAAGTTACACGATGGAAGGATGAGCTGTGGTTATACGAATGATATCAACTCCTCTCCGAAATATGTTAGGGACACAACAGGAATGAGCGGTGGTGCTCGAAATTAGCGATTACCGTCGCTCCTCCTTCAGCTCTGCGGCGAGGATTTCATCTGGGTCACGACCAGCAACCTCCGGCAAAAGGAATGTGAAAGCTGCGAATTCACCTCGTCAGACATTACTATGAAAAGAAATCACGTTTTCATTACCAGCGCCGAGGATCGAGCAACCGACGAAAACTACAGGAACAGATTAGTTGAAAAGGCAAATCGGTTCATTATAGGGCATACTCCAAAGCACAGCAGGTGTCCCGATCGAGTCCGTGAGGGAGTTAAAGACGAGCGCAGATATGATTGCTCCTGATTTCCCACATGCGGCAGACATGCCATGTGCGAACGCTCGGTATTTTGTGGGAAACACCTCTACAGGATAACACTAGAGGTTCATTAGTTGTGTTCAGTGTCTTTGAGCCGTGTGCGGCAACGTACGTAGGTCGTGCTATGCAATGTGTAAGCTTAAGATTGGACGGAACATTATTCCAAGTACTCACGCATTGGCTCCGAAGTTGAAAAAAAACTGATTAGAAACAAGTTACATCGGGATGTTCCATCAGCCAGGGGTCTTTTAACGCACCTGGAGTAGCGTGAAATTTACCACGAACGCTGCAGTGCTCAACGTATGGAATTTCCCAGCCAAGATAGCCACTGCGGCACGACATCAGCGTATACTCTTCCGAATCATTTGAAACACACAGAATAGAGCTTCCATCAAGAATCCCATGACCTGTATAAACTTGCGGCCGAGTTTCTCGGTGGTGAGCACAGTCACATAGTAGCCTTTTAGAATAAGAGTGCGTGCTAAGTGTGATGAAACTGTAGACCCACCTGGCACGAAACCTAGTGTAGTAATGATAATGTTTCCCGTAGCAACGCTGAAGAGCCTCTCCCAGGGCGTGCCTGTCTGTCCGCCGTAACCTATCTCAGCAAGTACCACATTCGTATTCAAATTAATGCCGTAAAAACTAGCGGTAGTTAGAATTGCACGGCTTTAATGACGGGGCTAAGCATACGCAATATCCAAGAGAAACCAGCATGTGCAAGTTCCGATGAGTATCTTGAGATGCCTCCATTGAGAGAAGTATTGAATAACCTCTAAAACATCTGTCACAACAAGGAACAGATTCGATATAGCAAGACACCATACCTCGGAAATGAGCCTTCTTGACAGCTACAGATGGTTTCTTATCGACGCTCTGTTCGGATTCGGCAACACGAACACCCAATTTGACCGTGTCCTTCTCTTTCAATCCATCCTGATCATTCAGCTCTCCCTTCTGTGTGTTCTCGTAACGCGTGGACTCCGGGAGGGTCAAACGCTGGTAGAGTGTCCCGAAAGCCGGGATCAGCGACAGTCCAACGACGACTCTCCACGCTGGGTTCAAACAGTCACAAGGTGCCACAACACACATCTAACCGAAACACAGACCTCCATCAACCTTGGACGTCTCGCCTTCGTCGTTCATCACGTGCTTGTAGCAAGCCAGAACGACGACAGTCGCCAACGAGCCAACAAAACTACCCCATCCCTGGTTTGCAAATATGTATGCAAGCATAGTCCCGCGCTTACGGATCACGGAACGATCACTCGTCACGGAGGCCGACATGGGGTAGTCACCGCCAACACCCACGCCAAGTAAGATGCGGAACATAGTCAAGTAGATCAAAGATCCGTTTGGAGAGAGTGCACCTGAAAATAGCTTAATCCAGATGTGAAGAAAGATCAAAACACATACCGGTAGGTGTAGAAATACACAGAATGGTCGCAACGATAATAAGTATGAGCTCTTTTCCGTCTGAAAATATGAAAATATGGGCGCCAGTGAGAACAACGCAAATAACTGACATATTGCCTTTCGTCCGAAAGCATCAGCACAATAGCCTATGAATACAGGTTACTCAACAAATTGGGGTAAACCATGCTGTATTAGTTGCCTCACCGAACAGAAACTGGCCAATCACACTTCCAATGTTGGCAGATGCTTTCAATAAGCCTTGCAGGTTAGCGGGCATCTTTCCGTTTCCGTAAAGCCTGTACTGCAACATTGTAGACACGGGCTGCAATCGATTTGGTATTGCACATTATTCATTGACTCAGCACGCTCACATTGATGATAAACAAATCATAGGCTGTGCAAACATGTGATGAGGGTTTGCCTGAATCAAACACTGTCAGGTGCTTACCGTCCAAGAAAAAGCCAACCTGGAAGACAAATCAGAAATACTCGCGGGCACGGCAGATGTAGCGCTCACCCCAGCGATACCAAGGAGCTTGACCTCCGTGTATGTCAGAATGAAAGGAGGCCTATTACCGTCGCCAGATTGCTCATATTCCTCGAGAGCAGACTTCCGGTGGTTTTCTGCTTGTTCAGACATGACAGGTCTGGATGTAGTAGAGTGATGATGCCAATAAACACATTTTGCTCTTTGTGACAGACTTTTATGATCAAGCCTATGACCGTAAGGTGCCCGGGAGCAATAGCATTTTCGCTTCAACTGTATCCCAAAGGAAAGGACGCTTTCCTAAAGTCGGACAACAGCACGTGGTTGTACCAACGTTTGTAACGTTGATTCTTGAAACAGCGCCGCTGAGTTAGGACAAATTGCCGATGCGCCATGAGTCGATGGCGTGCACATGCCAGAAAAGTTGGATTCGGAGATCGGACCTGGTCGGACTCGCTGCTCGCAGTGAGTGTGATTGTAATACATAAATTGGAGCCATGATGTACGTTGCCAAAACAACGAGTACCATGAAGATGGGCGTGATACACAAGTACGTCACCTTTGAATCCAATTCGGCTCCATCAATCTTTCAAGCTCAATTCCGTAGAAGTACTTTCAGACTCTAGTATGTCTGTTATAAAAATCTGCAACAACTTCAATCACTGGCTGGTAATGACTTCATCGTCGGGCGATGCCTTGGCCGTTCAATGGCCGACCAAATGGCAACGAAGAACCCACGATTCCATCTGTCACAGAATGCTACTGATCTAGGGTATAGATTTCCAAATCATTTTATGGGGGCAAATGAGGGGCGCGACGATCGGACATTGCTGGCTCCGCGGTCGTAGTTAGTTTGTACCTTCACTGATCTAAGCTCGCCACGGACAAGGGTCTTTAGATCAAGAGGCCCTATGTATGTTGAAAATCAGAATAACACAATCATCACGTCCGGCAAGAGCTAAGCCCCAAAGGGAGCCATGGACTATTAAATGTGTTACATAACATAGAATCCTACTCGTAATAGACACACTCTGATACATAGTAGTGGTGAAGGTGTGGAGAAGATCATGTCGGTCTTGCACTCGCCAACGTTCTGATATAATGAGAAATCATTGCCACAGACGACAACGGGACCTACTGCAGACGATATCAAGAAATTCGTCATGTATGGAAGTTTCCGTAAAATTGCCCGCATGACAACGTTGTCCTTGCCGTCGGTCCGAGATCTGCTCATAACTTGAAGAGCTCGGAGTAAGAAGTTCACTAGGGCAACAGAAGTGTGGGAAAGAAAATAGGACCAGATCATCTCAATGGCCGTAAGTGCCAGTGCACTACATTGTACAAGTTTGAAGTGAATGATTGGACTGCCAGTGGGAGTGAGGCAGGGAACTACACCACTATTCTGCCACTGAAAGTATGAACCTAATGGAATCTTAAGTATGTAGTGGGAAGGGGGTGGCATTATATTCTAAGTGTGAGGTACGAGTGCGATC
>Ga0153958_1000333_pt1 | contig 11613 bp, 12 predicted proteins | sample TSFL042MetaG_FD_104719 | JGI IMG/M metagenome (GOLD analysis project Ga0153958, IMG submission 104719) | Attine ant fungus gardens microbial communities from Florida, USA - TSFL042 MetaG | ecosystem: Host-associated > Fungi > Mycelium > Unclassified | place: USA: Florida, Wekiwa Springs... | reverse complement strand
ATTCCTGTCGAACAAGTTCGAGCCACGGCTGAGAAGTGTTTTGGATAGAATGACTCCGTACCAGATTTCGCTTCATCTGTTGAACCTGGATCTTGACAGTATTGAGGGCCTCACTGAGTAGTTTGCCCTCAGTTTGTACTGGTGGTGTCATAATTGCTGAGAGAGATGGAACTGAGCAGTTCTGTCCCCTGTTGCATCTTGCTTGTCCTTGTGTGGCAATGTGATTTGTCATAATGAACCACACCCCACAGATTTTCATGCCTCTGGCATGTCCATACACCTCCGAGTTCTTCTACTCAAATTAATTCAACTTACTTTGCTCAATTCATGATGTTGAAGAGGACTTATAGTGGCACACCAACATGCAATGTGTTGTCTGAGACTAGGAGTGGAGTTATCCAATGTTGAACTCAGAAGATGGATATCGTCATTTACCAACTGTTGAACATATATATTGTAGAACTATGAGTTTACACTGACTAAGGTACATCATTTGATGCAATCAATTTCCTACTACTTAGATACAATTAAATACATATGAAGTATATATAAGAAGGACATCTATTGCCCTAATAAATTAGGTTCTTTATTCTGTAGACACCCTAGAATACTTAAGTGACTAGCAGCTACCCACTGCATTTTTTGAATTCAACATTTTATGACACGAGGCTTAGTGGTAGACCATGGTAGTTACAGGACTACTTAAATAGGAGAAAGAGAAAAAAGAGAAAGAAAAAGAAAATTTTTTATCAAGTGTTCTAGCTATAGTGGTTGACTGCTATGGAAGAGCTAAGAAAGTATGCATGATACTGTCTTAAAAGGAAAAAAGCCCCTGGGTTGAGCTCTAGGAATGTCAGGATGTCAAAGATGGATTCTCTCTCTCAGTTCTATGATTTTTTGAATCTTTCACAGTTGAACAGTAAGTGTTGTCTCATCTCAATTTCTACCTTTTTGTAGGGATAGCTATAGGATTCATTAGGAAAAAACCTTAGTCTATATTTGCCTATTGGTGTGTGATTGGTGATGAGCCTAGTAAGGCATGCTGTTAATGTATTAGAGCATCTGCATATTTTCAGCCATGAGCTGCCTTTGGTATAAGTAGGGATAACAGCCTCATTGTCATCTTCTTTTAGGTCCATGAAGTTTCTTCTGCACTAGTCAAATGCTTGGAAGTACATTTGCCAAGTGTAAATAATAGAGTTACATTCTTCCTTTCTGCTGAAGTCCCATAATATGTGGCTTGGGTATAATGGTCAATTAGGGATGCTAAGCTTGGCATTGCTGTCAGCTGCCTAGTAAGAAGACTACTTGCTGCTGCTTGGGCAGTCCCAAAAGGTTATGCAATGGTCTAGGCTCCTCTTGTTAGTTGTTATGAGATAGCAATTGTATGGAATTTAGGATAGATAGTGAGAAGTATTGGTGATTTTCTCTGTAGCATGAATAGCATCTGTTACAATGATAATATGACTGACATTGTCACAGTTGAGTGCTCTGTTGATCCTACATCTGATAGCAAATAATTTAGCATTGGTAGTAATAATGTTCATGGCATAGTGTTTGATTTTTTGAATATTGCTGTTTTTATAAATGTGAGCTACTGCTACAGCCATGTTGTTTTTGAGACTGGCATCAGAATGGTTGACTAAATAAAAGGAGAAACAATTAGGAAAAATATTGTTAATCCAAGTTATCATGACTTGGCAAAACAGCTAAGTCAATATTTATTTTCTTTTCTATTTTCTTTTCATTTATTTTCTTATTGATGGATGCACAAGATAAAAGTAACTCATAGGGAAGCATGGGACTTTAGTATAGGGTTAGGGTTATCATTCATGTATATATGGTGTACAAAATCTAATGGGAACTCTATTGAGTTCTCCTTGTCAACTCAGATAAGGAGTGAGGTTAAGGTCAATGTGACTAAGTCTTATACTAGAACTTAATACTATTTCAAAGCACCATCTACCTTGGACCCTGCTCACTCTTATTCTCATCATTATCAACCCTCAACTGGTATTAAGGACTAGAAAACTTCACAAGAAAAGGAGAGTAATTGAGGATTTAGTTATAACCTTAAGGGTTGAACTAGTCTTTGTACCAATCCTCAGCTTCAAGTTGAAGGGATTAAGGTCCAGACTAGGGTCACAGAAGGTCAGGGTGAGAAAGAAGGAGTTGATTGAAGTTTTACCTATAAAAGAACAAAGCTAAGATGTACTAACTAAATCAATGTATACTTCAGGTATGCTGACTAATCTTAGGTAATATTCTGCTAAGTTTGGGGTCATGGTTAAGGCCATGACAACCAGTGGTTATTGTGGTTACTAGTCACTTCCATATAGCTGGGCCCTTGGCTTAAGGGGACTTTACTGTTAGTTCAGGATAGTGGATAAAAGTATAGTATCAAGCTTAGGTATTACTACTGAGACCTGACCTTGTAATCAAGTGGTGTCTAGTAATTACCTATACCTTTTTTAGTATAAACCTTGTGTTGCACTCCATTGTGAGTTGGTATACACAGAGAAGTAATAGTTACTTCTAGAAGACTATTTAGTATAGAGATCTTTTCCATGAGGTAATAGCCAAAGTACTATTAGGGTAGTAGTTAGTAGAGTAGTAGACATCTGGCTGGGTGAAGATCTTGTGCCCTAGCAGACATAAAAGTATATAGGCAAGACTCAACATTATCTCTGTACCTCTGAGATATAGCACAAAATATCTCAACAATAGTATAACAATCTCATGAGTACTATGCTCAAAAAAAAGTGTGCCCTCACTAAATTAAGGACAGAGTTGGAAGGAAGAAAGAAAAAGTTATGTTTCAGTTACAGGAAGTTCAGACACCTAGCCCAAAGCTACAGGAATAAAAAAAGAGAAGAAAAGGAAAAAGCTATTTCTTAGAATGAATTTGAGACATTATCAAGCAGAGTAATGCAGTGTGAACTGGAAGAGAAAATGATAAAGAGGCAAGAAGAAGTAAGAAAAGTTGAATGCTTCAAGTATGGGAAAGAAGAACACAAATGTAGAGAGTGTTCTCTTTGGAAGGAAGTAAAGAAGGGATGAGTAGTAGAAAGAGCAGTGCTATTATGCTGCTAGAGAATTTTCTACAGAAATGTAGCATAGGATACACATTATACTGTTAGAATATTGAATGCTATACTAAATGAGTTCTAGGCTATTTCTTATTGTTTTATGTCTTATTGTTCTTTGTATATAAATAGTCTACCTAGTAATGAAGAATGTCATGTGTTATCATGCCAAACAGCTGTTTAGGCAATAAAAGTGACATTTTTCACCATAACAATGAGAATAACTAGCTCAAGAGACAAGTTTGGCCCCCTAGAGATATCATTAGATGCCCAGTCATGGACTTGAGCATACCACTTGAGTAGCAGAGTAGTGGCTGTGACCACTACTACAGAAACCTCATAGAGATTGTCTAGAGAATTTCATAATAGATCTATAACAGAACTCCCCTCTAGAGTGCCCTCAAAAGTGAAAAGGACCTGAGAAGATGTTCTCTAACAGAATGATGTCATATCTCAACAGCAGCCACCTATTTATAATGTCTAGGTTACCATCAGAGCAGGGCCATCATTGTTGATGGCTAATTATAGCAAGAACTAGCAAGACGAGTCCTCTTGAGAACTACATTGCAAACCTAACGGAAGAAGACTGAGACTCGAAGATATGATGAAGTATAGAGGAATAGTAGAAGGACTAGAGAGATTAGATAGAGAGATGAAAGAAAAGGTGTTTGATGAAGATAATGTACTTGAGAGCAAGACAACTCAAGATTGCTGGCTCTCTTTATAGCCTATTAAAAGGCTTGAGAGCCATATATTGTTTACAGAAGAACCCCAGGAGTAGGATTAGAGGAGTGAGGAGTGGTAGCCAAGTGATCGAGAGAGATGCTGTCTCATCATTTCTCTCTTACTATCTTTGGGAATTTGGAAGTTTTCTTTGTTTCTTTTCTTTTGTTGTATTATTGCTTTGTAATCCTAATAAAATACTCTTTTCCCCTAATTGTCTCTCCCTCTGTCACTCTAGAGCTAAAAGGCTATTTGAGTGATTTTTCTTTTGTGTCTGCTTTATAAAAACTCTATAAAACTTCCCTCAAAGGGAGACTCAAGCTCAACGGACCCAGGCATTTGCTTATGCTAGGAGCTAACCACTTACTATATGTCATTGGAGTTGGCTTTCAGTTGTACAGTCAGCTGAAAAAAAGCCCACATGATGGCATAGGAGTTCTAGGTAGTACTGCTGTATCAATGGCGAGTCAGGCTACTAGACTAGGTAAGGGCAGTAGTATCACAGTGTAAGATGAACATGTGCCTTAGGAATCCTATTACAGTGAGAGTTTGCTCGAGTAAATACTAAAAACAATTCTTTTCTTCTTAGGTTTCTATTTAATATGTTTTGGTTATTCTTTGGACTTTTATCTTTAGTAAACTCTCTATTATTTGATTTATCTCCCTAGTGCCTACTTGTTTAGTGCACAATTGTAAAGTAACTTGGAGATTTCGCCTCTCTAACCTCACTTTTACCTTTGTTTTGTGATCAAACCTTTTGATCCCTATCAGTATTTGCAACAAATTTCCCCCATTGTTGCATTGATTATTTTTTCCTCAAATTCAACACAAACACACAAGACTTGACTAGTCATAAAACAAGCTCCAATCATATTATCATTGTTGTTTCTTTTGTGCCTGCAGTTGCTGTACTACCCATCATTACCTCAAGCGAGGCTGAATTTGCTTGCTGTCATTACTGTCTGGAGTGAGGCTGAAGTCACTCATTATTGTTATTTGCATCTGCAGTTGCTAAATACTACCTATTGTTGCCCTTAAGTGAGGCTAAATTTACTTGTTGTTGATTGAATCTATTGTTGCCTAGAGTAAGGCTGAAGTCACTCATCTATCATCGTTGTTTGTGTCTGCAGTCACTGAATACTGCCCATTGTTGCCTTAAGTAAGGCTGAATTCACTTGCCATTGCTATCTGTTGTACCCAAACTGCCTAGAGTAAGGCTGAAGTCACTCGCTGTTGTTGTTGTTGTGCTTGTATTCATAGTCACTAAATACTGCCCATTATTATTGCCAAACCTGCTGTTGTTGTTTTTCCAAACCATCATGCTATTTGACAAAAATTCCCATGTGAAACTTGATAACAAGAACTACAAAATATGGGCTATGCTTATGCATGCTATACTCATATATAAAGGCCTCACTGAAGTTGCTACTAGAGAGTTGCCCATCCTGACTACAGGGCCAAACTCTGCTGTTGGCAAAGCTTGGATCTGCAAAAATACTAAAGCCTATGCTGAAATGATTCTTGCTATTGAAACCAATCAACTTGCCTACATGACTGCTAAAACCACTGCTGAAATTTGGACTAAACTTGAACATGTCTACTATACCCGAGGTCTTGCTACCTGACTTGCCCTATGCTGAAAGTTTCTAACAATGAAGAAAAAGAAAGGTCAGCTGATGTCTCAATGAATTGCTGATGTTCGAAATGCTGCTTTTCGTCTCCATGCAATTGAAGTTCAAATTGATAATGAAGACCTAATCCTGATCCTCACAATGGGTCTACCACTAGCTTACAAGACATTTGTTGTTGCTCTTGATACCACTCCTGCCCATAATCTTACACTTGATAATATAATCTCATGTATGCTCAATGAAGAATCATATGTACTATTAAAGAAGAAGATAATATTCTGAAGCCTAATAACAAAGCCCTTTCAGTTACTCAAGTTATTTCTACTACCCATTGTTCTCACTACCCTGTCTCCAAGATTACCTACTTCAAATATGGAAAGAAGGGCTATTACCAAATCAATTGTGTCAATACTGTGCCAGTGTCTCATAGAAAGGAAGCCACAAATGTTGTCATTGAAGAGAAAGATGATTATAGTTTTTGATTACAGGAGTATATTGATGGATTTAGTATATTGTTTGCAGGGATGTATTAGAATATCAAATGCTATACTAAATGAGTTCTAGGCTATTTCTTATTGTTTTATGTTTTATTGTTCTTTGTATATAAATAGTCTACCTAGTAATAAAGAATGTCATGTGTTTGCAACAAATTTCCCCTGTTGTTGTGTCAATTGTTTTCTCCTCAAATTCAACATATACTCCTGGATTTCACTATTAGAACTCACTCTAGAGACCTCCTACAAGTCCCAGACATAATCTAGACCCAGAATTGGGTACTTTTATTAGGTAGTTGCCAAGCTGCCATATGCTAGAATAGCATATACCTCAAAAGGCAAGACTAATGAGCTAGTATCAGGTTTCTCAGATACAGACTATCAATGTTGAAGCTCTAGAAATCAGAGGCTCAGAGATATCTTTGGAACATAAGATAAATTCAATCTAGAGCAAACTTAGACTAATATGACACCAAGGCAACTGATCAAAGGTCTATCAGTGACTAGTGATCCCATCACTACTGGACTTAGTCAAGAAATAGATATGCCACCAAATGACAATTGTATTACTAACACTTGTATACACTGTCATATGTTTCTAAACTATATTTGGAGTAGAAGGAAGCTGGTTCAGGATCTGGGAAATGATGGACAGGAGTGAAGTATAGAGGTAAAGCAGGATCACATGGTCATATCTGGGAGATATGGAGGACAGGAAGGTGACAGTGGTCATGGCTGCATGGTAGTATTATAGAGGAGAGACATGAGGGAGAGTGGTAAAATGAATGATTTCCTTTTTAATTGAGTCTTCAACATTTGTAATATTCTAATATATTTCTCAGAGTAGAGATTGATAGGAGGGAGCCTCCTTGGTCCTTGCCTTCATCTCAGAAGCTCTTGAGGTTGTAAATACAATTCTCTTAAGTGTATAAGAGGTGATCTTGGTAAGAGGTTGAGTTAGTGAAAGTTTTCTATCATATACCCTATTTTTTCAAGAGACAAGACACAGCAGTCGCTCAAACAACCTTCTATGGAGTAGCAGGCCTGAAAAGCCTGGCTAATCATTGACTCAAATCATATCACACCCATAAGGTTTAGTATGGGGATGTGAATGAGGGCTTGATTAAGTATGGTAAGGCCCATGAGTGGTTTACTGACTATTCTACTAGTAAGCTTGTTACAGTGTGTAAAGGTGGACAGACACCCTAGGAACACTATGCAAGGTAGATCTAGATTGAATCTACAATCATTTCATCTATTTTTATATTACAGATAAGCTGTGCTTTATATTTTAATTTCTTTCTAATATCTCTACTTTCTCCTTTTTCCCATGAACTCTTTAGCATGCAATTGAGAACTGTCACTGTCTCTTCTACTTGCTTATCACAGTAAACATCTCTTTTGTCCCTTTTAGTACATGTGGCAATGCCACAAAAGACACAGCAAAAGAAGCTAAGGAGAGCAGAGGAAAGGGAAATGGTGCATATGGCCGAGTCATAAGAAGTGCAGCAAATAGAGTGGAGAAGGAGCCTTGCACAGGTCTTATGACAAAGAGTGCAGAAGCACTGTGGGGAGGGCATTCCAAATGAGGCATATCTGCTAGAGTGTCATATGACAGAAAATACCCATTTAATAATATAATTTCCTTTTTTTATTTTATATTAGTACTAATTTTTTCGCTCCTAAACTCCTGTTGTCTACTCCTATAGGATCACAATGTAGACTAGTTACTTGTACTCCTCCTATTCCGGACTTAGTATAAGTACTCCAGTAGCTACATTCTAGTTCCTTAGTTCATAGATTAAAGTCGTTTACGTCTTTAATATCCATCTCCATTTCTATCAATCCATACACCACTCTTTTCCTAATCCTCTGGCAACAATCCCATCCTTCTGAAATACGCAACCACACACACGACAGCAGATCGAGGCACAGCGCACGAGCTGAGGCCAGGGTTGTTCCTATTTTGTTGTCAAATCCTGCTTATTCTAGGGTATCTCCACCCCTATTCCGTCCCGTCCTTGACAGAATCTACGAACTTACATCAGTCACTGTCGCACTCAACTACTCCGACCTTACCGTGTTCACTCGTTTGTTCTGCTATCCCTGTCCTTCACACTGATTAATGTCCAATTCCATTTATTCAACAACAGTATCGCCAGTGGGTGTAGTTACCGGACGCTCCGGAACCACACCACGTTGGAACAAACGAGTTCAGTATCTAACCCCTCGCCCCCGACTCCTGCATTCCTAACCTCTACCCCGGAGTCAACCAACTAGTTTGATCTCAGATTCTATTCCTTCACAACCAGCTGCTCCTACCATCGAGTCCAACCCTTTCATTTCACAGTCCAACCCATCTGCCCATTTACCCTCCGCTGATATAATCAACGCCCTCCGTCATCTGTCCAATACTCTAGGACAACCTCCAATTGCTCCTCCTGTCAAAGTCCATGTTCCGGCTGTCTTTGACAGAATGGACCCACACCGACTTCACCACTTCCTCTTCCAATGTCATCTTTACTTCCACTCCGGACCAGCCATTTTTAAATCAGACGATGACAAAATCAATTTTGCAATGACTTATGTGTCTGGAATGGTATAAAACTGGCTTCAGGTAGCATTGGAACAGGAGAATCGAGGCGTTCATCATGCGTGGCTATACTCCTGGTCTTCTTTTGTCAAAGAAATACACACTCACTTTGGCATCCCAGACATTGCTGCGGAAGTGGCTCATTCCTTAGATTACCTCCATATGAATCCTGACGACTGGATTGCAATTTATAACATTGCCTTCCTCTGGTACTCCGCTCATTTACAGTGGTCAGAAAGTGCTCTCTGTCATAGGTACTATTTTGGACTCCCTGATCGCATTCAGGATATCATTTCCACTCGTGAAGGAGGTAAACCTTCTACTTTCTGGGCATTATATTCCACAGCTGTCTCCATCAACAATCACTTCTGGGAGCGGAAACACGAGTCCGAAAGGGCTTCGCACTCCACTCCGCAATATTCTTCATATCAAGAGTGCTCAAAGTCTGGAACTAGTTTGTCACTATCCGATTCCGATGCCGATATGGAAGCTTTGGAGTCTTCTGATGGATTTTTCACTTGGCGAGACACTCCATCTCCAGACATCTATGACTCTGACTATGGATTGTCATCGTCTATCTCTGATTCTGGTTCCATAGTCTCTCATCAGTCAGCTACTAGTGCTCCGTTCTCTGCTCCGTAACATGTTTTGTTATCGGAGTCCTCTGATTCTGACTCTGTCATATCCTTCTCAACTTCCGGTTCTGTTCCTGGAGTCCCGGAGTCTCCAGTCAAACTTGAGTCTCCAGTAGACTCACGCTCCAGACTCGGTAGCAATCTCTCTTCGGAGTCATTGTTCTAGGTCTTCTATTTCTGCCAACCTGTCTCTGGTTACTTCTTGGTCTCCGTTCCGCCTGTCTTGTTCTGTTCTCTGTTCTTTTCTCAGCCTGGTTCTATCTCTGTCTTGTCTGGTACTTCAATTTTATTCTGTGTTCCTCAAATTTCTTCAGGCTATACAACGATAATTATTGTCCAATCCTCCGCTCCGGTCTATGTTTTCCGTGTTATAACCACCTCTGGTGAATTTCCACTCTTATTTCCCTGACTTTTGCATGAATCTTGGGCTTTCATGCCATTCCGCTTGTCCTGTCTTGCTTCTTGGTCCGGGACCTGTGATATATCTCACTCCAATCCGTTGATTGACCGAAATAATCACAAAACTGTCCTACCATTTCTGCCTGAAGTACTAGCATCTGTCCGGTGTTTCCAACTTTCATTGGTTCACCACTCTAGTGTAGTTAAATTTCTGACCACCACTTCTGTCTGACGATTCCGCTCCAGATTCATTAATTCTGTCACTCCGACAAATCCTCTGCAAATTCAGCCTCCAGTGAGCTTCCATGCTCATTCTGAGACCTCTGTGTCCAATCTGGGTTTCCGTACCCACCTCTGTTTCACCATCCGGACCACCGCCAATGAACTTTTTCAAAAGTTTGTCTTTGTTATTCCATGATTTACATGCACCAGAGCCCAGGACCAGGACTTTTCTATCAAATTCTTACTCTTGTCACTAGGCAATGGGACGCCTAGCCTAAGGGGGGGGATAGGGATTAAGCTACTACTCCGAAATACAAATCTTCGTGCCGGACACAAAATTCATTCAAAAATTATAAAAAACTTCAAAACAATTCTATCTAGCTCCAGTTCCGACAGAGTATGCAACCGGAGAGCAATCACTACTTCCCTCTTCCACACCCTCTATGGCATTCTCATCTTTCTGTTCCTCAATTTCTTCCTGCTCCTCCGCTCTGTCTGAACTCTGTTCTCTCTGCTTTCCCTTGTCAACCCTCTCCAGTGTCTCTGTTTCCTCTCCTCCAGACTCCAGCCAGGAAATTAGGTCGTCCTCCGGAGTCTTCGACCTCATCCCTGCCATCTTCTCCAGCGTATCTGTAACCCTCTGGACCTGGATGACTAACTCGTCCACCTTTTCCAATTTCTTCAACACCTGCTCTTTCCACTCTGTGTCTGTCCGCTGCTTTGTCTTCCTTGCTCGTGCCCTCCTAGCTGTCTCTTCCATTGCCTTTCTCCATGCGCCATCTGTGTCGAAAGGCTTGCAAGCTGCCTTTGCCCTGGCACAGGAAGAACATGACGTTGCATTCCTAAAAGAACTAAGTTAACCAACGATCCTACTCCGGAGAGATACAACACTTATGGAAGGTCTTGTGGCAAGCACAAAATGCCAAAATTGGTGCACCTCTCGCAAGGACTGCTTGTACCCATTGGCTCAATTCCCAGCTCCTTTGCCATTTCTTCCCTCTCTCGGCGCTGTTCCAGAGTCTTCTTGGGAAGATGACAGACCCATTGTCTTTTCGTCAAAGGGGGAAGGTCAATCAGATTTATCTCCTCGTACGAAGGAGACGCCAATGGTTCCGGATTCATTTTCTTCAACCAGTTTTTTCACCGCGCCTGTACGACTGCCGCCTGTTGATCCACTTCCTGACGGAAACCGTCGTCCGCCTCTTTTTGTCTCCAGCGTTCCTCCTCTGCCTTTATCTGCCTCTCTGCTTCCTCTTTTTGTCGTCTCTCCTCCTCCATTTGCCTCTGTAATTCCTCCTCCTGTCTCTTCTTCTCCGCCGCCCTCGCCTCTTTTCTCGCTCTCCGTTCCGCCCGTTGTTGCTCCTCTTCTTCCCAAAGCTTTGCTTCCGCCTCTTGTCTTCGTTTTACGAGCTCCTGCTCGTACCGTTCATCGTCAGAGTCCGAGATCGAAGTAGTATTAATGATGTATTGCGACGACATTATAGTTCAGGACCAAGAAAGAAAATTTCATGAAGATGGTTCTTAAACCTTTGAATCAGGTGATAATTATATTGCTTATCCATTAGGGCTTCGAGGGCTCAGCCTTAAGGGGGGGATACTGTCATATGACGGAAAATACCCATTTAATAATATAATTTCCTTTTTTTATTTTATATTAGTACTAATTTTTTCGCTCCTAAACTCCTGTTGTCTACTCCTATAGGATCACAATATAGACTAGTTACTTGTACTCCTCCTATTCCGGACTTAGTATAAGTACTCCAGTAGCTACATTCTAGTTCCTTAGTTCATAGATTAAAGTCGTTTACGTCTTTAATATCCATCTCCATT
>Ga0153958_1000332_pt1 | contig 11614 bp, 10 predicted proteins | sample TSFL042MetaG_FD_104719 | JGI IMG/M metagenome (GOLD analysis project Ga0153958, IMG submission 104719) | Attine ant fungus gardens microbial communities from Florida, USA - TSFL042 MetaG | ecosystem: Host-associated > Fungi > Mycelium > Unclassified | place: USA: Florida, Wekiwa Springs... | reverse complement strand
TAACCTAACCATATGGAGGCTGTCCTTTGTTCTAAGAAAAGGACAGATGACTATCTATGGGTAATTAATAAAGTTCATGTGCAAACATTGAGGCCTTCATATCTCCACTAATATTAATTGCCTTGAGATTGTTCTAGGCTCATTCTAAGCATTATGAGGAAGGCTTCTGCTGAGCCTAGAACCAAAGCATCAATCGTGGCAGTTTCCGAGATATTAGTGATTTAATAAATGGTAACATAGTGGTTACCAGTTGATCTGCTTAATATCTCAGCTATTATTGATTGCCTCGAGACGTGACTGGTATCGATCAAAAGGTCTTCTTAAGGGCTTTAAGCTGGTTTTAAGACCGTGGGAATCGTCGAAGAATTGGTGGAGATATGACCAAATGAAGTTTGTGACAGTAGTCACAATACCTAGTTAGGATAAATACAGACTAGAAAGAGAAGGGAACAGCAATTTCTCTCTTTCTGTATTCCTCCCTGTATTCCTATTACTTTGAGGGATTGGTACTCTTACTTGTCTTAGGACAATCTCAAGGGTACTACTCAAAGTCTTATTGATATCTCTTTTTCAATATAACTTCACTGAAAACCTTAGCTGGATCCTCTAATGAGGAGTGTGAAGATATCAAGTGTTAGATATAGGCTTCAAGTTGAAACACATATTCAACTGAGGTCTAGAGTCTTAACACTGAGTCAATGGAGAAGTAAAAGTCAAGTCGTTGGTGAAATAGCTCAAGTAATGCGTTGTATGGACTTGGAACTTGACGAAACAGCACCACAACCATTTATACGAATGGACATGCCTTCTTATTTGTTGGTGAGGTGCAATACTCAAAGTCTGCTTTTATTTTTTATCAATATTTCTATGTTCTTAAATTCATTTTCTAGTTGCCAAAGTAGCACCTAAGTTGACTATGAGATTCCATCCTTCAATGTGATGCTATATGGATTCTGAACTTGCTTCCAGGCCTGGCTTCGATGGGTATAGGCAGGTCAATGAATATGGTCAACTTTTTTACAGTGATCTTGCTCCAGTGTTCCTTTTTTAGGGAATGAAAACTGACTCCTGGTAGAATCATATGCACCAGCGGCTCGACATAGGCATCTTTTTATCTCTGGAAAACGACAACAAAATGCACATTATTGATTTCACAGGAATCAAATACCACTAGACTTGTGAAAGTTCCTCCAAAATCACAAAATGTCTCCATCATCGAGAGTGACTATGTTAGTCCATTCAAAAAAGAGCTAGCATTGTATTCATGTCAGATAAAAAGAGAAAGAAAGTGGCAGCCACAAGTGAGAGAGAAATTGGAAAGGAGAAGATATGGTTTTAAGCTGTTGGTTACTATTCCTATAAAACTCTTTGGTCCAAGATATAGTAGTTTACCTAGTGCTTCTATGTTCTCAGGCTTGTAAAGTACAACAAGTCATTTTGTTTTATTATTTATCATTGTTATGTGGGAGACTTTCCATGATAGTATTTTTGGTATAACAACTGATCTTGGTCACTGAAGATTTCTTCTTGACGATGACAATATAAACTAAATGAAAACAAAACAAATATTCAATAAATACACAATTTTGACTTTGACCATATATGTGCGAAATAACCATAGGTCTGAGAAACTTTCTGCTACTCAACAGACAGAAAACATTATTCATAGCTGGCTCTCAAGCCAAAGTACCAATCCCAACTCAATTTCTCTGTCTTGACCTATCAAAGCGAGACCGTAAACACTGCATGGTCATTGATCTAAATTATGGTCATAAAAAGTAAAGGAGTTGGAATATCTAATGAGAAACAAGAAAGACCAAGGATAATTCCTCATTCTGACCTCTCTTATCTATTTCTCAGTGTTTCCTTGCTCATTGCTGCTTCAATCCATTTGTCCCAATCTACTTGGGCACCAAAGACCTGTTTGCAATGGTCACTTTATCATCAAACAAAAACCCTGCTAGATGTACCATTTCACATCCATTGAGTAATGGCAAAGATATAGTGTTGAGAAAATTGGCAGTGTGGACAAATCAATCTTGAGATAAATAAGTTGGAACATTGATATAATCATTATTGAAGCTCTAGTTTTGTTCGAGATCCAAGACTTCTCAGAGTGCAGCAGATAGATCTCCATACAGGTTACTTCATTGAGAAGAGTGACAGGGTAAATACACAAGGCTATGTGGAATACTTGAATGATAAATCTGTGACTAGATGCAACATAAGTACATATTTGAGCTTTGTCACAATTATTGCCAAGAGAGATATACTGACAGAGATTTTTCCTGTACCTGGTAGCCCAATTACAACAAATATTGGGTCCTTGATTGATAATGAGCAAGGTTTGGGAAGAGAAGCAGATAACAATGGATTTACTAAAGGTGGAGTCTAGGGGGCAGGTTTGCCTACATCAATGGGATTGCAGCTTGTTGATAGGCTCCTTGGCTACAGAAGTTGTTGGAGTATCAAGTCAATGTCATAATATGCCTGAAGGTTCAAGAACCTTCTAGAATATTTCTTTTTCAATGTAGTATATTAAGTTGATAGTTTATTATTTGTACTCACTGGTTTGCAACAGAATACATTATTCCAAGTCAAACCATCCTGCAACTCCATTTCATAACAGAAGTGACAGCTGCTGCTTTTTGTGCTTGCTTATTCACTTGAGATGGACTTTTGTGAGATACTCATTAGTCACTTCTTAATTGTTTGATCTGTGTTGATGGGGATCAAAGGGAATTGATCACAGAACAAGAGTGATAACAAATGAGAATACAAATGATCCCTGAGATGTCTCACAATTGTGTGATAACAAGTAGGCACTGGGAAGATGATCAAATATAAAAGAGAGCTTAAACAAAGGGTGGAATAGAAGGGGGAACTCGAATAACTGAAAGAAATAATAATAAAGAACTTATATGAATCCACTCGAGGTAGATCTCACTGTATTAGAATCCCTAAGACACGTGTTTGTCTCGTGTTGTGACACTACTGGCCTTACCTAGTCTAGTAGTCTGGCTTGCTGTCGATACAGCAGAACTACCTAGAACTCCCATGCCGTCATGTGGATTCTTCTTCAGCTGACTGTACAACTGGAAACTGACTCCAATGACACGTAGTAAGCTATTAACTCCTAGTGTAAGCAAATGCCCAAGTCCATTGGGGCTCAGATTCCCATTGAGGGAGAGGTTTTGTGGGTTTTTAGAAAGTAAAGTAGAACACTTAGAAAATAGGAAACTTAGTTACTCAAAATAGCCATTAAGCTCTAGAGCAACAGAGGGGGATGATGATGGGGGTATGATATCTTGAGTTCCCCTCCATGCTCTAGAGTATTTTATTATGATTACAAAGCAAAGAGACAACAAAGAAAGTGAGACAAAGAAAACCTCCAAATTCTCCAAACATAGTAAGGCTACAATAATGAGATGGTGCTCCTCCAGAGCACTAAGTGACTACTCCCTACTCTTCTAGTCCTACTCTGGGAACCCTCCCTCGCATGATGGCCAGGTCTCGAGCCTCTTGCCAGGCTGTAGACAGAGATGGCAATCTTGAGTCATCTTACTCTCAAGTGCATTATCTTCATCTAGCCTTTCTATTGCCTCTCTTCTTAGCTTCTCTGCTCTTCTTTCTAGCTCCTCTACATCCTTTTGCTCTTCCAGATTCCAGTTTCCTTTCACTGCCATTCCAATGCAACTCCATGTTGGCTCAATTCTCTTGATATTTCTATAATTAGCCATCAGTAATAATGGCTCGGCTCTAATTATAACTCTTCTATAAATAACACTACTAGCCACTGAGATATGATGTCTGTCATGACTTAGCAAATTGGCCAAGTCATTATTTATATTTCTTTTCTTTTCTTTTCTTTTCTTATTTACAACTACAAGATGGAGTGTGGGAAAGTATCACATGACTTTGTCACAATGTCACAATGGTGTGATGGAGGTCACAGTGGTCATGTCACAGTCACAGTGGTCACATGACTAGAGTAACATAAGGACCATGGGAGAGTAAGCACATAGCCACAGTAGTAAAATGTATAAGTAGTAGAGAAATAAGCAAGAACTCTATCGAGTTCTCTTTGTTAAACTCTGAACAAAGAGACAGTTAGCTTAATTCTGGTCATTGGACTTTAGACGCTGACAGGTTTGCCATCTGTTGAGCTAACTTGACAACTGCAAAGCCAATATTTGGTCTCGAGCCAATCATCAAGTACATTAGAGAACCAACCAATTGTTGGTACTTTTGACAAAATTTGGGGTCACACTGCTTTTCATTTGGTTTAAAGCTAAACTCAAATGGCAGTAGAGTATGAGTAGGATTAGTCACAACATTAAAGCACGTCAGCACCTTCTCCAAATACTCACATTGATCAATAAATATCTTTTTTAATTTTTATGATCACAGCTTATGTGCATGCCTAGGAACTCTGTGGTTTCACCAAGGTCATAACATTCCCATTTAGCCATAAATTTCTGCTTCAACTCATTGAGGAGCAAGGAACCTTTGGTACCCATAAAGCAGATATCATTGACATAGACAATTGCTATAACAAGTGCTTTAGTCTTTTTGCCATAATAGTAGTATATGCCAGCATCAGATTTGTATATCTTAAATTCTAGGGCAAGCATTGACTTAGTCATTGTGCACCACCAGAATAAGCCAGCTTACTTAAGGCCGTATAATGCTTTGCAAAGTCGCCAGACTTTGTTTTCTTTTCCAGGTAATTTGAAACCTTCTGGTTGCTCCATATAGATTTTCTCATCCAGATCACCATATAAGTAGGCTGTTTTGATGTCAATGTTTTGGATATCTAAATTCTCAAGTGTAGCAACAGCAAGAAGCAGTTGCATAGTTTCATAGCAGACAACTGGAGAGAATAATTCATCAAAGTTGATGCCTTTAACTTAAGAAAATCCTTTGGCAACAAGACGAGATTGGTAATGACCATTAGGCTTGATATTAAACACCTAGCAGTTCTTGACCACTTTTCTTTCCTTAGAAAGGTTCACAATCTCATAAACATCTCTGTCTTTGAGCGATTTCAGCTCCTTAAGGCAAGATTCAAGCCACCTTTTCTTAGAGTCAACTGGTAGTTTAGTGACATCTTTAAAGGTTTTTGGTAGAAAATGAGTCTCAGTTGCTCTGAGTACCAAGAGAAAGTAAATATGCTCTGCTTCCCCTTCTCTTGCAAGGTATACCATATGATTGGTAATAGCTGTGGTAGCTGACTTGCCTGCTGGAGGTGGTGCATCTATCCTATTTCCCTCTATGTCAATTATAATAGATCATTGTCCTACCCAATCAACTTCATAGTGGATTCCATTTATTTCAACAGTATTGTCCTATTGACTATATGGATAGTATCAGGCTGTGCTTGAATATGTCTGTGAGCATTCTCAAGCATTCTACATGCCATATCTGGATCAGCCTCACCAGGATGTTGTCGCCACTCAGGGCACCTCAAAACATCTGTGAGATGGCAATTTTCTCCATATATATTGCCTTCTCTGTGAGGGACTCTAGTCTTATGGGTTGATCTTCTCAAGCCATATCTCAGAGAAGGAACATCTTCTCCTGGCTATGGGTCACTACCTTGTTTTTAAGGTATTACAGTTGAAACCTGAGGAGGAGTATACTGTGAGAGGCTAGCTTTAGGAGAAGAAGGGCTTGGGGAATGCATCTCAACATCTTCAACCTCTTCAATTTTTACTGAGGACTGTTTAGGTGGTGTCAGTGAAGGAGATTGAGATGGAGATTCTGAGTGAGTTGGCAGATTAGGAGAGATTGGAGGAGTAAAGGGTCTAGGATGTATAGGTGTTGGTAGAAAGGGTGTTGGAGCAGGTTTATCTACACCAAAAGGTTCAGGTGCTGACAACTCTATCTCTGGGGTTAGTCTACCAGGAGACATTTGCTCTCTGGAGTGAGAAGATAGACATCTAGGGAAGTGTCCTTCATCAAAGATAGCTTGTATAGAGTAAAATATAACATTCCCTTGTGTATGGCAAATAAATCTATAGCTATTATCCTTATACCCAATAAATATCATTAGTTCAGAGTGCAGTATAAGTTTATTTGTGCAAAATTCATTGGGGAGATACACATATGCTTCACAGCCAAAGACATGGAGGTGTGATATTTTGGGTTTTTCATCTGTGAAGATTTCCTGAGGTATTTTCCATTTAAGATATTTAATGGGAGTACAGTTATAGACATGAGTAGCAGTTTCAAAAGCAAACTCCTACTAGGAATCAGGTAAACATGCTTTAAGTTACATGGATTGTGCCTTTTCTAGCAGTGTCCAATTCAACTGTTCTGCTTGACCATTTTGTTGATGTACATATAGTGTACTTATCTTATGGGCAACTCCCTGTTCACGTAAAAAGGATTACAATTCTGATGTCATATACTCTCCTCTATTATTAGTATGTAGGTGTTTAACAGAGTGGGAAGTAGTATTCAACCACAGCCAAAAAACAGCTTTAATTGCTTCTACAGCATCTGATTTTTTGCATAAGAAAGCAACTCTGCAATAGGAGGAATAGTCATCAAGGAATGTAATCACCTACTTATACTTAGAGTATGATAAAGTGGAGATCTAAATAGATCAATCCTGTTACAAACTTCATTCGGCCATATCTCCATCAATTCTTTGATGATTCTCACTGTCTCAAAGGCTATGAAAAGTCCTCAAAAAAACCTTACAATTGATGCTAGTCACATTTCAAGGCAATCAATATTGGCCAAGACATTAAGCAAATCAACTGGTAACCACTATGTTACCATTTATTAAATTGCTAGTATCTTGGAAACTGCCATGATTGATGCTTCAGTTCTAGGCTCAGCAGAAGCTTTCTTCATAATGCTCAGAATGAGCCTAAAACAATCTCAAGGCAATTAATATTAGTGGAGATATGAAGGCCTCAATGTTTGCACATAGACTTTATTAATTACCCATAGATAGTCATCTGTCCTTTTCTTAGAACAAAGGACAGCCTCCTGTTATGAGAGCCCCAAAAAGGAAATAATTTTCCACACATTCAAATACTTAATCCACAATATCAAGTTATACAACAAAGACAAGATATAAATAGCATGGGAACTTAGGTAATCATATCACATGATCTCATCATGTGATTGTAGAACATTCTGGAAGGACATGTGATTATGAACTATTAGTGTACAGTCACTTGTAAAGTAGTATAAGTAGAGAAGAAATCCAACAAAGAACTCCATCGAGTTTTTCTTGAACATCTACCTTGGGTGTTGTTTAAGTTCCTCACAAACTTGCACTTAACACCTCCATAAGATTAAGTTATCACTATTTTAAGTACAAAGGCACTATCATATGTAGAACAATAGGTAGTAGCATGTAATACTCTGTCCTAGTGCACAGACCATCACAATCCTGTATATAAGGACTCATAGTCTGAGGATTAGACCTCAGACTTAACAACATCTTTTGTTATTGTCTAAACTTTACTTTTTTGAACTATTCAAGTATCAAAACCCCCATCACAAATTAGTAAGTGATCTTTTGTGATAGAAAGATAGGATTCCTGGGAGTCGTTATTAGACCCAATAGAATAGAAATGGAAGCTGAAAAGGTAGAAGGAGTACTCAGTTGGCCAGAACCCAAGAACATGAAAGATATTAGAAAATTCTTAGGCCTTGCAAATTATTATAGGAGATTTATCAAGGATTTTGCTCGAGTAGTGAGACCAATGAATATGCTGACAAGGAAAGATGAGAAATGGTGGTGGGGAGAGGAACAGCAGAAAGCATTCAACAAGCTGAAGCAAGTTTTCACAACAAAGCCAGTATTAGCAGTGTTACGCCACAAGCAAATTTTCCATAGAAGATAACATTTGATACGCTTTATAACAACAGATTCTTAATTGGAATTTGCTCTAGAACCCTTTCTATAATCCTCAGAACATAGTACTATATGATAAAGACATTGAGCCAGCGATAATTGACCTAGAGCTCGTGCCAATACCTCAAGAGGCAATTAGAATGAACTGGCATTGGGTTACTAAGAGAGTTACTAAAAGACTACGCTCTAGAACCACTTTTGGATGGACTAACTTAGAAAGATGGTAAACTTGTACTCTAGAACTAGTACTACTCAGATAACGAACTTAGGCTAATAGACTTTGTGCTTGTAAATAAGCATTGATGGCATCAGATCAATTATATTTAGATAAATGACCTCTAGGACATGACTTGGAGATACTAGATATTTATTGAGACTTACTAACTACTTAACAGGTAATCAACAAAGTCCAAATTACAAAGTGGCATTAAGAGCATAATAGGGGAAGACATGAGAATATTCTAGAAAGAAGCAGTAATGAAAATGTGTTATCTTTTATGGAAAGAACTCAGTGAGGGAACACATCATCACAAAGAAAAGGAGAGAGCCACATCATTAGTGGAATTTTGGGAGGACTTAGGACAAAAAGGAGTCAATGGAATCCTAAAAGTAGTAATAGTTTCCCTTTTATATTTGATTTCTTGAGTTTCAGGGCTTTGTAATATCTTTAATATAGTATTTGGAGTACAGTTGGATCAAGGAGAAACCTCTTGACTCCTACCTCTATCTATACTACCTCTAGAATCGTGAATGTGGATCTATTGAGAGTAAGAAGACTAGGACCAGAGAGATATCTTGAGAAGAACACAGAATATACCTAGAACTCGATCTAGAGAGAAGATGCAGATGCAACTCAGGCAGGCTTTGGAAAGAACAACAGGCTGGAAAAGCTTGGCTAGATGCATACTTGGATTACATCACACCTGTAAGGTTCAGTGTTGGGGGTACAGATAAGAGAGCAACTGAGTGTGGAGGGTCCATAAGTGATCAACTAACTGTATTTTCCAGAGGAGCTTTTGTCATGGTATATAAAGGTTGACACCTTAGGGAGGCTATGTAACAACAATCTAGAGAGATCTTATGATCCTTTTTATAACCATCAACATATATTTTACTAGAGCTGCATATAATTCTTATTTCTCTAATTATTTATAAACCTTCAACTTTGATTATCTCCTCTCAGACCTTTAGCATGCAATTGGGAGCTGGCACATCATTATCTTGTTTGTCCCAGTGTGCAATTCCCTTTTGCACCCTTTCAGTGGCACTAGACTTAGACAAAGAATTTATAGTAGAAGCCGATGTGTCAAACTATGCTACTGGAGGAGTATTGTCAATGAAGTGCTCAGACAAAAAGTGAAGACCAGTTGCTTTCATTTCCAAATCTCTTAGTAATACAGAATAAAACTACAAGATACACAACAAGGAGATGTTAGCAGTTGTTAGATGCTTAGAAGCATAGGGACACTTCCTGGAAGAAGCAACAGAAAAGTTTGAGATCTGGACAGATTATAAGAATCTCAAATACTTTATAAAGGCACAAAAATTAAATTGGAGACAAGCAAGATAGGTATTATACCTATCTATATTTAGTTTTACACTAAAACACATCCCAGGAAGTAAGATAGGGAAAGCAAATAGTCTGAGCAGGAGACTAGACTAGGAAATTGGAGTGGAAAAAGATAATAAGGATGAGATGTTGGTAAAACCAGAGTAGTTAGAAGTGAGAAGAATAGAAGTAGTAGAAATAATAGTAGATGGGGTAGATCTACTAGAGGAAGTAAGAAAGTCAAAGGTGAAAGATGATGAGGTAGTAAAGGCAGTAGAAGAAATGAAACAAGCAGGGGTGAAAATGCTAAGAGACGAAGAATGAAGAGAAGTTGACAGTGTAATATATAAAGAAGGGAAGGTGTATGTACCAAAGGACAAAAAGCTAAGAGCAGAGATTATCCAGTTACATCACAATACACTAGTAGGAGGTCATGGAGGACAGTGGAAGACAGTAGAATTAGTTACCTGGAACTTTTGGTGGCTGGGAGTAACAAAAGAAGTGAAACATTATGTGAAAGGGTATAATGCCTACCAATGCAATAAAAACTGCACAGAACGACCAGCAGGCAAGTTAATGCCTAATTCAATACCTGAAAAACCTTGGACACATATATCAGCAGATTTCATTACTAAGCTGCCTCTGGCTCAAGAATACAATTTGATATTAGTAGTAGTGGACAGACTAACTAAAATAGTCCACTTCATACCAACTACAGAGAAAATATCAGCAGAAGGTTTAGCAAGGCTGTTCAGAGATAATGTGTGGAAGTTACATGGTCTACCTGAAAGTATCATATCAGATAGGGGACTACAATTTGTAGCAGGACTAATGTGAGAGTTGAATGGGATATTGGGGATCAAGAGTAAATTGTTGACAGTGTTCCATCCTCAGACAGATAGACAAACAGAGAGGGTAAATAAGGAGTTAGAACAGTACTTAAGAATGTTCATTGTTCATAGGCAAGAGCAGTAGCCAGAATGGTTGGGAACAGCAGAGTTTGTATACAATAATAAAACGCACTCAAGTACTTGGATGTTGCCTTTTAAGGAAAACTATGGGCAAGATCCCAGGATGGGGTTCAAGGGAAGAAAGAAGAGGAAGTATGAGGAAGCAGAGAAATTCATTGAGAAAATGAAGGAGATATAGGAGGAAGCAAAAGTAGCACTAAGTAAAGTGCAAGAAGAGATGAAGAAATATACAGATAAGAAGAGGGCAGAAGTCGATGACTACAAAGTAGGAGACTTAGTAATACTAAGTACTAAGGATCTGAAGTATCAGATGGTTGGTAGAAGAACAGAGAAATTGATGAAGAGGTTTGTTAGCCCTTACAAAATTAAGAAGATCATATCATCGAACACAGTGAAATTGGAATTGCCTAGTACAGTAAAAATACATCTGGTAGTTAATGTTAGTAGAATACATTGATACATAGGGCAAGTGGAAGGGCAAAAGAAGGAGCAACTGGCTCTAGTCATAATCGAGGGAGAAGAAGAGTAGAAGGTAGAGAAGATATTAAACAAGCAACAAATAAGAGGGAAGGATAAGTATCTGGTACGTTGGAAGGGATTTACAGCAGAGTCCAATACTTGGGAATGAAGAGAGAATTTAAAGAATACAAAGGAAGCAATCAAAGAATTTGAGAAGGAATATCAGCGAGATATAGAAAATGTAGCAAGACAAGAACATGAGGAAGGAATGTTCAGAAGGGGAGAATTACCAGGGAGGTTCATGGCAAGAAAATTGTTTGGATAGTTAGACAAACAGTATAACCAAGAATATTGGGGAAGTGTCACAAACTTCATTTGGTCATATCTCCATCAATTCTTCGACGATTCCCACGGTCTCAAAGCCAGCTTAAAGCCCTTAAGAAGACCTTTCGATTGATGCCAGTCATGTCCTGAGGCAATCAATATTGACCAAGATATTAAGCAGATCAACTGGTAACTACCATGTTACCGTTTATTAAATCACTAATATCTCGGAAACCGCCGAGATCGATGCTTCGGTTCTAGGCTCAGCAGAAGCCTTCTTCATAATGCTCAGAATGAGCCTAAAACAATCTCAAGGCAATTAATATTAGTGGAGATATGAAGACCTCAATGTTTGCACATGGACTTTATTAATTACCCATAGATAGTCATCTGTCCTTTTCTTAGAACAAAGGACAGCCTCCATATTGTTAG
>Ga0153958_1000331_pt1 | contig 11624 bp, 12 predicted proteins | sample TSFL042MetaG_FD_104719 | JGI IMG/M metagenome (GOLD analysis project Ga0153958, IMG submission 104719) | Attine ant fungus gardens microbial communities from Florida, USA - TSFL042 MetaG | ecosystem: Host-associated > Fungi > Mycelium > Unclassified | place: USA: Florida, Wekiwa Springs... | reverse complement strand
AATTCTGCTCCTGAACTCCTGTTGTCTACTCCTATAGGATCATGATTTAGACTAGTTACTTGTACTCCTCCTATTCCAGACTTAGTATAAGTACTCCATTAGTTACATCCTAGTTCCTTAGTTTGTAGATTAAAGTCATTAACATCTTTTACATGTTCTATCCTCACTCTTATCAATATACCACTCCTCTCCTGAACTTCTGGCAACAATTCAGTCCTCTTGAAATATGCAACCATATACATGACAGCAGATTGAGGCACAGTGCATGAGCTAAGGCCAAGGTTGTTCCCCATCTTTGTTGTTAACTCTCTTCCACTCTGGAGTAACTTCGCTCCACTCTAGGTCATTCTGCTCCCACTCTACACTGTTCTTGACACAAGGTCAAGGGGGCTCAGTTCCTTACCAAACTTGATATCCAATGGGGCTATAACAATGTCAGAATCAGAGAAGGGGATGAATAGAAGACAGCTTTCAGAACTAACAGAGGACTATTTGAACCACTCATCATGTACTTTGGCCTATGCAACTCTCCAGCAACATTTCAACTAATGATGGACTCACTTTTCCAAGATCTTGTCAATGAAGGCAAAATTGTAATTTATATGAACAACATCCTGATCTTCTCAAAAACCCTGATAGAACACAGGGTGATTGTAAGGGGATAGCTCTATCTCCACCCCTAAACTGTAAAGCGACACTCTGGAGCAGCCTAAGCCTGTTCAAGTATTACTAAAGTAATACTTAAACACACTAGTATAGCTCCGATCACAGAGATCCTGAATGCAAAACCAATATATAGTATAGAACATTCCTTCAGGAGCCTTATCCTAATCTCTGAGGATTCTCCTGGAGGTGAGTTGTATCATAACCACAGACTGTAATATAACTGAGGATTTTCCTGGAGTCTTGTGCCCAGTCGCCCTTACAGTAGATTAGGATCCTTAAAACGGAGCCTTGGACTATCCCAGTAAACAGCCACCAAATAGGTCGTCCTTCCCTGTCATACCCAACCCTCCGGGAATTCCGCTCTTCAAATGTCGTTGTCTCTGGACACTCCCCAAGGCATAGCCGACGCCTTAGGGTACCTGCAGCACCATCTCCACAAGCTAACGAAGAGGCAAAACGTCTCCAAAAACAACATCAACACTGCACTCACAACCTTGACCATGCAGCTACAACAGCTTACACAGCTAGTAGCTAATCCCTCCCCTCTGCCCATAGCAAATACATCTCCTCTGCCTGTACCATCTCCTCCAGCGTCTCTGCCCCCTGCTCCAACGGTGAGACGAACACGTTCCAAGCTCTCCTGTCCTCCAGACTTCAGTGGAGAATGTCACAATGGCCGCATGTTTTTGAACTCCTGCTCTCTCTACATCTGCCTAGCCCTGGAGTAATTCCACGATGAACAGGAGAAAATCCTCTGGGCTCTCATATTTTTCAAAGGTGGTCGCACCACCAAGTGGTCTGAGAACATGTTCCATTAGGAAGCGGACACCAGCATCTTCCCCATCCAAACCTGGGGGGACTTCAAACAACAGTTTCGGATCCACTTCTTCTCTGTCAATGCGGAAGCGGACATGATCAATGCTCTGGAAGGAGCCTCCTACCACCAAGGAGGTCAGATGGTGGACGATTATCTAGACAACTTCCAAGCCCTGGTCTCCAATGCAGGATACATGGATCCCCAAACACTTGTGGTGAAATTTCGACGAGGTCTCAGGTTGGGCATTCAGAACCAGATCACCACCATGCTGTATGGATGACCCACTGACACCAACCCTGATGCATGGTACAGAGCAGCTCGGAGGATTGACCAAGCGTGCCTCGCCAATGAGGCTTTCTAGTCTGTGTCACGCTCTGCCCCTTCTGCATTGCCTAAGACCATCTCCGCCCGACCCCCACCTTTGTCCGCGGCAAGACTGCTCCCCGTTCCGCCCCTTCCGGTTGCCCCAAAACCTCTGCTGCCCGCTCTGTCTATGAGAGTCCCCATGGACATCGACGTGACTAGAAAAACAAGGTCCTTGCCTCCGCGAGTATGTTACCGATGCAGAGACGCGAACTATGTAGTCCGAGACTGTCCCGTCCCTACCATATGGACATTTGCCAACTCACCTCAGAGCAACAGGAGGAGTTGATTGAAGATTTGTTGGCATTGAAAGATGTAGTTCCGTCAGAGGAGTCTGGTCTCTGGAAGAGGAGGATTTTGCATAACACAGCTGACAATAAGTGCGCCCCAGTCGCCAGTAAATAAGTTCACTGTATTGACTATAGAGAATCCCAATACAATTGACAGTGAACTAGTAGATGCACAGCCCCTTAATCCCCTAGCCCCTGCTCCGCTCCGTAGACCCAAGTGGAAGAAGAGGCTGTCCAAGCTCTTCTCAATTAGCACCTTGGACACGCGAGGGACTTCCCTGCTCCTGCCGGTAGAGATTGGAACCACAGACACAAGCAAATTCCACTCTGTCAAGGCCCTCCTGGACTACGGAGCAACCGAAAGCTTCATTGACAGAGATTTCGTCCACTCGAAAGGAATGAATACTCAGACCCTCTCATGTAACATCCTAGTCTTTAATATCAATGGTTCCTTCAACGAGGCAGGACAGATTTCTGAAGTTGTGGACATAGTTCTTCGCTACAAGACTCACTTTGAAAGGATGCTCCTGGCCGTCTCCGGACTTGGGAAGTAGAGTCTGATCCTAGGCTATGACTGGCTCAAGGACCATAATCCCAGGATCGACTGGGAAAAGAGAGAAGTCAAAATGACCTGTTGTCCACTCCAGTGTAAAAAAAGATATGCCCTGCAGAAGGAACAGACCTGCCAGAAGAGGATTGAACTCCAAGCTCTCTGATCATGTCGTGATGGACCTACACCCCTCTTCCAAGAAGAACTAGAGCTTGAAGACACGCCTCTGCCAATGTACTGTCCCGATTGGGAGCCTGGAGACCAACTGTTCCTTACATGCGTTTTCCCAGAACTCACTCAGGCCAACCTCCGAGCCACGGCTACGACCTCTCAGCATCTAGCGGAAGGAGCCAGACACAGTAAAGAGACACATGCTGCTACCGCTCCGCTGCCTGCCTATGTCGCGGAGTTCCAATCTGTGTTCGCTAAGAAGGACTTTGACATACTGCCAGAGCACTGCAAGTGGGACCATGCTATCGAACTGATCCCCAGAGCAGAGCCTAAGTCGTCAAAAGTTTATTCCCTGTCCCCATTGGAACAAGCTGAGTTGGATGCCTTCCTAGAGGAAAACCTGCGTACTAGACGAATCCAACCTTCTAAGTCCCCCATAGTGGCCCCTGTGTTCTTCATTAAAAAGAAAGATGGTTTACTCTGGCTGGTTTAAGACTATCGTATGCTGAACGCCGTAACCATCAAGAACAGGTACCCCCTCCCTCTCATCTCCGAACTCGTCTCCTAACTTCGCAGAGCCAGGTACTTCACAAAACTTGATGTCTGATGGGGTTTCAATAACGTACATATCAAGCCCAGAGATGAATGGAAGGCGGCCTTCCGCACCAACCGCGGTCTCTTCAAGCCTCTCGTGATGTTCTTTGAAATGACCAACAGTCCTGCCACCTTCCAAACTATGATGAACAACATCTTCAGAACTCTCATAGCCAAAGGGATCGTAGTGGTGTACTTGGATGACATTCTGATCTTTACAAAGATGGAAGAGAAACATGAACAAGCAGTCTGGAGGGTCTTGGAAGTACTGACAGAGCACAAGTTATTCCTCTGCCTGAAAAAGTGTGAGTTCCATCGGAAGCAGATCGAGTACCTCGGACTGGTCATCTTGGAGAACACAGTCGAGATGGACCCTGTGAAAGTTGCCGGAGTCTGTGATTGGCCCACCCTGGAGAACCGGACTGATGTGCAGGCTTTCATAGGCTTCGTTAACTTCTACCGTCACTTCATCTGGGATTTCTCAACCATCGCCAGACCCCTCTTTGACCTCACTTGTTCCGATAAGGTCTGGAACTAGGATGCCAAGGAATGGAAAGCTTTCGAACGTCTCAAGATAGCAGTAACCACTGCTCTGGTCCTAGTATCATCTTAGGACTTGGAACCATTCCGCATCGAGGCTGACAGCTCCAACTTTGCCTCCAGAGCCATCCTCTCTCAGCAACTACCCGGAGAGGAGAAATAGCACCTGGTGGCCTTCTATAGCAAATCCCTGTCTCTGGTGGAACGGAATTACGAGATCCATGACAAGGAGATGCTCACTATCATCCATGCACTGGAAAAGTAGAGGTATTTCCTGGAAGGAGCCTGGCACCTGATAGAGATCTGGATGGACCACAAGAACCTGGAGTACTTCATGATGGCTAAGAAACTCAACTGTCGCCAAGCTCATTGGTCCCTGTACTTAGCCCACTTTGACTTCAAGTTGATCTACTGCCCAGGATGTTCCATGGGGAAGCCAGACGTGTTATCATGGAGACCGGACCATGGCAATGGAGCTTCTGACAATGAAGATGTGATTCTCCTACAACCAGAGCTCTTGACAATCCGAGCTCTTGAAGGAGTTCAGCTGGAAGGACCAGAGAAGGACATTCTTAGAGAAATTCATCAAGGGAACCAGAAGGGCGACCAGGAAGAATCGGTAGCAAAGGCAGCAAAGGAACTCTGGCAAGCATCGAGTAAGACAGTCTGCTCTGTGGAATGGTTAGAAGATGAAGGACTACTCCGGTTTAGAGGCAAGATCTACATCCCCTGGAACCCGAACTTACGGAGGCAAGTGTAAGAGCGACCGGAGTAGAGCTCCAGGAGATTCCTCAGTTAATTATAATTTATGAAATATGGTTACAACCTACCTCCAGGAGATTCCTTAGAGAATTAGATGAGGCTCCTGGAGGGAATAATCTACATTATATACTATAGTGTCTTCGCATCCCTGCATCGGTAACCAGGGTCTGAATAAGGAAAGTGTGTTGAGTGGCAACAGAGTGCTCTCAGAATGATGGAAGTAAGACCCAATATTACGTAGTAATATTGGATTAGGTGCAGGGTTGCTCCAGAGGACTGGAATGGGCTCCGGAGTTACAGATTAGGGGTTCCCTTACAGCGAGTGGTCTCGCTGTGCCATGACACAAAGATCGCTGGACACCCTGGACGCTGGAAAACACTGGAGTTAATGTCTAGGAACTACTAGTAGCCCCAAATGTCTAGGTATATCAGACAATACATTAGCACCTGTGACCTCTGCATTAGAACAAAACCAATAAGGCAGGCTCTGGTAGGCGAACTGCATCCCCTCCGGATCCCAGACTCACGATGGGACACGCTCAGTATGAACTTCATTATGGAACTCCCCCTCTCTTCTGGACACGACGCAGTGATGACAGTGGTAGACTCAGTGTCGAAACGAGCACACTTCATTCTGACACACACGACAGTGATAGCAGAAGGAGCAGCCAGGCTGTTCCTACATCAAGTCTGGAAGCTCCATAGCCTTCTGAAGTGCATAATCTCAGACCACAGACCTCAGTTCGTAGCTTATTTCACCAGAGAACTTTACCGTCTACTAGGAATAAAGTTGGCATCTTCTACTGCCTGGTACCCTCAAACCAATGGACAAACAGAGCATGTCAACCAGGAGTTGGACCAGTACCTCCGGCTCTTTGTGAACGAGTGGCAAGACAACTGGTATAATCTTTTACCCATGGCAGAGTTCCAGCACAATAATCATATCCACTCCACCACCCAACAAACTCTGTTCCTGCTCAACACTGGAAGACTTCCTCGCATGGGCTTTGAACCCTGACAGAACTCCTCCGGTCTAGAGACAGTTAATGAATTCACAGAAAGAATGAGGACGGCAATCGAAGAAGCGAAGTCTACAATCTGCAAGGCACAAGACGACATGAAAAGATACTATGACTGACGAAGAACTCTGGCTCCAGTGTTCAAGCCTAGTGATAAAGTCTTCCTTGATACATCGGATATCCGGACTATGCACCTCTCACAGAAACTCTTGCATTGATGGCTTGGCCCCTTTGTAGTGGAATGGCAGATTGGACCTATGGCCTATCGCTTAAAGCTGCCACACTGGATGAAGCAACTCCATCCGGTGTTCAACATGGTGAAGCTTACTCCAGCCCTAGACGACCCAATTACAGGCTGGAAGACAGAGGACCACCCACCGCCCATAGCCATCGACAGAGAAGCAGAGTGGGAAGTAGAAGAGATACTCAACAGTTGTTGGCACTAGAGAAGGTTCCAGTACCTCATCAAGTGAAAAGGATATGGCTACGAACACAATTCCTGGGAGTCCACCTCTAAAGTCTCTGCTCCAGAACTGACAGTGGAGTTCCATCGCAAACACCCCAGAGCTCTGAGACACATCCAGCACACAAAGTTCAACAACATTTTTCATTCTAAGTCTATTGCTCCGAGATGTAGCAATCTTGAAGGGGGGGTGAATGTAAGGGGATAGATCTATCTTCATCTCTAAACTGCAAAGCGACACTCTAGAGCAGCCTAAGCCTGTTCAAGTATTACTAAAGTAATACTTAAACATACTAGTATAGCTCCGATCACAGAGACCCTGAATGCAGAACCAGTATATAGTGTAGAATATCCCTCCAGGAGCCTCATCCTAATCTCTGAGGATTCTCCTGGAGATGAGTTGTATTATAACCACAGACTGTAATATAACTGAGGATTCTCCTGGAGTCTTATGCCCAGTTGCCCTTACAGTGATTATAAGAAGAGTGCTAAGAATTCTAAACAACAACAAACTGTCAGTTCAGACAAAGAAGTGCCAGTTTCACCAGACTAAGATTGATTACTTGGGCATTATCATCTCTAAGGACAGTATTGAAGTTAATCCAGAAAAAATAAAAGAAGTCACTGACTGGTCTGAACCTAGAAATAAACGCAAAATTCGACAATTTCTAGGCTTTTGTAATTTTTACCAGTGATTCATTAAAGGATTTTCCAAGGTTGCTAAGCCACTGATAGAGCTGACAGGTAAAAAGAAGTGGAAATGGACTCAAGAAAAAAAAAGAGCATTCGAGAAACTAAAGAGATTAATGACAACCACACCAATACTCACAATACCTGACCCAGAACACAAACTCCAAGTAGAGGTAGATGCCTCAGGTCATGTCATAGAAGGAGTACTATCCCAACTACAACCTGATGAATTATGGAGACTGTAAGGGGACAGCCTGGAGTAGCTTAGATAACCTAGTATGGGTGAGTATCATCTAGCTTGCCCTCAGATCCTCGGAGTCTACTATTTATAGTTCCCTTTCCTCTTGTTCTTGTTACTATGGTTTGTACTACATAACCTTATTAGGTATGGTAGTTATTAGTGTCTTGATCTGTGTTCCTGTAGCAACTGGTGCACAGACCAAGCTAGTCTAAAATATATAGCTAGTGATGTACAGTAGAATACCTTACCTCAACATTGATTAGAGCTCCTGGGCTATACATCGCTCTTACTTAAGATGCCTCTTCTACTAATATTGAGTGTGTTCTGGGTTGCCTCCGAGTAGCTTCTTACAGAGACCAATATTCTATATTTCCCAGTCACTAAATGAAACTGAATGAAACTATGAAATCTATGACAGAAAATTATTAGCAATTATGATAGGACTTAGACAGTGGAAACAATACCTCATAGGAAGCGACAAGCTTGAGGTGTGGACAGACCACAAAAATCTTGAACACTTTAGGAAACCCCAGAAGCTAAATCGCTGTCAAGCAAGGTGGTTGTCAAAACTCCAAGACTATAATTTTGAAATCATTTATAAATCAGGGAACTTGATGAAGAAGGCAGATACCTTATCCTAACAACCAGATCATGACCTTGGGAAAGGAGACAATAAAGAAAGGAGAATGGTTTAGAGAAATGAAACTAAAAGGAGGCAAATTTTAGAGAGAAATTGAAGAAGCAAATGAAGTAATTGAAGAGGAAGTGAGGAAAGCTGTTGAAGAAAGAAGAGAGGGTTGGACAAAGAAAGGGAGAGTACTGATCTGGAAGAAGTGATTATATGTACCAGACTCATTAACTCTTAGAGAAGAAATAATCAGTTGCCATCATGAATTAGAACTGGCAGGACACCCTGGATATACCAAGACTCACAAATTAGTGATAAAAAACTACTAGTGGCCCTGAATGATGAGTGACATTAAGAGGTTTGTTACAGGATGTAAAAAATGCTAGGCTACAAAACCCAACTATTAACAGAAACAAGTTCAACTTTACCCTAACAAAGTTTCTTCTCACCCCTGGGAAACTGTCAGTATGGATCTGGTGGCATCAGCTTCTACCCTAAATTCCTTGTCCAAATCTAGGGCTGCTAATACTGGTTTACTAGTGAAGATCCTTTTCAGCTTGTCAAATGCTTTCTGTTGCGTTTTCTCCTACCGCCACTTCTCATCTTTTTGCATAAGCATGTTCATTGGCCTAGCTACTCAAGCAAAATCTTTGATGAACCTCCTGTAATAATTTACAAGGCCCAAAAACTTCCTGACATCTTTCACATTTTTTGGCTGTGGCCAACTAAGTATTCCATCTACTTTCTCTGCTTCCATTTCTATTCCATTGGGTCCTATGACAACCCCTAGGAATCCTATCTTCCTCGCCTTCCACACATATTTTTCTGGCTTAATATATAAGTCATTCTCTTCTAACCTCCTCAATATTTCCTCTACAATTTCATTGTGTCTTTCCTCAGTTTCTGTTCCTACCAACACATTGTCCACAAACGCTGCCACTTTTTCTTCATTAATCAGGTCTCTTAGTATTTCATTCATCATTGCTTAAAATGTTGCTGGTGAATTTGTCATTTCAAAAAGCATGACCATCAGTTCAAATGAGCCTATATACATTGTAAATGCTCCCTTCCACTCATCTCTTTCTTTTATTCTCACATTGTTGAACCCCTACCTCAGATTCATCTTCGTGAATACTCTTTTACTACCCATATTGTCAATTAACTCTGTGATTAGTGGTAGCAGGTAATTATTCTTCACTGTCTGGCTATTAAGGTTGTGGTAGTTTATCACCATCTACTTACTTCCATCTTTCTTGCCAATGAAAAATACTAGTGATGTCTGTGGGGATTTCGAGGGTCTGATGTACCCTTTCCTCAGCTGGTCCTCTACGAAGTTTTGAACCTCCTCTCTCTCATTCTTGGACAGAGGGTAAATCTTTCCTTTCCATAGTTTAAATATTTCCTTGAGATCTATTGTATGATCCCAAATCTTTCTGGTCGGTATCCTCTCAGACTCTACCTTCCCAAACACTTTCCTCCACTTTAGAAATTTCTTAGGGACTATTTCCTCGATTTTCCTATGGTCCTCCTCTATCTCTTCTTTCTTTCCCCAATCTTCTTTATCGTCTATTGCCCATCGGACAATTTTCTCTTCCTCTTCTGTAGCTATTCTTTTGATTTTTTCTTTCTTCTGGCTCTTTCTGCCACACAGGGGCAGGCATCTTGTCATTTTGACTTCTCCTGTCTCCCAATTTATTTCCAGATTATATACTGCCAACTATGGCATCCCCAGAATTACTTTTGTCTTTTCTAGATCACACACATCTATTCTCATTCTTTCTACATGGCCTTTGTAAAACACGTTGCACTCTACTTGGTGTATAATGGCCCCTTTACTATTATTGGTTCCATCCACATTTCTGATGGCTATTGGTCTTTCTAACTTTTGCAGCCTGAACCCATGTTTAGCCACTGCTCTTTTATCCATAAACATCTCCATTGCACTACTATCCAAGAGCGCTTTAACCATTACGCCTTCGTGTGTATCTATCTTTTCCACTCCTATGTTCAACTACACTTCTCTTAATATTTTGAAGGTTCTTCTGACCTCCTTTTGACTACCCCCCTTTCTTGCTGCGCTTTTGCCTCTTTGGGCCACACTGCCTTCTCCTTCTTCTTTCCCCTGCATCCATACTAGAACGTTCTATCCTGGAGCACTCCCTGGCCCCTGTTATCTTTTGCATAACTCCCTTTCCTTCCGTATCTTCTACACTCATTGTAAGTCACTATTATTTCTGGGGTGTACCACTCTAATTCTAGTAACTGTACTTCTTCTAGCATTTCTTTGCCACAATGCTCCTCTGCTTTCTTTCTTAGCTCCTCTATTGAGCTCCCCTTCTATTCTTGGTGTGCTTTTCCCTTTACCGGGCGTGCCACCCTTATTTGCTTCTGCCATAGTGGACACTTTCTACATTTGTGTCCCTCTTCCCCATACTTAAAGCACTTCACCACCACTACTCTCATGCTTCTTATCGCTTTTTCTTCTATCCCACACTGCATCACTCTACTCCTCAATACTTTAAATTTATTTTGAGGAATAACTGTTCTCTTTTCTCCTTCCTCTTTGTTTCTGTAATTTCGGGCCAGGTGCCCAAATTTCTTATAGTACTGACACAACTTCCCTTTTCTACCTTCTAACTCTGTCCTTAATTTAGTGAGGGTGCACTTTTTGTTGAGCAAGTTGCTCATAAAAGAATTGTATTGAGTTTGAGACATTGTGGCGATGTCTCTGAGGGTATAGAGTTAATGATTTCGATCTTACTTGTTGCTACGTTTACTGGGGTGCAAGATCTTCACCCAGCTAGACACCTACTGCCCTACTGACTACTGCTCTAATAGTACTTTGGCTATCACTCCACGGGGGAGATCCCTAATCTAGATGGCCCACTAGTGATGACTGTCAATCCTCTGTGTGTACCAACCCACAATGGGATCGCAGTACAAGGTTTATACTAGAAAGGTACAAGTACTCTACTCAACACTACTCAATTGCGAGGTCAGGTCTTGAACGCAATACCTGAGCTTAGTATTGTGTCTCTAACTGCAGTCCCTAACTGACTGCAAAGTTCCCTTAAGCCAAGGGCCTGGCTATGTATGGAGGTGGTTACTGATCATGGTAATTAGTGACCGAGGGTTGATAAAATGAGAATAAGATGAGCAAGATCCAAGGTGGACAGTGCTCGCAATGTGGAATCGAGTTCTAATGTCAGACTAGCTAACTCCAAAGCCAGAATTAAGCCAACTGCTCCTTTATCAGTGTTTGACAAGAAGAACTTGATAGAGTTCTCATTAGATTTTCTACACTACTTATACAACTACTACATGGTCTGTACACTACTTTCCCACACTTATCATGTGACCTGTCATATGATGTGACACTATAACTTCCTGTCATGTGACTGTGACTATGTGACACTTTCCCACACTTCCTTCTGTGTAGTAAGTCCAAGGAAAAGAAAAGAAAAGAAAAGAAATATAAATAATAACTTAGCTGTTTTGCCAAGTTATGACACACAAGGAGTTACCAAAACACTTTGGGAATGAGTTTTCAAGGATGTAGGTCTTCCTAAGAAGGTTATAAGTGATAGAGGTTCTCAATTCATGTCAAACTTCATGAAAGGGATATGTGCACAACTTGGTATTGAACAAAACCCTTCAACAGCCTACCATTCCCAAACTGATGGTCAGACAGAGAGAGTTAATCAAGAAATGGAACAATACCTATGGCTCTACTGTAGCTACCAGCAGAACAACTAGACCAAATGGCTACCAATGGCCAAATTTGCCTACAATAATCAGATACACTTGGCCACAGGCAAATCCCCATTTTT
>Ga0153958_1000330_pt1 | contig 11652 bp, 16 predicted proteins | sample TSFL042MetaG_FD_104719 | JGI IMG/M metagenome (GOLD analysis project Ga0153958, IMG submission 104719) | Attine ant fungus gardens microbial communities from Florida, USA - TSFL042 MetaG | ecosystem: Host-associated > Fungi > Mycelium > Unclassified | place: USA: Florida, Wekiwa Springs... | reverse complement strand
CCTGAACAGCCGAGCTGGTCTTCTCGAGATGTCGCACGTATTGCGCGTACGCTGATTCGCCCCCTTTGGTATGTAATCCTGAGGTTACACCTGACATGATGATGATTGGGTGATGCTAGCCGACTCTTGTTCATCATTCTCCCTTGGCACAAATATAACGTGAACTCACCGTCATGCAATTCCGTAGGAAGGACTGAGTACCTTTCGGAAGGACAGGGTAACCCTTGACATTTGCGATAAACGTGGACGCAGGCAGGAATATGTGTTGCACGGGTTCAGCCATCCATTTGTTGAGAATACCCACGTTAGAAGGTAACGGCGGAGTGAGATCGAGCGCTAGAGTTCAGCCCGTCAAGTTCTGTCCGGCACAAAAGACGTATACATACTGAGGGTCAGTCGCGTGTTGTAGTCACAGATTGTACGTATTACGTCCCACATTTCCCAAGTTGCATTCAACTCTCCTTCTGGCGCTCTGGCGGCCTTCAGAGATCTGGGCGTGGAAGTGCGCGGCACGTGTGGAGTCAAGGGTGGAGAAGTGGATGACGAAGTGCTCGGCGCTGAAGCATGAAGAGACGGAGACTCCTTCGGTTGGAAAACAGCAGGATCATAGATTGGAAGACGTATTGAAAAGTTCATATACGTCGCACTTTTGAGACATTCATTGATTGCGCGAGCATATGACGCCACATGCGATCGATGCCTGGGTGGGGGTAAAATAATTGTCTGAACATTGAGATATGATGCGTAGGCAATTTCCTGACGCAATGCCTATGGAGTAAGTTTAGTTTGGTATACCCCATAACAATGTAAAACAAGAACTTCACAGAACTCACAATTTCGGAGTCATGGCGAACCCAATCATCAGTTGAGTCAAGCTGAAGCCACTCCGATGCCATTACAAGGATGGGAACCGCCTCATCTATCGTATTGCTGATAAACGGAGAGCACGATTCAATGAGAGATCTCGCTTACCAAGTCTCGAGATGGTCACTTCCTCCAGAAGGAAAGAAGGAGCTCTCCTCCACGCCTCTGCCTGGTGCTCGATAGCGGCGGTTTCCTCAGCGGTATCTGTACTCGCTGGTGGCACGATGCACATATTTCTCCAGCGTTCTCTCCATTTTGGGGTGGTTATTGGTATGCAAACACAGTCATATCCTTTAGCGTGACTTTCCTTGATAAGTTTGAGGACAGGTGTCCTATCAGACGCATCTGTACGAGCAGATGCCTGTGAAATATCGTCAAAGGTAAAGCAAGAAGCCAAGCTTGCAGCGCCAGCCATCTTGGGGGAAGGAAAAGAGTTTCTGTCTTTTGTGTCCTAACTAGGCAAATCTGAAACGCGTTATTTTACATAATAAAATTTATTGGACGCGTCTCGTGTCGCGTTTTCCCAGTTCGCCTCGTTCAGCACTCGAATATTAATCACAACCCTTACCACCACTACTACTACCATTCCCCAGTCTTCTGTGTATGTCGCCGTTGTCCGTTCTTGCTCCACTACAAATATGTGTCGATTCAATCTTCTTGCTTCTCAGACATGTCATGATATGGTGTCGGAATGTATCCAAAACCACTCGCCGTGTCCATACCCGTGGATCTCCATGGAAGTTCATATACAGATCCCCGTCACGTCTTCCAATCGATAATCATACCCAAGTCCTCTTGGAGCCACTCTGCCATGGCAAGAACAGGAATGGCCCTAACAAGGTATGTTCAAAGAGCTCCGAAGACCTCCTTGTATGTAATCCACGATCAGTCCACCCTGTGCTGACACCCGTTGAAATCCCGAATGTTCCAAATCATTCATTCTTTCTCGTTCCATGAACGTGAACAGTTCCAAACGGCATTAATCACCAGATGGCACCCTCTGGCTCGGCAGTGCACACGCCTTTCATAGGCTTCACTTCGGCTGCGGACTTCCGAAGTCCCATGGACAAGGCAAAATGCGAAGACTACATAAGAAAGCACGTCCCAAACAAGTAACCGCTGCCTCCGAGGATGGTAACTTTTTGTGAATCCCGCCCTCGGGTGATAGCTGATTTGATCGACTGTGATCATGATCAGAGTAGTGTTTAATCGTTTCGGCGATCATCCGATCGAGTGATCTCAGTACAGGTGGAAGGTGTGGTCAACAATATTTGGTGGCGGATAAAGCATAAGCATTAATGACTACCGTCATCTGTTCGTGGTCTCTTGGCTCCATTGGGTGAGCCAGATTCAGAATGATATGTAGCTTCGTTATCCGCTGTCATTTCATACCCTACTATTACTCCCTCCAATACTGTCCTGCCAACAACTTGCCTTAGTTCCTCATCAGGATCTCGGCCTTCTGCTTCAGCTCGTCCCATGATATCATTGACAGAATGCATGAGTGATGATGTGAGGGCCTCCGTCGCCATATTCTGCTGATGCTGAGAAGGGGGCGAGGACGTAATCGCCTCGGGGCCCAGAAGACACGAGGAAGGATCTAGGCGTGAATGCAAGTATGAAGCAACTTCTGGAAAGTCTTCCCGCAAATGTTCGATAGGCTGACATGCATGCGTTATCAGCAAAAAGGTGACATGATCTGCAAGCGCACGCACGGAAACACCCTCGTTGTTTCGGCGGTCTAGAATTGCGCCGTGTTCCAATAACCAGCGAGCTGTTTGAAGATTTTCTACGGTGTATAACGGGGTGTCTCCATCCTCATCGGCGATGTTCACATCTCCACCTGCGCTTGGGAAGTGTAGATACTGAATTGCCAAAGAACTCCGTGACTGACCTTGGGAGACTAGATATGCTAAGATGTCGAGATGGCCATATGATGCGGCGGCGTGCATGGGGGTGTATGTGAATGGATCTGGAGCATTGGGGGAGAGAGCTGGAATCAACCGGGATCAGGTTCGATGAGGTTAAACCATAAGATGACCTGCATTGCCGTTCCACGAGATCCTGAAAGGAACGAGATAAGCTCAGCACTGGCTTACAATGTAGAATACCGTAAGTTACGTACTTGGACTCTAAGTAAATCACCATCGCCCGCAGCCACCCAGATGTTCTTCTCAGCTCTCGCTGGCACAGGCATCGATGAAATCAGTCACAACTGAATGTGGAAAAAGCACTGGTCGATAAAAAGAAGAGGTCCTTAATAGGGAATTCAGGCATAAAAGCAGGATAAACTTTTGCCACAATGAATGGAACGAAACGGGTCCGCTTCGGCCTACGCAAATGCACAGTCGAAAATACGCAAGACACTGGTATTCTTCATTTCCGGTGACTGGGGTTGGAGCATAAGCTTGTGCCCGAGGATGTCGCAGGCCAAGCCTTGAAAATGTTTGTTTTAGCAAGTTTCCCCTTATAATTTTGGGACCGGATCTATGCTGATCGGAGCTTTCCCCGAGAGTCGGCACCGTGTGGACAGAGGAAAGCATGTGGTGGACTGCCTCTCGTAGATTTATTGAGGTGAAATTTACGCCTTCTGTGGCATGGAAGAGGCGAAATAGACGGAGGTTCTGAGTTCTGATATTATTTATTATTCAGCATAATTTGAACCAAGCACACTAAAGTCTAACCTTTAAGTCCAGTCTACCGGTTACTTCCAGCTATCGAGGTCAAAGGCCTCCGCATCACATGCGAATGCGCTCGCTTTCCCTTTGCCTGCTCGATCGATTGCTGTAATTCAAGGTCGATCCCGAACCCCCAGATTGTATCATACTGTATACTATTACTATTGCCGGTCCCTTTACGGACTCCGTTCCAAGCTCCTGGCCATGAGCTTCTTCATGTCAACACAACGAGGCCTTGAACATGTAACCCAGCCCATCGGCGACTTCTCTCCCATACATAACCAGCCAAACAGATCCCATCTACCCCTTTCCTCCTTGGAAGGGTATCCTCACCAGGGCATGTCAGCCCTCTCGACTTCAACGTCCTTTTCAACCTTTGCTGACGATTCCATGCCTCACACTTTACCAAAGCTCGGCGAGACTAGGTGTTGTGAGTTTTACAAATTCTATCATTTTCTATACTGTCTCCGTCCGATTGCTGCTCGTAACCCGATCACAATCCTCTAATTTTTTCTCGATCATCAACGATTTACTGACCACCGATTTTCCACCTTGTTCTCACTTTTAGACTGGTCCCTACTATCCTCGGAATTGGATTTCATCTATTTGGATCCCGCTTTTGCTAGCCATCTCGAAACCCAGGCTGACTTGCTCATTGGCAAGTCTCTCCTATCCTTCGTTCACCCTGAAGAGCAAGCCACTGCACGAGCCGATCTTGCAGAAGCTCTAGAACACAGGACAATGCATGGTAGTGTTACCAGGTGTGCAGTTTATCCTCCCAAATCCTATTTGATTTTCTAATCCTTTTCCTAGGGTCAGGTATTGTCGCCTCGCTCGCATTCGTCGTATCCTCGGCCATCAAGGTCCTTCTCAACCTTGGCCTGATGGTGACAAGGTTTCGGTAGATGCCTATTTCATGGTCGTCGACATCGTCATCAACTGGGCCGCAGAAGGCCTCGTGTTATGCTTTATCCACGCAGTCGTTGATCTTGAGCCTGGCGACAATGACGAGCATCACAGAACACCTTGGACAAACTGGTGTGGCACCCCATCCATGCACCCAGAGCAAATAGCTTTGTTACATCAACGGCTTCTCTATTATTATCCCCAATCAACCACCGCAACTAGGGTTTTTCAGATCTTGCTGAACTCTAATTTCAGCCAGCAAGAATCTCGTCTCCTGTTCAGCTGGCCGCCGGACAGTAGCCAAGAATATCCCGGTATGGCAGGGACAAAAGACTTCGCAAAGCGAGCAGCAGGCATCCAGACGTCAACCCGAGATAACAGTGCGAAGACAAGTTGCACAAGACGTTGGAGGATCCAAGATACAATGCCTGGTTTAGGTGAAGTGGAAAGCGTGTTTATCCCTCATGGTAAGTGCTTCCTTGATGGCGATCCTTTGCTTCTATTAAACAAGCGGATATAGGTTCAATAACGTTTGCATGCCACACCATTCAGCAGCCGGCTTCGCGGAGCTTATCTGGCTCTTATTCCCAGCCCCAGCCGTTCACGAGGTCGACAGACGCCTACATGCCTGCACACAGCCAACAACACCCCTATGACCTGTCGGCAAGCTCCTACACACTACCGCCTGTATCTACCTCGATGCCACAGTCATACGGACAGTACACCTCATCTCTACCGTCCCAATACCCCCATTCGCCTTGGGGGGGCTACTCAGAACCTTCATCTTCACTTTCTCAGTTCAATCGATGGCCTGCTGAAAGTCCTGTCCAACCGATGACTCCCCTCCCATCGAGTTCATGCGCTACGCGCGAACCGCCTTACTCTCGACCATCGCCTTCCCCGATATATGGCGAGCATCGAACGTCGTTTACTAGCTATCAATCTACCCCTAGTCCTGAGATGGATTACAGCGCCAAGCCAGGGTTCGAGGCTGGTATGCCACCGGGACCCCCTGGTCCCGACGTTGTACCTCCTCCTAGGCATCGGGTGAGCCCCGGGACACACAAGGACACCCTAACGCGCACCACCAACAACCGACCCGTTGGTGTTCTCAAGTGCAGCAGTTGCAAGGCAACTTCCAGCCCTGAATGGAGGAAGGGTCCCAGTGGCAAGAAGGAGCTGTGTAACGCGTGGGTGATGCCGCATCAGGCGACGTCCACTTACTAATATTTCCATTTTTTCCATCATCTAGATGTGGCTTGCGCTACGCCCGCTCTCGTGCAAAGAAGGAAGGGCACGTGGTGACAACGCAGCGCCGGAAGAAAGAAAAATCCGGAGCCGTTGCGGCTAAGGAGGAATGTGTGCTACCCTCCACTCCTCCGATACCTATTACTGGTGCCGCTTCGGCGAATCGTCGCAGCGATCTTGAAGGAACCTCCTTTGCTTCAACATCACCTGTTGGGTCTGGATCTGGCAGTGAAGCTTACTCTCAGCCAAGCCCTGTCGCGCCAGATGACCACCGAACTTCAGCTTCACCTCTCAACTTTGTCCACTATCATGTTCCTGCCTCAGGACTGTCACATCAACCAAGAATTGATGGCCGTCCGTTCCCCTATCACACTGGCAGCCCTTTCCAACCCTCCCCATCTCCCTTATCTTCGGGTCATTTGACTCAGCGTCCCCCACGAGGACAAGATAATGTGCCTGGGTCATCCCGTAGCGGGTTCAGTCATCCTTACCCCTCGCCCTCGTCAAATTCTGCTAACTTTGAACGGGCAAAAATGGAGGATCGCAATCTGGCTTCACTGCCCCCCTCTCCAGAGCGTGGTAGATACGAAAACTTCCGGTGACTACACCATATTACTCTGAGAAAGTTGACTGGCTAGTTTTGTGATCCCCCCTTTCTTCTGCGAACGCCGTGATTCAAATATTTTTATGTCTTCGGTCGTGTGTTTTAGTCAATAATGGTGCTAGCACGCCTCCTACCCAGATATTTATCGACACGACTGGTCTTGATTGTTCCTTTCGGACTTGCATAGTGCAATCATCACATGGATCTCGCCCTGTGTAGTTTTATTGTAGTGGACATCCTAATTTGATTTCGATCATGAGATCGATGAAGAGGCTCGTGTTGAACCATTGACTACCAATCATACGAGGTCTCTTAATAGCCTGTACCTGCACTGGTTGTACGGTTAAGGTGCATCATCGACTTAACTCGCTCCACGGAGACCCGAATCGACGATGATCGTGCGAGATTGAAACAGTCAACATGCTCTCAGAGTTCGGCTCCACTCGAGGAAAATACACACGTGCTGCTATACGCTTTCAGATGCCAGTGTGTCTCTGTCCTCGCTGCACGCCCAGAATTTCCACGGCAACACTCTCGTGAATCCCAACTCGCAGCTTTCCGTGACGTTCCAAAAAGGCTTCCTTCTACACAGCCACGAGAAGCGCGTCGCGGTGACGTCCAAGTTATGTAACCACTGACTGATTCATCACTGAACTACCGCATCATGCAAGCGGATGTTGAACAACCGTCAGCGAACAGCACGGATCATGAAGATTTGGTGCTCGTCGAACGGTGTGCTCCTCTGACTTCTTCTCCATTTCGATATATCCTGACTAGTCACTAGTCCCACCGCACGCGTCGTGTTACCACCCACGGGAGCAGATAATGATGACTCTGATGACGACGCAGAGGATGAGGGTTCCCCCAACGATGGTGATCTGTTGGAGGACTTTCCGGATGATACCGATGTGCGTACCCACCGGGGCAGTTCGCTCGTCTGCTTATCGAGTCATGCGTGACTAGGAATTAGAGCTCGTGCACTCGCGCCTGAGTTCATTGGCTAATCTTCGACTCCATCGGTTTGCAAAGCACCTGAAGAAGCTATGTCTGAGGCAGAATGCTATATCGCATCTCGATCCCGAGGTGTTTAAGCCGCTCACATATCTGGAGGAGCTTGACCTCTACGACAATAAGCTCAAGACTGTAGGAAATGCCTTGGACAATATGTCTTTTCTGACGTGGGTGACGTCTCCTTGAGGTATCCGATATTCCCCTTAAATCGCGCAGTGTTTTAGATCTTTCATTCAACCTTCTACGACATGTGCCTGAGGCACTAGCTCATCTGTCCTCTTTGAAGACCGTATATTTTGTTCAGAACAAGATCTCAAAGATCACTAACTTTGGATCGGTGGGGGCGACATTAAGGAGTGTTGAACTCGGTGGAAACAGAATACGGGTATTTGTGCTATCAACAATTGTTCGCGGGAGTAGCTCACGCTGGTGCTTAGCATATCGAAGGCTTGGATGCATTGGTCAACCTAGAGGAGCTATGGCTTGGAAAAAACAAGCTCACGAAGCTAGAGGTGTGGTATATCGCAAAGTTGTTGTCGGGATGCTGACAGTCATATGATGCCACAGAATCTAAGTGAACTGAGAAAACTAAAGATATTGTCTCTCCAGTCTAACAGGATCACAAAGCTCGAGGGGCTAGATCAATTAGTCAGTTTGGAAGAACTCTATCTCAGCCACAACGGAATTGAACGTCTGGAGGGGCTTGAGAACAATGTATGCTTTTTTGGTCAGTTGTTTCGCCGTGTTTCTCACCCTCTTGTAGAAGAACCTAAGAACACTTGATGTTGGTGCAAACTTCATTCCAGCGATCGAAAACATCTCGCATCTGGAATCACTAGAGGAGCTCTGGGTACGTGTTTTCGGATGCAATGAAACCCAAACTTATCTTCTGGTCAGCTAAATAACAACAAGATCCCTGATCTCCGAGCCCTTGAACCACAACTCAAGAGCATGGCTTCCCTCGAAACAATCTATCTAGAAGGCAATCCTTGTCAGCAGGCGGAAGGTGCAAGTTACAGACGTAAGATAATGATCGCGCTTCCCCAGGTCAAGCAAATCGATGCCACGTTCGTTCTTTGCTTTCCATTATTTTTGGGATGTTTTGACAAATTTTGTAGTTTTGCGAAACCCTTATGATCCGGACGATATAGAATGGAACTGCGTAGATCCGTTATGAACCGACGCCGAGTATTTACAATCGGACATTATGTAGTGGAGTATTCCAAATAGTAAATCTGGCAGTGCTCGTCAAAGATGATCAGGCGGTCACAGGCTAATTAAGATGTAGCGACTCAAGGCGGTATTTGAGATTGGGGACTTCGAGATGAGGGAGATCCGGCTGCAGGTAAACATAATGAAGGTGGAGCCTACGCGGAACGAGGTGATGGAATGAACTGCGTGTATATTCTGGCCATAGGAAAATTGTGACGCATTTTGGGGCGTAAAGCATCCAATGTCAGGCGTTCGGCTCAGAACGCGAAAAGCAGCGAACGTTCGGCGGTTAAGCTGTATGTATCGTGTGTGGGTCTGTGTGGGTCCACTGCGGTGGTAGCGCTCATATGGCGTAATAATATAGGATCGCTGGCTATTGCAGCCTGAGGCTGGTGAGTAATATCACAGATATGAATTCATCGTTGTTGGCACTTTGGCATAGGTTTCCGCTTTAGCTGTGGAGCCTAGAAGATTCAGATTGATCTTCATACTATGGGCCATGTAGACTAGGCAGCCTAAGTCCATCGACAACGGTGTTAGGGCGTGATCCTGGAGCTTTCAATCTGTCTGCACAGTGAGAAACGGGAAACTCCCTCTTCAACGTCAAAGACGCAGTTCCCAGTTTCCACACGTTTACTGGAAAAAGAATGGAAAAAAAATCAACTTTATTAAGCTTACTTATTACATAAGCCATTCATAGAACACATTCGCAGCATATTGGCATCTGCAGTGGTATCACCACTAAATGGCGCCCGCTAACAAAGCCAGAGCTGCAGGTGTCAGTGCAAGTTCATTCTTTGACCTCAAAGCAGAACTTGCGAAGAAGGAAGACGAATTTGCCAGAGTCAAAGCTGCGGGAGGCAGTAGATACGTAGTAGGTGGGATCAAGAGACCCGACAAGGTGAACGGAACTCGTGGTCAATATGCGTGCTGAATACAAGCAGAACTCAGAAACCGACTGTATGGACTCGTTCCAATAGGGGTGTCCAAAACCGTGCTGCGCGCGACATTGAACTGGAAAAAGTCAGCAAGGTTACTATTGAGTCTGCGAAAGCTGCTTTGGAGAGGAAGGCGAAAATCTACGAGAAACTACGACAGGGGAAATCTGGAGGCCTCAGTGAGACGCAGTACGAGAGTATACTCGTCGATGTATGCATCTCACTTACTTTCAATGCCAGGCTTAGTACTGATCCCCAGTCTGCAGTTCGACTCTAAGGGACTAGCGGAACATTTCGAGTCAGATAGTGATGATGTAGATGAATCGTTGACGGTTCCTCAGCCACTTGAAAACGAGGTAGGTACAACTCGGTGGATTTTCTGTCATATGGCTGACAGGATTTAGGACGACCCAATTGTAGAGTACGAAGATGAATTCGGACGCCAACGAACAGCACGGAGGTCGGAGGTGCCTCGACATCTCCTTCCGCGTTCAGAAGATGTTGAGGCAATACCAGACGATGACAAGTAAGCTATAAGGCCAGTCTCATCTCACCAATAACTTAAACTCTCCCCAGGGACGTCGTTTACAATCCTGTTAACTTTTTCCCAGTGTACGAACCGTCCGCAGAGCGGGTCAAAGCTGTTGAAGAAGCCTACTCGGAAGCCAATAATCCGCTGGCCTCTCGCTACGATGCCACAAAGGAGAACCGCGCGAAAGGTGCTGGGTTTTATCAATTCTCTGCAGACGAGGAGACAAGAAGACAAGAAATGGAAGAGCTACGATCAGCAAGACTGGAGACTGAGAAAACCAGACAAGAGGTGGGAGCAGTGGATCTTAAATCAGGGGAGGTTGAGGGCCTGCGTGAGGACAGCACCACTGCAGGTACATCCCGGAGCCGGGCGATGGAAAAACGAAAGAGAGAGCTCGAGGAAAGGCGAAAATTGGTGGACACGAAGCGGAGGAAGGTCAAAGGAATTGAGACACCGGCAAGCCAGATGTCCGAAGTCGATACCCAAGAAACTTCAGGGGCTGTCATATCCAAGGGGCAGGATACTTCTGATCCGTTTGCGGAGTTGGAGAGACATACAACGATTCCTTCGGACCATTCCAAGGCGAAAGGCAAGCAGAAAGGGAGTGATGATTCGAGACGAAACGCTGAGGCGGATCTTTTCTTGGCTCAATTGGAACAAGAAATACTTCAAGGTCGATAACCCCCTTTACTATGGGTGCATATTAGTGAGTCACTGAATATTGAGTGGTTGTATCGTGCTGACAAGTGGTTTGCAAGTATCTAGCCTTTGGCATTTTGCGGCAACACCTCTTCACACCAGGCTTCCACATTTTACTAGGTGACCAAGAGATTAGTGTCCCGACTACTTGTTGGTATTGCGGGTAATGTTGCTTTGAGGGTCTCAAATTGTATCACGTACAATGCCCGCCCTGAGCATCGCTGATCGGTCTGACTAGCATTCGCAAGCGACCTTATGACAATTAACAAAATCACTACATCTTGCCGTCGCTAAATCTTCGGAGCGTGCTTCCACCTACGTATTTTCGACACGTCATACCACCACTACACCCTTTACTTCGAGAATTAGCTGTTCAGGACAAATCAAAGAGAATCGGCCATTGTCCTCTTGAAACTTTAAGTGCCATATTCCTCGACGCAAGTAACGTCCCTTCAATCTCTCCTTTCCAGCCAGGACATTCTCCATGAACCTCCGGCATGTTGTAAGCACCTCAAGCGCAGGACGGACAGCAGTAGCATGTCCGCAGTTGATCATCACATTTTCGGCGTCAGGGTGTGTTTTCACGAGTTCGATGAATTGATCGATAGTAGAGAACCACGCGGGTAGAGATCCCGCGATCGGGAAAATGATGGGGTCGTCTTCATATAGCGTATCCCCGACGTACAGCATTTTCTCCTCCGCATCCCACAAGGCAAGCTCGTCAGGAGTATGCCCAGGAGTATGCAGCACTTTCATGCCCATGGATAGGCCTGCTGACGAGGTGATTTCATGGAGGTGCGGTACCAGAGTGAGGTCGTAGATTGGTGTACGGATGCCCACACTATTGCATTCGGAGTTTGTAGGGAAATTGTCTGGAGAGACGAAGGCGGGCGAGTGGCCTGAGCCGAGAATGGGGCTGTCGGTGGCGAATGGCTCCACACCAACTGAGTTGCATCAGGG
>Ga0153958_1000329_pt1 | contig 11677 bp, 23 predicted proteins | sample TSFL042MetaG_FD_104719 | JGI IMG/M metagenome (GOLD analysis project Ga0153958, IMG submission 104719) | Attine ant fungus gardens microbial communities from Florida, USA - TSFL042 MetaG | ecosystem: Host-associated > Fungi > Mycelium > Unclassified | place: USA: Florida, Wekiwa Springs... | reverse complement strand
GGTGAGAACCCAACACCATAAGTCAGGACATGTTGGGACTGCAATGGTCTGCGATGGAAAGCGTTCCGGGAATCACCTGACACCTAACTTGGTTACTGAACTCTCGGAGAGGACAACAAGCGACGATCATACAAGCTGGGCCTATTTTGAACTAGTGAAAAGTCATGTATTACAGTGAAACCAATAGAATTCCAGCACAGCGTGTCTTCCTTGCAATCACCGCACAGGATCTGCTCCAGGCCCGATCTCGTGCACGACATAGTAACTAAAGAACAACACCTTGAAAGTCAACGCCAACCCAGCGTGAAGAGCGCCGACCACGATTATGAGTAAGCGAGTGGCTTTTGCGTCGGCCTGGGGTGAATTGCGTTAATAATATTAATCAACTAGACCATACGAAGGATATGGACGTACCATCGCCAAAATGGGATACACGTTCGCGACGAGGAAATACCCCGACGATGAGAAGGCGATTGCCACCAAAACCCAACGCAACAGAGGAACGGGTATGACGCATAGTATCTTTTATAGGTTGGTCATACGAAGAGTCAGGCATCTAAGCGCACTTACCGAAACGGGCACCCAGACGAATAACGAGTAACCCCAGACCCCGAGGGCTTCTGCTACGCCCCACTCGCCAACGCCGATATAGCGTAGTGCGATCCAGAGAAGAATAGGCACCGCAAATGCATATGCATACACGATCGTCGCCGCAAGGCCTAGTAGGCCAAAGTCATATTCATACTCGGCTCCGGCCGCAGAAAGATAAGACGCGATGCTTGCTGCGAGAGATGAAGAAAGAAATAATGCGAGGATAAGTGTAGTCGGGACCCAGAAGGGACCGTATAGATCGGCACTGGGTGCGAGGACCGTCAGGTATGAGGGTGAAGTGGGGAGGAGCGTCGTGTAGCATCGTTTCAAGACGGTTGACGTATCGACATCAAAGTAGGACTGGTAGTAATCGACTGACCAGAACCCCGATGATCCCTTGTGTGAAAGATATCCTGGGGTTGGGATAGATGTCAGGTGAGGTGGTTATGACGGAGACTTGAATAATACCTCTCTCGAAATTTGAGCCAGGGGTGGGGTGTGTTTGTTGGTCTCCTCTTGCATCTGCGCCAAGGAAAGCTGCTTGGGGTTGGTCTTCTGTCGTGTACTTGGTAAATGCACTCACACTTGAACTCTAGACCCTCTGCTCCTTCTTCTAGTCGCTATGGCCAGAGGAATGGTATTAGGAGCTCTGTGCAACATAGCAGTAACAGAACAATGTCACTCACATCGTCGGCATCGACAGCGACGTAGGCCATGATATCTTGGTTCGAGCAAAGCTCAGAATACTGATACGGTGGCAGAGTGCACCGTTGCGGGACTTTTGACACTCTGTTCAGTAATCGAGGACCCCGAGAGTATACTCAGAACTCCAGGAGTCCAGTCTGACCCCTGCTAGTCACCTGCCCTACGACCAGCTGCAGCCTGAATTTAGCTAACATGGCACCAAAGTTGCCTCCTCAAGCTCGCAGGCTCCGCACCATTATCATCACAGTGCCAATTATGGGGGCGACAGCATGTTCGTTCCCGTTTCAATAGCCTATCATGCACCTTCAACTCATGTGTCGCGTGCAGATGTGCTCTATGAGCGTCTCGTCCTAGGAAAACCTCAAAGAAAATTACCCAGGGAAACACAACAACCGCTTTCTAAAATGAATGATTTACTACCCGACAATTCCAATGCACAGGGAGTTCATCATTCGTCAAAATGGGAATGAACATTTAGGTTGTGGTCTACGGCAGGTCGAAGGATGTGCAAAGGCGGTCTATGTAAAATAATGCTAGGCCCTCGAAGCTCACAGTGATACCGTTGCCTTTGTTCGGTGTCCACTGCGATATGATTGAGTATCACCTCGAAAGACATTATTTGCTCTCTTCTGTCTGAGATATTATTCGTGTCCCCGAGATACGTGCAGGGTTGAATGAGCGATCGCAGTCTGCGTATGCTGCACCCAAGCCAAAACCTGTGGAAAGCGCAATAGGCCAGGTCCGTCCTGTAACGCGTCGCGTGAGTATTGGTATGTGCGGAGAAAAACGTGGCAATGGACGGACTTCGGAAAAGGATGACGGAACCAACGACTCCAACGCTGAACCCTACACCACTGCAAGATTCTTAGGAGATCATGCCAACTGCAAAGCGCGAGCCACTCACGCCTTCACCAAGAGATCGGCCACTTCGCGGACATAGTCAGTCAAATTGCTCCCCGCCATAAACGAAAGGACATACAACACCTGTCATACTTGAAGACTATAAGTTTCGACCATTGTAGCCGACGATAAAACTCACTTTCTGGTTAACAATGTTCTCACTTGATGAAGCGTTTTGGGACGACATGGCTTCCAGGTTGTGAGATCCTTGTTTGAACAGAGAGAAGCGGACGGAAACGGCAAGGACTCGACCCCCTCTAATGGGGGTCGACCATGCTATGATTGCGTCTATAGGAAACTGCACCCGGATTCCGAGTGGACAAGCCTGAGTGCGCAGCCCTAGCTAGACTCACCACTGTGCCAACAACAGGTTCTAGGGTATAATTTACATACCCCAGTCATGGCACACCAGTCGCCGATGATATCGATCCCAAAGAAGACGACGGATGATGTCGATTGGACAGGTCCCATACGCAATCTCATTGCCAAGTCCTTTGGCGAGAACCCTGACAACTATGTGCAGGAGTGCCAGGCGCTGCAGCGTTGCCGGCAAGATGCCGTCAAAGGTGCTGGTAGCGATACAACAGGCTTGTCACAAGTAATCACGATCTTAGGGTCCTCGCTTACCTTGCCGTCCAGGTCGCGATCTGCTCTACAAGTACTTTGGGCAACTCGAAATCCTCGAGATGCGCTTCCCAGAGATTCGAGTGAACTTTCCATGGCACGACGCTTTCACGAACAAGCTGACGACACAAACATCTATTGCATACGAGAAGGCTTCCGTCTTGTTCCAGATCGCCGCTTCCCATTCTGCCATTGCTGCATCCCAGAACAGGTCCGAACCAGATGGACTCAAACTCGCATTCTATTACTTCCGAACATGCGCAGGAATGCTTACCTATATCAATGAGAACTTCTTGCATGCCCCTTCGACTGACCTCAGCCGGGAGGTGATTAAGTTTCTGGTGGGTGTCATCATGGCGCAGGCAACCGAAGTGTTCCTAGAAAAGTGTATCAACGAGAAGAAGGCTCCTGCTCTCGTGGCCAAGATTGCCTCTCAGGCTGCATCTATGTACACCTCCATGAGCGATGAGGTAAAGGATTTCATGGGTAAGGGCATATTCGATCGCAATTGGATCACTCTTGTGCAGGTATGTCAATATTTTGAGGCACGAAACTTTAGTATCGACCTGTGATGCAGATCAAGGCGAAACATTTTGGCTCTATCGCACAGTACTATCGTGGGCAAGTCGACGACAAAGCTGGCGCCCATGGTGACGCTCTCGTACGATACACTCTCGCTGAATCGCTGGCAAAAGATGCTAATCGCTCTGCTGCATCCTTCTCTGCCATATTCGCCCACGTATCACCCACACTCCCCGCAGATGCCGGGCCAGCTATCTCCGAACGCACAAAGGTGCAGCTTCAGCTAAGCACTGATCGCAGAGCAGAGGCACAGCGTGAGAATGACCTCATATACAACGCCGTCCTCCCATCTGCTGATGCACTGCCCGCGATCGAGAAGGCCGTTGTTGCCACTCCCATCTCCATTCAAGAAGTGTATCGCTCACCGGATGTCCAGAACGTCATCGGTCCAGACATCTTTGCCAAGCTGATCCCATTGAGCGTGCACGAAAGCGCCAGCGTATACTCGGAGGAGAAGGCCAAGTTGGTGCGCAAAGAGGTCGAGAACGCAGAAAGCGCTGAGGTCGAGATGCGCAGCGCATTGGAAGCGATGGGTGTGCAGGAAGGAATTGTAAGATTCAAGGCGATGGCGGAGGGTAGCTTGGGCGGAGAGGAAGAGATTCCCCTGGCAGTACGCCGTTGGAGAGAAGATATCACTGTCATGGAAGACAGGGAAGGTATCGAAACTCTACTGCGCGAGATGGGTCGTCTCAAGGAAGCTGTCAAAGAAGAATTGGCGGGTATTTCGATGGACCTGGATGTTGAATCGAGAGAGTGCGAGACGATGCGGGTCAAGTACGATCACCTTTGGACACAAGAGCCATCTGCATCTCTCACGAAGACTATCCGGCAAGATTTGAAATCCCATAACAGCGCTTTGGACGCCGCCGCGGCGTCTGACCAACAGGTATCGACACTCTGGGAATCTGTCAAACCGGATATTCTGTTGCTACTATCACCTGACGTCGAGAATGTTTTCCGCGCTAGTGCACAGCGTGGTGCCCCCTCAGAAAGTTTGCTTGATCTTGACATCGGTACGGAGGCGCACGATGAAAAAGAACGTGCCAAGATCGGTCAGTACACCGCCGAGATTGAGGAGCGCCTTGGACGTCTAAAGAAAATTGCTCACGAACGAGGCGAAGTACTCAAAGATCTGAAAGAAAAGGTGACATGCGTGATAATGTGTTTAGATTTAGCTGAGACCTTTCACATTTAGATTCAAGCCGACGACGTCTCACACCTGCTGCTTTTGAACCGTCGAAACCCGGGTGTCGAGCAGTCGCTGTTCTCCGCAGAACTTGAGAAGTTCTCGCCATACCAACAACGTCTCGGAACTACTGTGCTTCACCAACAAGCCGTGTTACAGGAAATCCAGGGGTTCTGGAAGAACCTACGAGATTTTGCTGGGCGTGGACCTGGCGCAAAGAAGTGGGATGAGCGTGAGAGGCGGAAGAAGGACACCGTACGCAGGTTCTCGAATGCGAGAGATGGTTATATGGAAGTCAGGGATGGGCTGACGTATGTACAACTCCCTTTTCACTTCAATCATTACTGATTAGTTTTGATCCAGGAAAGGATTGGAATTTTACCATCAACTCACTGATTTGAGCGCTGCACTCGCCCTCAATGTCAAGTCATTCATCGCCGATCGTCGTTCGGAACGCGACAGACTTGTTGGGCAAGCGGACCTCCAACAGAGGCTTGCAGTACCGAAGCCATCTCCCGCAAGCGCTGAGAAGCCCCGTGTTCCGCCGCCGCCACGCTCTCCTCCATCTCTTGATTCATCCTTTGCATCTATGAGTATTCAAGGAAGTAAGAATTTAATACCTCCTCCACCGAAACCGCCACAGGTATCGTACTCCCCCATGTTCCCGCCACCTTCACAGCAGCCACCCAAGCTACATCCGAATCTCCCGCCCCCGCCGCCACCACCACCAGCACACTCAACATATACAACTCAGATGTCACCAAACCCAACCCCTGATCCATACGCGGGTTTGGGGATGTTCGGGTCCCACTTTTCCAAACCGCAGGCGCCTCCTCCAGTTCCATCGCAGCAACCTGCCCCACCACAAAGGCAGTCCTCTCTTTCCCTTCCCCCACCACCTACATCACGACCCCAATATGCTGCAAATCCACAGGCATACGCTCAACAGGTTCCGCCTCCACCGTCATGGGGTTACCATCCTCCACAGACGCAATCGACGCAGGGGTCTCAGTACCAAACCATGCCACCCCCACCGCCTCCACAAGAACAAAATCGGCAGTATTACCAAGGGTATGGAAGATGATAGTGTAGACTCCGGATTTATTAGCAAGAAGTGTGTATGTTGCAGGGAAATATGGATAATAATCTTTCCACGTCATATTGCAAAGTCGTCGGTAGCGCGATACGTAGCAGACGGGATTTCTAGCGCCCAGAGAATGACCGACAATATTATCCATTCGTCTAGACTCTAATGCCTAGCTTGATTGGTATCACGAGTCATCGCCATACAGTACTTTCTTCCCCAGCTCTGTCGCACGTTGCTCCCACCGCCAGACGGTTGTAAACAAACCAGCAACCTCTTCATTCCACTTGGACTGGACCAGAGAAGTGAGCGGACGGTGCGTTATACGCATGGACGCAGGTGGCGGGGAGGGAATGGTAGTTGGGGCGCTAGCGATGCGCTCCGAGAGCATATGAATACTGCCGAAAACGTTCAGTCGGCGTTACACGCAGAACAAGGGAACTGGACGGACTCGGCACGGTGTTGGGCAGTCCTGTATGCAGCATAAAGAACTTCGAACCAGGACGTCGGGAATGACGCCGACTCACCTTGTTTGTATCATGTTCGAGAACCCATAGTATATCTGAGGTGGTGGGAGGGGCGGTCAGACGAGTGGTTTGGCTCTGAGAGAATGAGGCGTACACCACCCATTGCCAGCGCACCAGCGAGAGAGCCGGCCACGAACGACATTCCTAACCAGAAGCTTAGCCTTCAATATATGCTGAATGTCCGAGTCAATGCGTTCTGACAATCCTTCTCAGGTCAGGCCAAACACATCACAATAAATAAATGCCTTCGCGCAGCTACAAACTTTGAAAAGACGATCCAGCGTAGATCACTCCAACGCTCGAGATAAATATATTTCCTTGCATAAGTATCTACCATCACCGCCCATGGATCAACCAATTAGGGCTTCACAAACCAATGACGAGCGAAATAACAATGTGCGGGATCTACTTGCACAATAAAAAGCCAAGCCCTTATTCACAAAACAACACCTCATAACGGGAGCCTTCGTCAGGGAGATTCGTTTTCACGTCGATCATAGGACGCGTTGAGTCAGTAAACCTATCCAATCCTCTAATATATCATGAAAATTACCTTGCTTGCAAGATTTCTTGTTCCCCCAATTAGACCAAATGAGGTTCAAATCGAAATGATACGAGTTCCAAACTCCGCCACTGGGTATTGAAAATTCGGGCCTGGGCTGCTCATGAACATGAGCGACCGCGGAATCTTTAAATGGTGCGCTAGGGCAGCCAGATTCTTGGGCTCAAATCGCCCATCGACAAGCATCTGCAGAAAGTCAAGCGTTGAGTATCAAGGTCACAGGGCACAGAAGTTGTGTACATACAAGGTTGATAGTGATTTCTGGAAAGGCTTCGTCTAGAACTGAAAAACCATACCGTTAGCATTACAAAGAATAATATGGAAAAATAAACCTGCTCTTCGCATTGGCCTCCAATTCAGAAGGCACATCTCCCTGATGAAAGTGGACAATCTTCAAACAGGACGTTTCTTCGTTGCTCCTGACGTAAAGAATCATGTTGAACAAATGATTGATCTTCAGGACCAATTTAGCGAATGCTCTATTTCTACTTTGAAGCACTCACCTCATCTGTTTTAACCAACAAACAAACCTCCTGTCTACGCAGTCTTTTCATAAGTTGGATCAGACCAAGACCCCACTCTTTGGTAAGCTTTTGCCGATGCAGATAAGGAAGTTGGTCGTATACCCAGTATATCCACCGCAATATAGCCACCTTGTTATGCGATAAGAAGAAGAGGAAGAGAAGGACTGTGAGATAAAGAACGAATTGTCTAAAACAGTAATTTAGTGGTGAAAATGTCAGGAGACATGAAAGCTCTTACCCTGTTACTGCAGGATTAATAGCAATGTTGCCTCCAGTCACTGTCACAGTGATGATGATAGCACCAGCAGCGTGTAGCAACGAACATTGCGATCCACGCGGAAGTCGAGGTCGCGAGAAACAGAGGAGAATGAGTGACATCGGGAAGATCGCCATGACGGCTAACCACACCATCGAAAACCTGGGACATTCAGATATATGCAAGACTCCTGACATGGGCCGACACGCACATCTGGGATACCACGGTTAAGTTGGCGCCCGCACTGGCATACATTAACGCGCTAAATGCAGTGAATGTAATAATTGTGACATAGGGTGCACCGGTCGCAGGTAGCGTAGCGAGAAACACTTGAGGAATTACACGATCGTGCGCCAGCTCAGCAAGGAGCTCGCAAGCGCTCAATATTCCTGAATATAATATCATTACCATTCAATATAACGACCAAATCCGATTCACGAACCCGTCAGTACACTCGCAGAAAGTACAACCATGGCATCCATCACGACCACTATTCGTAGCCACCGTCCTGCAACCTAATGATGTCGTTTAGCACCATGCAAAGCCACTCAAAATGAGGAGCAAATACCTTTTGAGCAAGCAAACTGAGGGTATTTTCGCCAGTTTCAACCACCTCGAGAGGCAATAACGCAATAACGAGAAGCATCATCCCGCTATTTAGCACGAGTGTGGACAAATGCAAGTTGCGAAGAACTTTGGGGTAACGATTTTCTTTCAGCTTTGCTGTATAAGCGGGTGCACCTACGCAATATTAGACGTTGAGCAGTAGGTTTCTGGTAGAAAAACTCACATTCAAATCCAGTCAGTCCAAGCATCCCGATACAGACGCCATCAAATATCTGTCTGACTATGGAGGTCGACAATCCAGTGTGCCTATCTGACCAATTGGAACTGAGCTGAACTGCACCACCTCGTCCCAAAGCAATAACCGAAGCCACAACAAGCATGATCATTACCACGGCCTTGCGGGATAAGAAACAGGAAAGCAATTGAAACAGGATAACTTACATGAATTGATAGAACGCAAGCAGCTAAACGCGCACCTTCTCTCAAGCCAGAAAGACTAATGAAGGTAAGCAACACTAAAATGAAGAGAGCGACAACATAAACGGGAAAGGGTAGGAAGATTTCGCCTGCAAGATATGATGCTGCAGCTGCAGCGGAAACTACTGCTGTTGCTGAAAAATCCAGAATAAGAAGAGCTGCTCCGAGGAGAGCTATAGACTTTGTTGACACATTGAGCCTAGTGGTATTTCATCATGGATATTTTGGTTCAGAAGCAGGAGAGCATACAGGTAGGAGTAAGGAGCCCCGCTAATCGGAAATGCAGAAGCTAACTCTTCCATAATAGGTCGCCAGAGAAACAGTGTTAAAGCTGCCACAAAGAGCGAAATGGGAGAACTGGAAAGACAGTGGTTAACCACACCGAAATGATATAACTGAGAAGTTGACGTACTGTACACCAGCAACAGCTATAACACTCGGCAGAGTGTAGAACACACTGCCAAGCATGTCATTGGCCGCAATGGCACTAGCGGTAAACTGGCCAAGAACCTGCTGCATTCTAAAATTACTGAGTGTGAGTTCACCCTGACATATATCTTCAGGTGTAAACTTGAGACGGGAGATGGAGCCCCAGCCGGCAAACTCAAAGTCGTTCGTAAGGTTGAGGAACCTAGAAGGGACGGCAGTAAACTTGAGCTTCCCTTCTTGACGAGCACGCTGACGTCGAAGGACGATGTCGTACTGAGACTGATCAAATGAAGGAGGATGAGGTGAGTATAATGCTGTTATGAAGACTTGATCAGCGAGACACCAGAAACAACAGCAGTACTCACGATTCATATGAGCGGAAGAGTTTCGATTTCTGCTGAAATGCGGTGGTTCGATGGCGATCCACTCTACTTCAGACTCAGAGTCCTGCATAATGGCTATATAAACGGTCCTCTAGTTGTGACTAGTAGACGCCGGGTAAATGCGTAGATCGGACTCCAAGTCCCAAACGCAGTTTCCGGGCTGACGCAGGATACCACGCTGCGAGCTACAAAGTTAAGCAGGTCTGAGGTCACGGATTAGATGATTGGCTAGTAGTACTCGTTAGTTACTTAGTATTACTGTTCATCCCTTTGAAATTCCTTATTAGTATACCATTGACACGTAAAACTCCGGAGGTTCCCGAGGAGCCATTACGTTGCACTCCATTAGATGTTATGTAATTATTCAAATTCGCGCCGTTATTCTGATGGTCGCCAAATTTCTCGACCTGCCTCTCGAATTGTTACCTGTTATCTTTGATTTTATAGTCAGCCCTCCGCATCTTAGATGTCTATGCTTGGTTAACAAGTCCTTCAACGAGTTTGCGATCCAAAGGCTCTATCAGCGCATCTATTGCTACGCATGGCACAACAACTCTAAGGTGGATACTGTCATGATTCCTAGCATACGATTATAGCCGTTCAACGTTTGAATAGATCCTTCTTTTGTTCCAGACACTTTCAAGCTATCCCAGTCTCGCACGTTACGTTGCACGACTCGGTGAGCCTATCAATTAAATACACCAAATTATCAGCGCGGTTGAAAAAAACAACCGTTATTCCAGAAATAAGAGTCTTTCCCAAGGGACTCCCTTCTTCCGAGCATAATAGGCTGTTGAATCTTTGCATCCGAGGAATACAGAATTGTGTCAACCTGAGATCGTGCGCCTGGACTAGGGATGGTTCGTTGGAATCGCCAATTCTCCATGCTCTCCAACAATGCACCAAACTCAAAGAACTCGAGATTAATGGACACGACAGCGGATACTATAATCCCATCATACTTGCGCAGTTCTCCAAGCTGTCCAGAGTTTCACTCATAATGCCGAGCGCACAAGTTATCGAACTTCTTCCCTCCTGGATATCCACCACAGGTCCAACCCTGCGCAGCCTTACCATTATATGCCAGGTAATTACGAGAAATATTAGATGTGAACTATCATTTATTACCCCTTTTTGTAGGCATCGATTCTTATCACAGATACCTTATTGGAATCACTCGCTCTTAGCATGACCGAATTAGATCAATTCTACATTAGTGGATGCCCAAAGGTGACCGATCGAGGCGTGGGCGAAATTGCGTCAACTAACCGTAATGGACTCACGGGTATCGGACTCGAGGGCCTTTCCCCGACGTTTGTATGTCTTCTCTGTCGTCATCACACTGCATTCGCTGACTGAATCGGGTAGGATATGTCCAGGTTCAACAACATCTGCAAGGGGCATCGAGCGTTTAGACGCCTCACATCAGTTACTTTACAGGTTCACATCAACAACATCCAGACATGGATGAATGACATAATTGAAATGCTGTCCGCAGCACCATTGGAAAGATTCCACGTTTATGCGACAACAACCAGTTCGCTCACAATGGACGAATTTTGGAAATATATTGTCACGATGCATGGGTCGCGCCTCAAGCGATTTTCCGTCCACCGGATGAAGATTAGTTTAGATGCATTGCATGACATATGTTTCAGGTGCTCTGTTTTGGAGGAGCTCTTCATATTCATCGACAGGCGTGATTTAGTATGTGATTTGTACCTCTTCTGTTTTGGTGCTCACCTACCTATTAGGATGGCGTGGCAAAATGCTTCGCTGCCGCTCGCAACCTCCGCACAATTCATGTGAACTTTTCTTTTGAGCAGTGCGCAACTGCAGAGCCTGAGTTCATGATGAACGATGCTCTGCATATCATTCGACAGTGTCCTGCAATGGTGACGCAGATTGGATGTCACACGAAGGTATGGCAGGTAAGTCACAGGTACTTTTCGTTGTAGACCACTGTGATCTAATGTACTTCACGAAGGTAAAGCGGGAGGTGCGGATGAATGACAGGGCTGAATTGTATATCGAACCTACCCTCGCTAGATATGAGGATCCCGACATCCCAGAACAACTCCTTGTTCTTCGAACGTAATGGCGGGCGACTATTTCAGGCTTGTTTCCGTAGCTTCTGTAAGGTCGTAGCTGCGTGTGAGGCAGGAACGATGCGCGATGTGAGTTCGAAGGGGAAAAGGTCGATCAGAGAGAGAGGGAGGCAAGAAGTGAGGATCTGATGAGACTGAGACTGACTGAATGCGGACGGTGACTGCTAAGAGG
>Ga0153958_1000328_pt1 | contig 11684 bp, 15 predicted proteins | sample TSFL042MetaG_FD_104719 | JGI IMG/M metagenome (GOLD analysis project Ga0153958, IMG submission 104719) | Attine ant fungus gardens microbial communities from Florida, USA - TSFL042 MetaG | ecosystem: Host-associated > Fungi > Mycelium > Unclassified | place: USA: Florida, Wekiwa Springs... | reverse complement strand
CCTCAGTCCATGGTTTGTGCTAATCTTAATAGTCTTATCAACAGGATCTATCTAGGAATTGGCAACTCAAGAACTCAAGATGACCAGTACTTTTTGGATCACATTATTCTCTGTCCTAGAAATAATCAAGTCCATGATATCAATAAGGCTATTCTTCAACAGTTCAACCTAAATGCAGAGATCTATATGCTAAGAAGTGTGGACTCTGTATCTGAAGAAGATGGAATGCACCATGCTTATCCTGCAGAGTTTCTTCAATAACTTAATGCTGGTGGATTGTCTCCTGCTTTACTCTGTCTCAAGGTTGGCTCTCCAGTTATTTTATTGAGAAAATTGGATCCAGGAGAAGGACTTTGTAATGGGACAAGAATGGTGGTGTTGAATATGAGAAAAAAGATGCTCCAGTGTAGGATTATCAGCAAGAACAAGAGATTTAGAGGCAAGGTGGTGTTGATTCCAAGGATTAGGTTATCACCTAATGCAGAGACATTGCCTATGCCACTCAAGAGACTTCAATTCCCAGTCAGGCTGGCCTTTGCTATGACTATTAACAAGTCTCAAGGTATCAGACTAGCCAACTTCCAAAGCCAGAATTAAGCCAACTGTTTCTTTATCAGCATTTGACAAGGAGAACTCGATAGAGTTCCCATTAAATTCTCTATACTACTTATACAACTACTACATGGTCTGTGCACTTCTTTCCCATGCCTATCATGTGACCTATCATGTGACATCATGTGATGTGACCATGACCATGTGATACTTATGGCATAACACTTTCCTGCACTTCCTTCTATATAGTAAGTCCAAGATAAAAAAAAAGGAAAAGAAAAGAAAAGAAATATAAATAATAACTTAGCCATTTTGCCAAGTCATGACACCATCCCCCTCTCAAGTTTCTTTGTCCCGAGGATTTTTCCTACAACTCATAGTATGGGTCAGCCAAGTTGCCTATCTCGTTGTTATCATCTTCCGTCCACTCTCATATTCCTGATTTTTCCTCTTCAATTTCTTTATCCTCTGGGATTGTCTTCATTGTTTCTCTTCTCATGGGTTTCTTGCCCTTCCATTGTCTTCAGTTTTTCTCTATTCTTCCCCAATACTCCTAGTCATATCGCTTGTCTAACCACCCGTATAGTTTCTTTGCTGTAAATCTTCCTGGCAATTCTCCCTGTCAAAATGTTTCCTCTTTGTACTCTTGTTGTACCATGTCTTCCATGTCTCACCGATACTCTTTCTTGAATTCTTGAATTGCTTCTTTTGCATTCTCTAAATTCTTCCTTCCTTCCCAAGTATCTGACTCTACCGTGAATTCTTTCTAACATACTAAATATTTATCTTTCCCTCTAACCTTCCTCTTATTCAGTATTTGTTCCACCTCCCATTTTTCTTTCCCTTCGATTATGACTGGAGCCAGTTGCTCCTTCTTTTGTTCCTCTACTTGCCCTATGTATCATTGTATTCTACTAACATTTACTACTGGGTATATTTTTACTGTACTAGGTAGCTCCAGTTCTACTGCATTTGATGATACAACTTTCTTGACTTTGTAAGGTCCGACAAACCTCTCTGTTAGCTTCTCTGTTCTTCTTCCAACCATCTGATATTTCAGATCTTTGGTACTGAGCATGACCAAGTCTTTTACTTTATATTTGTCTATGTTCAATCTCTTCCTGTTGGCATACTTTCTCATATCTTCCTGTGCTTTCTTTAGCACTGCTTTTGCTTCTTCTTGTATCTCTTTCATTTTCTCCACAAACTTTTCTGCTCCCACATATTTTCCTTTCTTCCTTCCCTTGAACCCCATCCTAGGATCTTGTCCATGATTTGCCTTGAAAGGCAACGTTCAAGTACTCGAGTATGCTTTGTTATTATATGCAAACTCTGCCGTTCCCAACCATTCTGGCCACTGTTTTTGCCTATGGTCAATGAACATTCTTAAGTACTGTTCTAGTTCCTGGTTGACCCACTCTGTCTGCCTGTCTGTTTGAGGATGGAACACCGTCGACAATTTACTCTTAATCCCCAGCATCTCATTCAACTTCTTCATTAATCCTGCCACGAATTGTGGTCCTCTATCTGATATGATACTTTCAGGTAGACCATGCAATTTCCACATGTTGTTCCTAAACAACCTAGCTAGACCTTCTGCCAACATTTTCTCCATAGTTGGTATAAAGTAAACCATTTTAGTTAGTCGATTCACTACTACTAGAATACTATCATATCCTTGTACTAGGGGCAGTTTAGTGATAAAATCTGCTAATATATGTACCCAAGGTTTTTCTGGAATAGAGTTTGGTATTAATTTTCCTGCCAGCTGTTCTGTGTGGTTTTTATTCCTTTGGTAAGCATCACATCTCTCCACATACTGCTTTACTTCCTTTGTAACCCCTAGTCACCAAAAGTTCCTAGTGACTAGTTCTACCATCTTCCACTGTCCTCCATGCCCTCCTATTGGCTTATCATGGTGTAGTCTAATTATTTCTGCCCTTAATTTTTCATCTTTTGGCACATAGACTTTTTCTTCTTTATACATAATACCATCTACCTCTCTCCATTCCTCATCTCTTAGCATTTTTACTCCTGTCTGCTTCATTTCTTCTACCGCCTTTACTACTTCATCATCTTTTACCTTTGACTTTCTAACTTCCTCTAGTAGATCTACCCCGTCTACTATAATTTCTACTGTTTCTGTCTTTCTCACCTCCAACCATCCTGGTTTCACCAACGTCTCGTCCTCATTGTCTTTATTCACTCTGACCTCCCAGTCTGGTCTCCTGCTTAGACTGTCTGCCTTTCCCATCTTGCTTCCTGGAACATGTTTTAGTGTAAAATTAAATCTAGATAGGTATAATGCCCATCTAGCTTATCTTCTATTTAACTTTTGTGCTTTTATGAAGTATTCGAGGTTCTTATGATCTGTCCATATCTCAAATTTGATCACTGCTCCTTCCAGGAAGTGTCTCCACGCTTCTAGGCATCTGACTACCACTAGCATTTCTTTGTCATGAATCTCGTAGTTTTGTTCTGTATCACTTAGAGATTTTGAAATAAAAGCAACCAGTCTCTATTTCTCATCTGAGCACTTCATCGAGAGTACTCCTCTAGTAGCATAATTCAAAGCGTCAGCTTCTACCCTGAACTCTTTGTCTAAGTCCAGTTTTGCTAAAACTGGTTTTGTTGTAAAGATCTGTTTTAACTTCTCAAATGCCTTTTGCTAGCTATCTCCCCATGTCCACTTCTCATCTTTCCTCATCAGCATATTCATTGGTCTTACTACTCGAGCAAAATCCTTAATAAACCTCCTATAGTAATTTGTGAGGCCTAGGAATTTCTAATATCTTTCACATTTTTTGGCTGTGGCCAACTGAGTATTCCTTCTACTTTCTCCTTCTTCATCTCTATGCCATCAGGTCCTATAACAACTCCTAGGAACCCTATCTTCCTTGCTTTCCACACACATTTTTCTGGCTTGATATACAAGTCGTTCTCTTCTAACCTCCTCAATATTTCCTCCACAATCTCGTTGTGTCCCTCCTCTGTTTCTGTTCCCACTAACATGTCATCTACAAATGCTGCTACCTTTCCTTCATTTATCAAATCCCTCAAGATCTCGTTCATCATTGCCTAGAATGTGGCTGGTGAGTTCGTTATCCCAAAGAACATGACCATTGGTTTGAAGGACCCTACATGTGTTATAAATGCTCCCTTCCACTCATCTCCTTTCTTTATCCATATGTTATTGAATCCCCATCTTAGATCCATTTTAGTGAACACTTTCTTGCTACCCATATTGTCAATTAACTCTGTAATTAATGGTAGTGGGTAATTGTTTTTCACTGTCTGGTCATTCAGATTGCAGTAATCCATAACCATCCTCTTTCCTCCATCCTTTTTACCTACAAAGAACACTGGTAATGTTTGAGGTGATTTTAAGGGCCTAATATACCCCTTCCTCAACTGATCTTTCACAAAGTTCTGAACCTCCTCTCTCTCATTCTTGGACAGAGGGTAAATTCTTCCTTTTTGTGGTTTAAATGTCTCTTTGAGATCTATTGCATGATCCCAAATCTTTCTGGTCGGCATCCTCTTGAACTCTATCTTCCCAAACACTTTCTTCCACTTTAGAAATTTCTTAGGGACCATTTCTTCAATTTTCCTATGGTCCTCTTCTATCTCTTCTTCCTTTCCCCAATCCTCTTTATCATCTATCACCCAACAGACAATTTTCTCTTCTTCCTCAGTTGCTACTCTTTTGACTTTCTCTTTCTTCTAACTCTTCCCACTACACAGGGGTGGACACCTTGTCATCTTAACTTCCCCAGTTTCCCAGTTTATTTCTGGATTATGTGCTGCCAACCATAGCATTACTTCTGTCTTTCCTAGATCATACACATCCATTCTTATTCTTTTCACATGGCCTTTGTAGAACATGTTGCACTCTACTTGGTGTATAATGGCCTCTCCACTGTTATTTGTGCCATCTACATTCCTAACAGCTATTGGTCTTTTCAACTTTTGTAGCTTGAACCCATGCCTAGCTGCTGCCTGTCTATCCATAAACATCCCTGTTGCACCACTGTCTAAGAGCAATTTAATTATTATACCTTCATGAATATTTATCTTCTCTATTCCAATATTCAACCACACTTCTCTTAATATTTTGAAGGTTCTTCTGACCTCCTTTCGACTACCTCCCTCTCTTGCTGTGCTTTCTGGTTCTCCTGACCATGTGCCACTTCTCCCTCTGTCTTCCCTTTGCATCCACACCAACTTAATTCTTTCCACTTCCAAAAGAAGATCACTCCTTGCCCCTGGTTGTCTTCTATATGAGACCCTTTCTCTCCGCACTTGCAAGTCAAGTATGATACTACTATCTCTCTGGTTATCCACCCTATTTCTAATAGTTGCGCCTCTTTTGGGATGCCTTTTCCACAATGCTCCTCTGCCCTCTTCCTTAGCTCTTTTATCGAGCTCCTCCTCTACTTTCCTTGCTGTGCTTCTCATGGCCTAGCCACGTGCGCCGCTTCTTCTTTCTCTGCTCTCCTCAACCTCCTCTCCTTTTCCTGCACTTTTCCCTTTACAGGGTATGCCAGCCTCTCCCTTTGCTGCACCTTTTGTGGCCTTAACACATGTACTTGTCATGACTTGGCAAAACGGCTAAGTCATTATTTAATATTCTTTTCTTTTTCTTTTCTTTTCTTTTCTTATCGATGGACGTGCGAGATAAAAGTGACTCATATGGAAGCGCGGGACTTTAGTGTAAGGTTAGGGTCAGACATTTGTATAAGTAGAGTAGAAAATCCAATGGGAACTCTATCGAGTTCTCTTTGTCAAACACTGAACAAAGAGCAGTTGGCTTAATTCCGGCACGGAGTTTGGCTCTCTGACACTAGAACTCGATTCCACATCGCGAGCACCGTCCACCTTGGACTCTGCTCAACTTTATTCTCATTCTCAATCAACTCTCAGTCGCTGATCATCATGATCAGTAACCACCTCCATACATAGCTGGGCCCTTGGCTTAAGGGGACTTTGCAATCAGTTAGGGACTGCAGGTGGAAGTGTAGTACCAAGCTTGGGTATTACTACTGAGACCTGACCTCGCAATCAAGTAGTGTTTAGTAGTTTACTTGTACTGCTTCTTAGTATAAACCTCATGCTGCGACTCCATTGTGAGCCGGTACATGCAGAGGAGTGACAGTTACCACTAGTGGGCCGTCTAGATTAGAGATCCCATCCATTGGGTGATAGTCAAACTATAGTATTAGAGCAGTAGTAAGTAAGGCAGTAGGTGTCTGGTTGGGTGAAGATCTTGCGCCCCAACAGACGTAGCATAAGTAAGATCAAACCATTGAATCCGTACCCCAGAGACGTCCCCACGATGTCTCAAAACCAATATAAAACCCTCATGAGCAACCTGCTCAATGAAAAGCATGCCCTCACTAAATTAAGGGCAGAGTTAGAAGGGAAAAAGGGAAAGTTGTGTCGATGTTGTAAGAAGTTCAGGCACCTGGCCTGAAACTGCAGGAATAGGAGAGGAGAGGAAAAGGGGACCATTATTCCCCAAAATAAATTTGAAGTACTAAGCAGCAGAGTAATGCAGTGCGGTGTGGAAGAAAGAGTGGTAAGAAGGGTGAGGACGGCAGTTGCGAGGTGTTTTAGGTGCAGAGAGGGAGGGCACAAGTGCAGGGAGTGCCCATTGTGGACGAAGAGGAAGGACGAAGAAAGGGCAGCACGTGTGGCAAAGCCACAAAAGACGCAGCAGGAGAAGAGGCCGGCGTGCCTTGTAAAGGGAAAGGCGCAGGAAGGAGAGAGGAGGTTAAAAAGAGTAGAGGAAGGAAAAGCGGCGTGCATGGCTAAGCCACGAGAAGCGCAGTAAGGAAAGTGGAGGAGGAGTTCACAGGAACAGTTGAGAAAGAGGGCTGAGTGGTACTGTGGACCGACAGTGCCACAAGATGCACAATTGTGGGAGTTGGGATGGCACGGCCAAGGAGCCGTTGTTACATATTTGAAGTGTCCAAGATGTGGCAAAGGAGGGTGTTATGCAGAAGACGATCGGGGACAAGGAGTACTCCCCTATTGGAAGAGAGAGAAGATAAGCTGGTGTAGATGCAGAGGAGAAAAGAAAGAGAGCAGTGCATGAGCAAGAGACTCGAAAGGCGCAGCAGAAGAGGAAAAGGCAGTGCAGCCCAGAGAGGCAAAGGTGCAGCAAAGTGGCGCATGGTCAAGAGAACTGGAAAGCGCAGCAAAAGAGAAAGAGAGCAGCATGCCCACAGAGAGGAAAAGCACAGCAAGAGAGGGGGGTAGTCGACAGGAGGTCAGGAGAACCTTCAAGATGTTAAGAGAGGTATGGTTGAGTATTGGAGTGGAGAAGATAGATACATATGAAGGCGTAGTGATAAAAGTGCTCTTGGACAGTGGCACAACAGGGATGTTTATGGACAGGCAGATGGCAGCTAGGCATGGGTTCAAGCTGCAGAAGTTAGAAAGACCATTAGTCGTCAGGAATGTGGACGGTACCAACAATAGTGGAGGGGCCATAACGCACCAAGTAGAGTGCAATGTGTTCTATAAAGGACACATAGAAAGAATGAGGATGGACGTATGTAACCTAGGAAAAATGGAAGTGATATTGGGCATGCCTTGGTTGGCGGCCCACAACCCGGAAATAAATTGGGAAACCGGGGAAGTTAAGATGACAAGATGCCCACCCTTGTGTGGTGGAGGGAGTCAAAAAAGGGAAAAGATCAAAAGGATAGCAACAGAGGAAGAAGAGAAAATCGTCCGTTGGGCAATAGACGATAAAGAAGATTGGAAAAGAGAGGAAGAAATAGAAGAGGACCATAGGAAAATCGAGGAGATGGTCCCAAAGAGGTTTTTGAAGTGGAGAAAAGTGTTTGGGAAGGTAGAGTCAGAGAGAATGCCGACAAGAAAGGTTTGGGATCATGCCATAGATCTCAAAGAGACGTTTAAACCACAAAAGGGAAGGATCTACCCTCTATCCAAAAATGAAAGAGAAGAAGTCCAGAATTTTGTGGAAGACCAATTGAGGAAGGGGTATATCAGACCATCAAAATCCCCTCAGACGTCGCCAGTATTCTTTATAGGCAAGAAAGATGGCAGTAAGAGGATGGTAATGGACTACCGCAACCTGAACAACCAGACGATAAAGAACAACTACCTGCTCCTGTTAATCACAGAATTAATCGACAATATGGGGAGCAAAAAGGTGTTCACCAAAATGGATCTCAGGTAGGGGTTCAATAATATAAGGATAAAAGAAGGGGATGAGTGAAAGGGGGCATTCATGATGCATATTGGCTCCTTTGAACCAACAGTGATGTTTTTCGGAATGACAAACTTGCCAGCAACATTTCAAGCAATGATGAATGAGATTCTGAGAGACTTAATAAACAAAGGGAAGGTAGCAGCATTTGTGGATGATGTATTGGTAGGAACAGAGATGGAGGAGGGACATGATGAAATAGTGGAGGAAATACTGAAGAGGCTAGAGGAAAATAACTTGTACATCAAGCCAGAGAAATGTGTGTGGAAGGTGAGAAAAATAGGATTCCTAGGGGTCATCATAGGACCTAATGGGATAGAAATGGAAGTGGAGAAAGTGGATGGAGTACTCAGTTGGCCACAGCCAAAGACTGTGAAAGATGTTAGAAAATTCTTAGGCCTCGCAAATTACTACAGGAGGTTTATTAAGGATTTTGCTCGAGTAGCAAGGCTGTTAAACATGCTGACGAGGAAGGACGAGAAGTAGAGGTGGGAAGAGGCCCAGCAGAAGGCTTTTGATGAGTTAAAACAGGTTTTCACAACAAAACCAGTATTAGCAGCTCCAGACTTAGACAAAAAGTTTAGAGTAGAGGCCGATGCCTCAAACTACGCTACTGGGGGAGTACTCTCGATGAAGTGCTCAGACGAAAAGTGGAGACCAGTTGCTTTCATTTCAAAATCTCTAAGTGACACAGAATGAAACTATGAGATTCATGATAAAGAGATGTTAGCAATAGTCAGATGTTTAGAGGCATGGAGGCATTTCCTGGAAGGAGCAGTGGAAAAGTTTGAGATTTGGACGGATCACAAAAACCTCGAATACTTTATGAAGGCACAAAAGTTAAATAGGAGATAAGCAAGATGGGCCTTGTACCTATCCAGATTTAATTTTACGCTAAAGCATGTTCCAGGGAGTAAGATGGGGAAGGCAGATAGTCTGAGCAGGAGACCAGACTGGGAAACCAGTGTAGAGAGGAATAATGAAGATGAGAAGTTGATAAAACCTAAATGGTTAGAAGCAAGGAAGATAGAAGTGGTAGAGATCATAGTAGATGGGGTAGATCTACTAGAGGAAGTTAGAAAGTCTAAAGTAAAAGATGACGAAGTAGTAAAGGCGGTAGAGGAGATGAAGCGAGCAGGAGTAAAGATGCTGAGAGATGAAGAGTGGAGAGAAGTAGACAATATCATGTACAAAGAAGGAAAAGTCTACGTGCCGAAAAATGAAAAGTTAAGGGCAGAAATCATTAGACTACACCATGATACGCCAGTAGGAGGGCATGGGGGGCAGTGGAAGACGGTAGAACTGGTAACTAGAAACTTCTGGTGGCCAGGGGTTACAAAGGAGGTGAAGAGATATGTGGAAGGGTGCGACACCTGCCAGCGCAATAAAAACCGCACAGAACAGCCAGCAGGCAAGTTAATGCCTAACTCTATTCTGGAGAAACCTTGGACGCACATATCAGCAGATTTTATCACTAAGCTGCCTTTAGTACAAGAATATGACAGTATCCTAGTAGTAGTGGACTGGCTAACTAAAATGGTCCACTTTATACCAACTACGGAGAAGACATCGGCAGAGGGATTGGCAAGGTTGTTTAGAGACAACGTGTGGAAGTTACATGGTCTGCCTGAGAGCATTATATCAGACAGAGGACCATAGTTTGCAGCAGGGTTAATGAGAGAGCTAAATGAGATGTTGGGGATCAAGAGTAAATTGTCGACGGTGTTCTACCCTCAAACAGACGGACAAACAGAAAGGGTGAATCAAGAGTTGGAACAGTACTTAAGGATGTTCATCAATCACAGGCAAGAACAGTAGCCAGAATGGTTAGGAACAGCAGAGTTTGCATACAACAATAAAGCGCACTCAAGTACTAGAACGTCGCCTTTTAAGGTAAATTACGGGCAAGATCCCAGGATGGGGTTCAAAGGAAGAAAGAAGGGGAGATATGCAGGAGCAGAGAAATTCATCAAGAAGATGAAAGAAATACAGGAGGAAGCAAAAGCAGCGCTAGGAAAGGTACAAGCAGATATGAAGAAATACACCGACAAGAGGAGATCGGATGTAGAGGAGTATAAAGTAGGAGACTTGGTCATGCTCAGTACCAAAGATCTGAAATATCAAATGGTTGGGAGGAGGACAGAGAAGTTGACAGAGAGATTTGTCGGTTCTTATAAAGTTAGGGAGATAATATCATTGAACGCGGTCAAATTAGAACTACCTAGTACAGTAAAAATACACCCGGTAGTGAACGTTAGTAGAATACGACAATATGTAGGACAGATAGAGGGACAGAAGAGGGAGCAACCGGCTCCAGTCATAATTGAAGGAGAAGAAGAATGGGAGGTAGAACGGATACTAAATAAGAGGAAGGTTAGAGGAAAAGATAAGTATTTAGTATGATGGAAAGGATTTACGGCAGAGTCGGATACCTGGGAAGAAAGGGAGAACTTAGAGAATGCCAAAGAAGCAATCGAAGAGTTCGAGAAAGAGTATCAGCAAGACATGGAAGATATGGCGTGACAAGAGCACAAAGAAGGGACGTTTTGATGAAGAGAACTCCCAGGGAGGTTCACGGCAAAGACACTATATGGGTGGTCGGACAAGAGGTATGATCAGGAATATTGGGGAAGATTAGAAAGGAATTGGAGGTGATGGAAGAGCAAGAAGCCAGTAAGAAGAGGGACAATGAAGACGATCCCAGAGGAAGAAGAAATCGAGGAAGAAAAATCAGGAGTAAGAGAGTGGACAGAAGAAGACAAAGACAAGATGGGCGACATGGTCAACCCATATTACAAATTGTAGAAGAAAAATTCCTCGGGACGAGGAAACCTAAGAGGGGGATGGTGTCATGACTTGGCAAATCGACTAAGTCATTATTTATATTTCTTTTCCTTTTCTTTTCTTTTATTTCTCTTATCGATGGACGCACGAGATAAAAGTGACTCATATGGAAGCGCGGGACTTTAGTGTAAGGTTAGGGTCAGACATTTGTATAAGTAGAGTAGAAAATCCAATGGGAACTCTATCGAGTTCTCTTTGTCAAACGCTGAACAAAGAGCAGTTGGCTTAATTCCGGCATGGAGTTTGGCTCTCTGACATAGCTAGTCTGACATTAAAACTCAATTCTATCTCTCGAGCACCGTTCGCCTTGGACTCTGCTTAATCTTACTCTCATCTTATCAACCCTCAGCCACTGATCATCATGATCAGCAGCTACCTCCATACATAGCCAGGCCCTTAGCTTAAGGGGACTTTGCAGTCAGTTAGGGACTACAGGTAGAGACACAGTACCAAGCTCAGGTATTGTGTTCGAGACCTAATCTCGCAATTGAGTGGTGCTCAGTAGAATACTTGTATCTCTTTTCTCAGTATAAACCTTGTGCTGCGACTCCATTGTGAGTTGGTACACACAGAGAAGTGACAGTTACCACTAGTGGGCTATCTAGATTAGGGATCCCATCCGTTGGGTGATAGCCAAAGTATTATTAGGGCAGTAGTAAGTAGGGCAGTAGGTGTCTGGTTGGGTGAAGATCTTGCGCCCCAACAGACATAGTGTTAAGACTCTAGACCTCACAGTTGAATACGTTCAACTTGAAGCCTATATCTAACACTTGATATCTTCATGCTCCTTGTTAGAGGATCCGGTTAAGGTTTTCAGTGAAGTTATATCGGAGGAGAGATGATAACGAGACTTTGAGTAGCACCCTTGAGATTGTCCTAAGACAAGTAAAAGTACCGATCTCTCAGAGTAAGAAGAATACAGAGAGGATACAGAAAGAGAGAACTTGCCGTTCCCTTCTCTTTCTGGTCTGTATTTATCCTAACTAGGTATTGTGACTATGTTACAATGTGGTAACACTACTTGTAACTAAGAGTGACTAGTTAAGTG
>Ga0153958_1000327_pt1 | contig 11686 bp, 15 predicted proteins | sample TSFL042MetaG_FD_104719 | JGI IMG/M metagenome (GOLD analysis project Ga0153958, IMG submission 104719) | Attine ant fungus gardens microbial communities from Florida, USA - TSFL042 MetaG | ecosystem: Host-associated > Fungi > Mycelium > Unclassified | place: USA: Florida, Wekiwa Springs... | reverse complement strand
AGGATGAGGCTTCTGGAGGGATATTCTACATTATATACATCCCTTAGTGTCAGGGTCAGCAGGATCGGAGCTAAACTAGTGTGTTTAAGTATCACTAGTAAACAGGCTAAGGTAGCTCCGGAGAGTTGTCATGGTGTTTAGGGGTGGAAATGGAGGTGTCCCCTTACAGTATCCTAATTATTTCTGCCCTAAGCTTATCATCTTTTGGTATGTAAACCTTTCCCTTTTTGTACATAACACTGTCAACCTCTCTCCATTCCTTGTCTCTTAACATTTTTACCCCTGCTTATTTTATTTCTTCTACTGCTTTTACTACTTCATCATCCTTCACCTTTGACTTCCTTACTTCCTCCAGTAGATCTATCCTGTCTACTATTATTTCTACTACCTCAGCTTTTCTTACTTCTAACCACTCCAGTTTTACCAATGTTTCATCCTCATTGTCCTTTTCCACTCTAATCTCCCAGTCTGGCCTCCTGCTCAGACTATCTGCTTTCCCTATCTTACTTCCCAGAACATGTTTTAGCATAAAGTTTATCTTGCTTGTCTTTGATTTAACTTTTGCATCTTCATAAAGTACTCGAGGTTTTTATGATCTGTCCAGATCTCGAATTTAACTGTTGTTCCCTCTAAGAAGTGTCTCCACACCTCCAAGCATCTAATTACCACTAATATTTCTTTGTTGTGTATTTCATAGTTTCTCTCTGTGTCACTTAAAGACTTTGAAATAAAGGCGACTGGTCTCCACAAGTTGTCTGAGCACTTCATTGATAATACTCCTCCAGTTGCGTAATTTGAAGCATCTGCTTCTACTCTAAACTCTTTGTCCAAGTCTGGTGCCGCTAATACTGATTTTGTTGCAAAAACTCCTTTTAACTTATCAAAGGCCTTCTGTTGGCTTTCCCCCCATACCTACTTCACATCTTTCCTGGTAAGTATATTTATTGGCCTAGCTACTCGAGCAAAATCTTTGATAAACCTTCTGTAGTAATTTGTGAGGCCTAAAAATTTCCTAACATCCTTTATATTCTTTGGCTCCAGCTAACTCAACACTCCATCCACCTTTTCCTTCTTTATTTCTATTCTGTTTGGTCTTATAACAATACCTAAGAACCCTATTTTCCGTACTTTCCACACACACTTTTCTGGCTTGATATACAAGTCATTTTCTTCCAATCTCTTTAATATTTCCTCTACAATCTCATCATATCCCTCCTTTGTTTCTGTTCCCACTAGTATATCATCCACAAATACCGTAACTTTTCCTTCATTGATTAAATCCCTTAGAATTTCATTCATCATCACCTGAAATGTAACTGGTGAGTTTGTCATTCCAAAGAACATTACTGTTGGCTTAAAGGAGCCTACATGCATTGTGAATGCTCCCTTCCACTCATTCCCTTCTTTTATTCTCACATTATTGAACCCCCACCTTAGATCCATTTTAGTGAATACCTTCTTACTTCCCATGTTGTCAATTAGGTCTGTAATTAATGGTAATGGGTAGTTGTTTTTCACTGTCTAGTCGTTTAGGTTGTGGTAGTCTATTACCATTCACTTGCTTCTATCCTTTTTGCTCACAAAGAATACTGGTGACATTTGAGGGGATTTTGACAGTCTGATGTACCTCTTTCTTAGCTGATCCTCCACAAAGTTCTGGACTTCCTCTTTCTTATTCTTTGATAAAGGATAAATCCTTCCTTTCTATGGTTTGAACGTCTTCTTGAGATCTATAGCATAATCCCAAACTTTTCTTGTCAGCATTCTCTCTGACTCTACCTTCCCAAACACTTTCTTCCACTTTAGGAATTTCTTTGGGACCATCTCTTTGATTTTCCTATGATCCTCCTCAATTTCTTTCTCTCTTTCCCAATCTTCTTTATCATCTATCGCCCACCTAACAATTTTCTCTTCCTCTAGGGTTGTTACCTTCTTTTCCCTTTTCTTCTTCTCTTCCTTTTTCATTCTTACTCCACTACACAAGGGTGGACACCTCGTCATTTTGATCTCTTCTGTCTCCCAATTTATCTCTGGGTTGTGTGCTGCTAACTATAGCATCCCCAAAATTATCTCTGTCTTTCCTAGGTTGCATACATCCATCCTCATTCTTTTTACATAACCTTTATAATACACATTTGCCTTTATCTGGTGGATGATCACTCCTCTACTATTATTCATCCCATCCACATTTCTGACTGCTATGAGTCTCTCTAATTTTTGCAGCTTGAACCCATACCTAGCTGCCATCCTCTTATCCATAAACATCCCTATGACACCACTGTCCAAGAGTGCCTTTATGGTTACGCCTTCATGCATATCCAACTTTTCTACTCCAATATTCATCTACACTTCTCTTAATATTTTGAACATTCTCCTAACATTCCTTTGGCTACTGTTAGGGAACCACTCAGAGGCAATCACCCTTAAGCTAGCGGATAGTCCCAGAAGCTAGTTTGAGATTCAAGTGGGGGTATATTTACATATACTTGCTAGTATATATACTACACTAGATAGTCAGGCACACAGCACCATGGCAACCAACCTATAATCAACAGAATGTTTTAGAATAACTAATAATAGGCATCACACCATATGACACAAACAAAAAAGATTAGGAATGGTGGGAATACAATACATAATCTGTCACTAGACCACTAATAGATCAGACTCTCAGAACTTACTAAGTATCACCCTAGATGTCCCCTTATAGCTACCCCCCTCTTTTACTGTGCTTTCCAGTCCTCCTGACTGTGTGCCACTTTGCTACACCTTTGCCTCTCTGGGCTGCACCACCTCCCCTATACACCTACACTATTTCATCTTTTCTAATCTCTTGTTTGATATCATCCCTTGTCCTCTGTTCTCCTCTACATGATATCCTCTTTTTCTGCATCTTTCATATGTTAGGTATGACACTACTACTTCTCTTGTGCACTAGCCTAATTTTAGTAAATGTGCTTCCTCAGGTACACCTTTGCCACAATGCTCCTCTGCTCTCTTCCTTAACTCTTCCACCAAACTCCTCTTCCATTCTTGCTGTGCTTCTTGCAGCTTGGCCATGCATGCCACCTCACTTTCCTCTACCCTCCTTAACTTCTTTTCTCCTTCCTGTGCCTCTTTCCTAGTGGGACGTACTGGCCTCCTCTCTTGTTGTATTTTTTGTGGTTTTGCCACATGTACCACTCATTCCTCTACTACTCTCCTTGCTCTCTTCTTCTCTTTTGTCTTCTCCCATAATGGGCACTCTTTACACTTGTGCCCCTTCTCTCCACATTTAAAATATTCAACTACTACTACCTCATGTCTCCTAATCATTCTTTCTTCAACTCTATATTGCATCACCCTACTTCTTAGTACTTCAAACTTATTTTGGAGAATGATGGTCCCCTTCCTTTCTTCTTCCTTATTCCTGCAATTATGGGCCAGGTGCCCAAACTTTGCAACACCAACACAATTTCCCCTTCCTTCCCTCTAGTTCTTTCCTCAGTTTGGTGAGAGAGTGTTTTTCTCTGAGCAAATTGCTCATCAATGAGTTGTATTGGTCCAGAGACATTGTGTTATGTCTTCTGGACAGGGTATGGAGTTAATGTTGAGTCTTACTATATACTGCTATGTCTGCTGGGGCACAAGATCTTTACCCAGCCAAATGTCTACTGCCCTACTGACTACTGCCCTAATAATATGGTTAAACTATTACCTCAACAGGGAGGATCCCTACTCTAGACAGCCTTCTAAAAATAACTGTTACTCTTCTGTGTGTACCAACTCACAATGGAACACAGCATGATATTTATACTGAGAAAGATAGTAACTAATAACACCACTTGATTATGAGGTCAGGTGTGAGGGTGACTGGAGTGGAGTGCTCCAGGAGATTCCTCAGTTAAATTATAGTATGGAATATGTTACAACTCACCTCTAGAAAATTCCTCAGAGAATTAGATGAGGCTTCTGGAGAGAATAATCTACAATATATACTAAAATGCCCTTGCATTCCATTCTTTGGTAACCAGGGGCTGCACAATGAAATTATGTTGGGAGGCAACAGGGGGCACTCCAGGGTCATGTGTGAGGGGTTCTCTTACATTTACCCCCCCTCCAAGGTTACTGCGTCTCGAAGCAATGGTTCTGGGATTGAAAATGGCATTGAAGTCGGTCTGGCAGATGTGTCTTGGAGTGGCTGGGTGCTTCCGATAGTACTCCACGATGAGGTCCGGTGCCTTGACATCGGAGGCTACCTCCCAAGAGTTGTGTTCTCTGCTAAAACCCTTCCACTTGACCAGGAACTGGAACCTCCTCTGGTGCCAGTGACTATTTAATATTTCTTCTACTTCCCACTCTTCTTCTCCATCGACGATGATGGGTGGCAGCAGGGCTTACAGTTTCCTCTCTAGGATCGGATCTTCTGGAGCGGTAGACAACTTTACAACATTGAATACTGGGTGCAACTGCCTCATTCTGTGAGGTAACTTGAGATGGTAGGCTGACAGTCCTACTTAGCATTCTATTTCGAAGGGTCCTAGTTAGCGATGTGGCAACTTTGGAGATAGACGTGTCGTTTTGATGTCTGACGCATCTAAGTATACTCAGTCTCCTGGTTTGTACATGGGAGCCAGAGTTCTCTTTCAATTATAGTACTGCGTCATGTCCTCCTATACTTTGTGGATCGCTGATTTGGCCTCTTCAGTGGCAGACTTCATCCTCTCTGTGAATTCGTTGACTGTCTCTAGTCCAGAGGGGACTTGGCTTAGCTCAAAGCCCATACAGGGAATTCGTCCAGTGTCTAGTAGGAACGGAGGTTGCTGCGTTGCGGAGTGGACGTAGTTGTTGTGCTGGAACTCTGTGATAGGTAGGAGGTTGTACCAGTCATTCTGCTGTTCGTTGACAAATAGGTGGAGGAACTGGTCGAGCTTCTGGTTGACGTGTTCTGTTTGTCCGTCCATCTGGGGGTGCCAAGCTATGGAGGAGGATAGTCATATACCTAGTAGCCTGTATAGCTCCTTAGTGAATGAAGCTACAAACTGGGGTCCATGGTTGGAGATAACATGCTTCGGGAGGCCGTGGAGCTTCCAGACGTGGTGAAGAAAGAGTCTAGCTGCTCCTTCCACTGTGACTGTTGTGTGTGTCAGAACAAAGTGTACTCTCTTGGAGACAGAATCTACAACAGTCATAATAGTATCATATCTGGAGGACTCTGGGAGTTTGACCATGAAATTGACACTGAGTGTATCCCACCGTGCATCTGGAATGAAGAGCAGTTGAAGTTCACCAACTGGAGAGTGTCGCCAGGGTTTCGTCCAGAGGCAGAGATCGCAGGTGCTTATATACTGGCCAATATACTTAGACATCTGAGACCACCAGTAGTTCCAGGACACCAGTTCTAGTGTCTTCCAGCATCCGGGGTGACCTGCAATGTAGGTGTTGTGGCAGAGGGCTACGATCTGTCTACATAGGTCCAGACTTTGAGATATGTATATCTTCCCTCAGAATCGGAGCAGTCCATCTATGTTTGACCACTCCGAGGAGTGCACTGTCCCGTTGGTGGAGCATCAGAGCTCTTGTGCTGCCTTAGCAATAGGTTCCTCTTGGTCTCTATTCCAGTTTCCTTTGCGTATGTCAGACAAAATCTTCTGTTCTACGCCTGTCAGTTCCACTCCTTCCAGGGCATGCACCGTGAGGAACTCCAGTCAAAAGAGGACAATATTCTCATTGTCGGAGGCTCCGTTTCCATGATCAGCTCTCCTTGACAGTGCATCCGGTTTGCCCATAGCACGTCTAGGGCGGTGATGAAGCAAGAAGTCGAATCTAGCCAGATGCAAGAACCAATGAGTTTAGTGATGGTTAAGTTTCTTGGCTGTCATGAAATACTCGAGGTTCTTGTGGTTGGTCCAGATTTCCACTGGATGGGTCGCGCCTTCCAAAAAGTGCCTCCACTCTTCTAATGCACGAATAATGGCCAGCATTTCCTTGTCATAGATTTCATAGCTCTATGGAGGACAAGAACTTACTATAGAACACTACGGGGTGCCATTTTCCATCTGTCGTCAACTGCTGAGACAAGACTGCCCTTGTAGCAAAGTCTGAGCTATCCGTTTCGATCCAGAAGAGGTCCAATTCTTGCAGGGACACCAACACCAGAATAGTAGTTACCGTTGTTTTGAGGTTTTCAAAGGCTACCTGTTTCTTTCCGCTCCACGTCCAGACTTGTTCAGAGCGTGTTAGGTCAAAGAGAGGTTGAGCTTTGGCAGAAAAGTCCTGAATAAACCTCCGGTAGAAGTTCATGAAGCCTAGGAAAGCCTGAACGTCTGTCTTGTTCTCTGGAGTGGGCCATTCTCGGACTCCTGTGACTTTGACCGGATCCATAGAGACTTTGTTCTCTGAGATAACCAGACCCAAGTACTCAATCTGTTGCTTGTAGAACTTGCACTTCTCTGGGCAGAGGAAGAGTTTGTTTTCCTTCAAGACTTGTAACACCCGTCGGACCGCTTGCACATGCTCTTCCTCCGTCTTGGTGAAGATCAGAATGTCGTCCAGGTAAACCACCACAATACCTTCTGCTATGAGGTTCTGGAAGATGTCGTTCATCATGGTTTGGAAGGTGGTCGGACTATTAGTCATTCCAAAGAACATTACCAAGGGTTCAAATAGGCCTTGATTGGTTTGGAAGGCTGCCTTCCACTCGTCTCCGGGCTTAATGTGAACGTTGTTGAAACCCCAATGGACATCCAGCTTGGTGAAGTATCTGGCTCCGCGGAGTTGGGACATGAGTTTGGAGATCAGTGGGAGAGGGTACTTGTTCTTGACCGTCATGGAGTTGAGTGCTTGATAGTCCTGAACCAACTGGAGTGAGCCATTCTTCTTCTTGATGAAGAACACTGGAGCTGCCATGGGGGATTTGGAGAGGCGGATTCGTCTAGTGTACAGATTCTCCTCTAGGAAGGAGTCCAACTCCTTTTGTTTCACGGGAGACAGAGGGTAGATCTTTGATGACTTAGGCTCCAAATCCGGAATGAGTTCGATGGCATGGTCCCATTGCCTATGCTCTGGGAGGACGTTGAAGTCTTCCTTGGCAAATACGGACTCAAATTCTCTGACGTAGTCAGGTAGAATAAAAGATTCCTTCCATGCCTCTGCAGATTGACGGACTCCTTCTGCAAGTTTCTGGGAGGTTGTAGAGGCAGCACATAGGTCTTCCGCGGTGGAGTCTGGGAGGATTCTGGTCATGAAGAGTCGGTCCCCTGGCTTGTATTCAGCTTCACAAGTCCAAACAGGGGTCTCGTCCTCTTCCAAGTCTTCTGTATACTCTGGAGAGGGTCTAGACCGGCAGACGTTGAGGGCTCTGGTCTCCATCCTTTTCCGCGATGCTTGTTTCTTTTGTATCACACAGCATCCTTCGCATCAAGGAAGACATCAGTTCATCTGCACTTCTCCAGTCTGCCAATTGACCTTTGGGTTGTGGTCCTTGAGCCAGGTATAACCGAGGATCATGTTTTGCCTTCCAAGGCTGGAGACAGCAAGGAGCGTCCTTTCAAAGTGGGTTTTGTAACAGAGAACTACATCTACCACTTCAGAGATCTGACCTGCCTCATTGGGGGAGCCGTCTATGTTGTACACTGGTATGGGATGAGAGATGCTCTGGGTGTTAATGCCTTTCGTTTGGATGAAGTCTCGATCTATGAAGTTGCTCGTAGCTCTGGAGTCCAAAAGCGTCTTGATGGAATGCACCTTGCTGGTGTCTATGGTGCTGACTTCTATTGGCAGGACAATTGACATCCCGCAAGCATCGAGGGTATTGACGGAGAGTTGTTTGGGTAACCTCTTTTCCCATTTTGGCCTTTGGGGTTGTGCTGTCCTGTCTAGAGCAGAGAGGGAGAGAGAGGGTGCGTCTATAGGTTCACAGATATCTGTATTGACCTTTTCTACGTCTAATACAGCGAACCTATTAACTAGCAGTGACCAGGGCACACTTTTTACCGGCCACGCTAAACAAAACCCTCCTCTGGGGCTGAACAAACCTCTTCTTCCTCTACTACATCCTTCAAAGCCATTAAATCTTCAATCAATTTCTCCTTTTGCTCCACAGTTAACCTCCAGATGTCTAAATGGTGGGGGTAGTCCTTCACAAGATGGTTGGCCTCTCCACACTGATAGCAACCTCATGGAGGTAAAGAGTGCATTTTCCGGACTGCATCTATGTCCATGGGTATTCTGCTAAATAGTACAGGCGGAGGCGGAGGCAGTCTTGGTGGAACAGAAGGCAGAGCTACTAGAGGAGAGTGGAGTACAGAGAAAGGGGTTGGTCGAGCAGAGGTGGAGTGTGCAGGGGTTACAGTCATCGACCGGAGCATAGATTGGAATGCTTCATTTGCCAACCACGTCTGGTCGATCCTCTGGGCTGCTGTATACCAGGCCTTCAGATCAGTGTCTGTAGGTCGTCCAAAGGGCATGGTGGCAATCTGACTTTGGATGTTCAATTTGAGTCCGTGGCAGAATTTGACCACCAAGGTCCAGGGGTCTGTGTATCCGGCGTCCAAGGCTAAGATCAGGAAACTGTCTAAGTAATCGTCCACTGTCTGGTTTCCTTGATAGTATGAAGACCCCTCCAAAGTGTTGATGGCATCCGCTTCTGCATTGACCAGAAAGAATTGACTCTGGAATTGTTGTTCGAAGTCGGTCCAGGATCGAATTGGGAAGATGCCAGTGTCCGCCTCCTGGTGAAAAAGGTTCTTGGACCACTTCGCAGCACGTCCATCCTTGAAGAAGGCAAGGGTCCAGAAGATTTTTTCCTTGTCGCAGGTGAACTACTCTGGGGCCAAGCGCAAATACAGCATGCAGGAGTTGAGGAAGGCTTGTCTGGAACTCCGTTCACCAGAGAAGTCTGGAGGAGAAGGAAGTTTTGGTCTCATCTGCTGTTTGGATGGGGCAGATGGAACCGGGGAAGGAGGGCTGATAGGAGGCAGAGATGTGGGTATCAGAGGTAGAGTGACTATTGGGGCAGGAGCGGTTATGAGCTGAGTGAGTTGTTGTAGTTGGGCTGTTAGGCCCACAAGGGTAGCATTGATAGTATGTTCCGAAGCGTTCTGACGTTCGGTCAACTCTTGGAGATGGTGCTGTAAGTAGCCCAAGGTGTCAGTGATGGCTGGAGAGGTGTCTACAGGAAGCGACATCTCTCTTGGAGTGGAGTGATTAGAGGGCCGGAGTTTGTTAGCAGAGGGCAACTGGAGGGCAGCTGTCCACTGAGAAATTCTAGAGCTCTGATAAGGAGATCTAATTCTGCTATGAGGGCGACCAGAGTGGAGTACTCCAGGAGATTCCTTAGTTAAATCATAGTATGGAATATATTACAACTCACCTCCAGGAGATTCCTCAGAGAATTAAATGAGGCTTCTGGAGGGAATAATCTACAATATATACTAAAATGCCCTTGCATTCCATTCTTTGGTAACCAGGGGCTGCACAATGAAATTATGTTGGGAGGCAACAGGGGGTACTCTGGGGTCATGTGTGAGGGGTCCCCTTACAGCTAACCCTAATGCTAGATAAGAGTCCCAGAAGTAAAGGTGATATTTGAGTGAAGCTAGATCTAACTACACAAGCGGTCTTATATACTAAAACTGATGGTCCATGCACCGCAGTCATGTGAGCACTAACTATTAATACCACTGTCCTATTTATAGATCAACAGGCACACCAAGGCAGACTTAAGAGAGAAGACAAGGAAAGTATGGGAAAGCATCTCATGAATACTTAGAATAGCCCCTTAGATAGGAGTCTTACTCACGATCTAGGCTGTTCCCTAGGATATTCCCTTATACTATCCTAGATACTAGTAGTAATAGTATGTGAGACTAGTTGAGTCAGAGTCTATAAATAGGTTAGTTTAATGTTTTTCCATTTATTCTAAAGTCTATTGTCATAACTTGGCAAAATGGCTAAGTCATTATTTATATTTTTTTTCTTTTTTTTTCTTTTTCTTTTATCTTGAACTCACTACATAGAAGGGAGTGTGGGAAAGTGTCATGTCACAAGAGTCACATAGTCACATTCACATGACAGGAAGTCACAATGTCATATTACATGACATCATATGATGGGTCACATGATAGGCATGGGAAAGTAGTGCACAGACCATGTAGTAGTTGTATAAGTAATGTAGAAAATCTAACAGGAACTCTATCGAGTTCTCTTTGTCAATCACTGAACAAAGAGCAGTTGGCTTTATTCTGGCTTGGAGTTTAGCAACCTTACACTAAAACTCAATTCACTTCAGAACACCATCTGTCTTGGACTTTGCTTACTCTTTACTCTTATCATATCAACCCTCGGCTGCTGATTATTATGATTGGTAGCCATCTCCATACATAGCCAGGCCCTTGGCTTAAGGGGACTTGTCAATCAGTTAGGGATTGATGGTGGAAGTGTAGTACCAAGCTTGGGTATTACTACTGAGACCTGATGTAAGGGGATCCCTCATACATGACCCCAGAGTACCCCCCATTGTCTCCCAACATAATTTCATTGTGCAGCCCCTGGTTACCAAAGAATGGAATGCAAGGGCATTTTAGTATATATTGTAGATTATTCTCTCCAGAAGCCTCATCTAATTCTCTGAGGAATCTCCTGGAGGTGAGTTGTAACATATTCCATATTATAATTTAACTGAGGAATCTCCTGGAGCACTCTACTCCGGTCACCCTCACATTAGCTGCCTTTGAGTGACTACACCCTAACAGATAGTAGCTTCTGTAACATTACTAGTTAGAATAAATACAGTTCAAAAAGAGAAAGAAACAATAAGTTCTCTCTTTCTGTAGTTTCTGTGTAAATATTCTTACTCTTGAAACCCTACATTCTCTTTAGTTCTTGAACTCTTGTACAAGATGTGACACTAGTCTTATACTTTTTACTCTCAGTATAACTTAACTAAAAACCTTAACTGAATTCTTTGTAAAAGAGCATAAAGATATTGTTATGACTTAGCAAAACAGCTAAGTCATTATTTATATTTCTTTTTTTTTTCTTTTGGACTTACTACACAAGAAAGGAGTGCAGGAAAGTGTCACATGACAATGTCACATGTCACAGTGTGACATCACACAAAACGAAGTCACATGACAACCATGGGAAAGTAGTACACAGACCATGTAGTAGTTGTATAAGTAGTATACAAGAAATGTATGAGGACTCTATTGAGTTCTCCTTGTCAAGTACTAATAAAGGAGCAGTTGGCTTTATTCTGGCTCAGGAGTTAGCTATTCTGACACAAGTCTATGACTAAATGTCTAGTGGTTATATGTCTGGGGAGTTAGACTTACCTCTCAGGCTATGTCATGACTTGGCAAAACAGCTAAGTTATTATTTATATTTTCTTTTCTTTTCTTTTGGACTTACTATACAGAAAGGAGTGTGAGAAAGTGTCACATTACATAGTCACAGTCACATGACAGGAAGTCACAGTGTCACATCACATGATGTTACATGATAAGTGTGGGAAAGTAGTGCACAGACCATGTAGTAGTTGTATAAGTAGTGTATAGAAAATAACATTGAGTTCTCCTTGTTAACTTGGATAAAAAGTGGGATTAAGTTATCATGACTAAGTCCTTACAGGCTGATTTCTAGGCTAGAATGAGGAAAATATTGCTTTTACTACCAAAACTGACTAGCTAGTGTAATAGAAAGCTTT
>Ga0153958_1000325_pt1 | contig 11717 bp, 14 predicted proteins | sample TSFL042MetaG_FD_104719 | JGI IMG/M metagenome (GOLD analysis project Ga0153958, IMG submission 104719) | Attine ant fungus gardens microbial communities from Florida, USA - TSFL042 MetaG | ecosystem: Host-associated > Fungi > Mycelium > Unclassified | place: USA: Florida, Wekiwa Springs... | reverse complement strand
CCATTGCTCTTGCCTGTGATCAATGAACATTCTCAGGTACTGTTCCAACTCCTGGTTAATCCTCTCTGTTTGTCCGTCTGTCTGAGGGTGGAACGCCGTCGACAATTTACTCTTGATCCCCAACATCTCATTTAACTCCCGCATTAATCCTGCCATGAATTGTGGTCCCCTATCTGATATGATACTTTCAGGTAAACCATGTAACTTCCACACATTATCCCTGAATAACCTGGCCAGTCCTTCTGCCGACGTTTTCTCTGTAGTAGGTATGAAGTGTACTATTTTCGTCAATCTGTTGACTACTACTAAGATTGAGTTGTATCGATTTCTGCCCTCAACTTTTCATCTTTTGGCACATAGACCTTCCCTTCTTTACACATGATGCCGTCTACTTCTCTCCACTCTTCATCTCTCAACATCTTTACCCCTGCTTGCTTCATTTCTTCTACCGCCTTTACTACTTCGTCATCCTTCACTTTTGACTTTCTAACTTCCTCTAGTAGATCTACTCCGTCTACTATAATCTCTACTACTTCTGTCTTCCTCACCTCTAACTATTCTGGTTTTACCAATGTTTTATCCTCGTTATTCTTTTCTACTCCAACCTCCCAGTCTAGCCTCCTGCTGAGACTGTCTGCTTTCCCCATCTTACTTCCCGGAACGTGTTTTAACGTAAAGTCAAATCTAGATAGGTACAAGGCCCATTGTGCTTGTCTTCGATTCAATTTTTGCACTTTCATGAAATATTCAAGATTTTTGTGATCTGTCCAAACCTCAAATTTAACTACTGCTCCTTCCAGGAAATGTCTCCACGCTTCTAGGCATCTGACTATTGCCAACATTTCTTTGTCGTGAATCTCATAATTTCGCTTTGTGTAGCTTAGAGATTTTGAAATGAAGGCAACTGGTCTCCATCTGTCATCTGAGCACTTCATTGAGAGTACTCCTCCAGTAGCGTAATTCGAAGCATCCGCTTCTACTCTAAACTCTTTGTCTAAGTCTGGAGCTGCTAATACTAGTTTCATCGTAAAGACCTGTTTTAACTCATCAAATGTCTTTTGCTGTGCCTCCTCCCATCGTCACTTCTTATCCTTCCTTGTCAGTATATTCATTGGTCGAGCTACTCGAGCAAAGTTTTTTATAAACCTCCTATAGTAGTTTGCGAGGCCTAAAAACTTCCTAACGTCTTTTACGTTCTTTGGCTCTAGCCAACTCAACACTCCTTCTACCTTCTCCCTTTCCATTTCTATTCCGTTGGGTCCTATAACCACCCCTAAGAACCCTATCTTCCTCACCTTCTATACATACTTCTCTGGCTTGATATACAAGTCATTTTCTTCTAACCTCTTCAGTATTTCCTCCACGATTTCATCATGTCCCTCTTCTGTCTCTGTTCCTACTAACACATCATCCACAAACGCTGCTACTTTTCCCTCATTTATCAGGTCCTTCAGGATCTCATTCATCATCGCCTGAAATGTGGCTGGCGAATTTGTCATCCCGAAAAACATAACTGTTGGCTCGAAGGAACCAATATGTGTTGTAAATGCTCCCTTCCATTCGTCTCTTTTTCTTATCCTCACGTTATTGAATCCCCATCTAAGATCTATTTTTGTAAAGACTTTCTTACTACCCATATTGTCAATCAGCTTGGTGATTAGTGGTAGCAGGTAGTTATTTTTCACTGTCTGGCTGTTTAGATTTCAGTAATCTATAACCATCCTCTTGCTCCCATCCTTCTTGCCTACAAAAAACACAGGCGACGTCTGAGGCGACTTCAAGGGTCTAATGTACCCTTTCCTCAACTGATCTTCCACAAAATTTTGGACCTCTTCCCTCTCATTTTTGGAGAGAGGATAAATCCTTTCCTTTCATAGTTTAAATGTCTCCTTGAGATCTATAGCGTGATCCCAAATTTTTCTAGTTGGCATCCTCTCCAACTCCACCTTTCCAAACACCCTTTTCCACTTCAAAAATTTCTTTGGGACCATCTCCTTGATTTTCCTGTGGTCCTCTTCCATTTTTTCCTTTCTTCTCTAGTCTTTTTTATCATCTATTGCCCAACAGACAATCTTTTCTTCCTCTTTTGTGGCTGTCATCCTGGCCCTTTCCTTTCTTTTACTCTTCCCACCACACAAGGGCAGGCATCTTATTATTTTAACTTCCCCTGTTTCCCAATTTATTTCTGGGTTGTGTGCTTGTAGCCAGGGCATCCCCAATATCACTTCTGTCTTCCCTAGGTCACATACGTTCATCTTCATTCTTTCTACGTGGCCTTTATAAAATACGTTACACTCTACTTGGTGTGTTATGGCCCCTCCGCTGTTATTTGTGCCATCTACATTCCTGACAGCTATTGGTCTTTCCAACTTCTGCAGCTTGAACCCATGCCTAGCTGCTGTTTGTCTATTTATCTTCTCTACTCCGATATTCAACCATACTTCCCTTAACATTTTGAAGGTTCTCCTGACCTCCTTTTGACTACCCCCCTCTCTTGCTGTGCTTTCCAGTTCTCCTGACTATGCGCTGCCTTGCTGCACTTCTGTCTCTCTGGGCCGTGCTGCCTTCTCAACTCTTGCTGTGCTTTTTCTCTCTGTGGGCACGTTGTTTTCTTTTCCTTTACATCCACACCAACTCATCTCCTCTCTTTTCCAATAGGGAACTACTCCTTGTCCCCAATCATCTTCCACAAGACATCCCCCTTTACCACATCTGGAGCATTTCACATATGTTACTACGACCCCTTAGCCGCGCCATCCTAATTCCCATAGTTCTGCATCTTGTGGCACTGTCAGTCCACAGTACCACTCAGCTCTTTTCCTTCACACTTCCCATGAACTCCTCTTCCATTCTTGCTGTGCTTTTTCCTGTACAGGGCGTGCCGCTTCATCTTCCTCTACTCTCCTCAGTCTCCTTGTTCTTTGGTGTGCTTTTCTCTCTTTCGGGCATGCCACCCTTCTCACCTTCCTTTCCCATAGAGGGCACTCTCTACACTTGTGCCCTTCTTCTTCACATTTGAAGCACTTTACCACTACCGTCCTCATGCTTCTTACTGCTCTTTTCTCAATCCCACACTGCATTACTCTACTCTTCAAAACTTTGAATTTATTTTGAGGCATTTCTGCCTCCTTTTCTCCTTCTTTTCTATTCCTGCAATTTCAGGCCAGATGCCTAAACCCTTTGCAGCTTCTACAGAGCTTTCCCTTTCTTGTAAGGGCGACCGGAGGGAAGACTCCAGGAGATTCCTCAATTAATTATAATTTATGAAATATGGTTACAACCTACCTCCAGGAGATTCCTCAGAGAATTAGATGAGGCTTCTGGAGGGAATAATCTACATTATATACTACAGTGTCTTCATGTCTCTGCATCGGTAACCAGGGTCTGAACAAGGAAAGTGCGTTGGGTGGCAATGAAGTGCTCTCGGAATGATGGAAGTAAGACCCAATATTACATAGTAATATTGGATCGGCTACAGGGTTGCTCCAGAGTCGCGGATTAGGGGTCCCCTTACATTTACCCCCCCTCCAAGGTTGCTGCGCCTCGAAGCAATGGTTCCGGGCTTGAAAAGAGTGTCGAAGTCTGTCTGGCGAATGTGTCTTGGGGCGGCTGGGTGTTTTCGGTAGTATTTCGCGATGAGGTCTGGCACCTTGATATCAGAGGCCACCTTCCAAGAGTTGTGCTCTCTGCTGAAACCTTTCCACTTAATCAGGAACTGGAACCTCCTCTGGTGCCAGTGACTATCCAATACCTCCTCTACCTCCCATTCTGGTTCTCCATCGATGACAATAGGTAGCGGTGGGGCTCGCAGCTTCTTTCCTGGTATCGGATCGTCCAGAGCAGTGGACAACTTGACCACGTTGAACACCGGGTGCAATTGTCTCAATCCATAGGACAACTTGAGTCAGTAGGCTAACAGCCTTACTTGGCGCTCGATTTTCAAAGGGTCCCAGTCTGCGATGTGACAACTTCAGAGACAGACGTGTCGTTTTGATATCTGATGCGTCTAGGTATACCTGGTCTCCTGGTTGGAACACGGGGGCCAGAGACCTTCTTTGATTGTAGTACCTTGTCATGTCTTCCTGCGCTTTATGGATCGCGGACTTGGCTTCCTTAGTGGCAGACTCCATTCTCTTAGTGAATTCGTTGACCGTCTCCAGGCTAGAAGGGTCTTGTCTCAGCTCGAAACCCATGCAAGGGATTTGTCCCGTGTCCAGTAGGAACGGAGGTTGTTGCATCGCAGAGTGAACGTGGTTGTTGTGCTGAAACTCTGCGATAGGTAGGAGGTCATACCAGTCGTTCTGCCGTTCATTGATGAATAGACGGAGGAACTGGTCGAGCTCTTGGTTGATGCATTCCGTTTGTCCATCCGTCTAGGGGTGCCAAGCTGTAAAAGAGGATATTTGTATATCTAGTAGCCTGTATAGTTCCTTGGTGAACAAAGCTACGAATTGAGGTCTGCGATCGGAGACGACACGTTTCGGGAGGCCATGGAGTTTCCAGACATAATGGAGGAAGAGTCAGGCTGCTCCTTCTGCTGTGACCGTCATGTATGTCGGAATGAAGTATACTCTTTTGGAGACAGCACCCACGACCGTCATGACGGCGTCATGTCCAGAGGACTCCAGGAGTTCGACCACAAAATCAACACTGAGGGTATCCCACCGTGCATCCGGAACGGAGAGCGGTTGAAGCTCGCCAACAGGAGAATGTCGCCAAGGTTTCGTCCGGAGGCAGAGGTCGCAAGTACTCACATACTGGCCGATGTACCTAGACATCTGGGGCCACCAGTAGTTCCAGGACACTAGTTCCAGTGTCTTCCAGCATCCGGGATATCCTGCAATCTGGGTATCGTAGCAAAAGGGCTATGATCTGCCTGTGTAAGTCCGGACTCCTCGGAACTGGAGTAGGCCATCTATGTTTAACCACTCCGAGGAATGTACTGCCTCGTTGGTGGAGCTCCGGAGCTCTTATGCTGCCTTAGCTATGGGTTCCTCTTGGTCTCCATTCCTGTTTCCCTTGCGGATGTCGGACAAGATCTTCTGCTCTACGCCTGTCAGTTCCACCCCTTCCAGAGCATGTACTGCAAGGAATTCTGGTCACAGGAGGACTATGTTCTCATTGTCCGAGGCTCTATTTCTGTGATTGACTCTCCTCAACAGTGTGTCCGGTTTGCCCATGGTACGTTCGGGGCGGTGGTGAAGCAGAAAGTTGAACCTAGCCAAATACAAGGACCAGCGGGCTTGACGACGGTTAAGTTTCTTGGCTGTCATGAAATATTTGAGGTTCTTGTGGTCAGTCCAGATCTCTACCAGATGGGTCGCCCCTTCTAGGAAGTGCCTCCACTCTTCTAGCACATGGATAATAGCTAGCATTTTCTTGTCATGGATCTCGTAGTTTTGTTCCACGGAGGACAAGGACTTGCTGTAGAATGCCACAGGGTGTTATTTTCTATCTGTCATCGACTGCTGAGACAAGACTGCTCCTGTAGCAAAGTCTGAGCTGTCTGCTTCAATCCAGAAGGGCTCCAAGTCCTGGGGGAACATTAATACCAGAGCAGTGGTCACCGCTATTTTGAGGTCTTCAAAGGTCACCTGTTCTTTTCCACTCCATGTCCAGACTTGCTTGGAGCATGTTAGGTCAGAGAGGGGCCAGGCTTTAGCGGAGAAGTCTTGAATGAACCTTTGATAGAAGTTCACGAAGCCCAAGAAGGCTTGGACATCCGTCTTGTTTTCCAGAGTAGGTCACTCTGGGACTCCTATGACCTTGACCAGATCTATGGAAACTTTATTTTCCGAGATGACTAGTCCCAAGTACTCAATTCACTCCTTACAGCATTTGCATTTCTCTGGGCAGAGGAAAAGTTTGTTCTCCTGTAAGACCTACAGTACCCATTGGATAGCCTTTGCATGTTCCTCCTCCATCCTAGTGAAGATCAGGATGTTGTCTAGATAGACCACCATAATGCCTTCCACTATGAGGTCTCAGAAGATGTTGTTCATCATAGTTTGGAAGGTAGCCGAACTGTTGGTTATTCCAAAGAACATGACTAGGAGTTTGAACATGCTTCGATTGGTCTGAAAGGCTACCTTCCACTCATCTCTGGGCTTAATACAGACATTGTTGAAACCCCAATAGATATCCAGCTTAGTGAAGTATCTAGCTCTGCAGAGTTGGAACACAAGTTCAGAGATCAGTAGGAGGGGGTATTTGTTCTTGACCGTCATAGAATTGAGTACACGGTAGTCCTGAAGCAATTGGAGCAAGCCATCTTTCTTCTTGATGAAGAACACTGGAGCAGCCATAAGAGATTTGGAAGGGTGAATTCATCCTGTGTATAGGTTTTTCTCTAAGAAGGAGTCCAACTCCTTTTGTTTCACTAGAGACAAAGGGTAAACCTTTGACAACTTGGGCTCCAAGCCCAGAACGAGCTTGATAGCATGGTCCCACTGCTGGTGCTCTGGGAGAATGTCGAAGTCTTCCTTTGCGAACACGGATTCGAATCCTTTGGCACAGTTGGGTAGGGTAAAAAGTCCTTTCTGTGTTTCTGAGGCCTGGCGGGCTCCTTTCACGAGTTTCTGAGATATAGTAGAGGTGGCGTGTAGGTCCTCCACAGCGGGCTCCAGGAGTATTCTTGTCATGAAGAGTCTATCCCCTTGCTCGTATTCAACTTTACATGTCTAAAGGGGGGTCTCATCCTCTTCCGAGTCTTCCGCATACTCTGGAGGGGGTTTGGATCAACAGATGTTAATGGCTCTAGCCTCTGTTCTCCTCCGCAATGCGTGTTCTTTTCATATTACATGGCATCCTTTACATCAAGATGGGCATCGGTTCATCTGGACTTTTCCGGTTTGCCAATTGACCTCCAGATTGTAGTTCTTAAACCAGGTATAGCTGAGGATCATGCTTTGCTTTCCAAGGCTAGAGACAGTGAAGAGTGTCCTTTTGGAGTGGGTCTTGTAGTGGAGGACTACATCTACCACTTTGGAAATCTGACCTGCCTTGTTGGGGAAGCTGTCCACATTGTACACCAGTATAGGGCGAGAGATGCTCTGGGTACTTATACCTTTCATACAGACAAAGTCTTTATTTATGAAGTTGCCCATAGCTCTGGAGTCTAAAAGCACCTTGACAGAGTGCACTTCGCTGGTATTGGTGGTGCTGATCTCTATAGGGAGGATGATAGACGTTCCATGAGCGTTGAAGGTGTTGGCAGAAAGTCGTTTGGGTAACCTCCTCTCCCATTTTGGCTTCCGAGGTAGGGCCTTCCTGTCCAGAGCAGAGGTAAGGGGTGTGTCTATAAGTTCAATGATATCTGTATTGTCTTCTACATTCAATACAGAGAACCTATTTACTAATAGCAACTGGGGTGTACTTTTCACCAGCCGCACTAAGCAAAATCCTCCTCCGGAGCGGAGTATACTTTCTCTTCTTCCACTGCGTCTTTCAGAGCTATTAAGTCTTCGATCAATTCTTCCCTCTGCTCTGCGGTTAACCTTCAGACATCCAAGTGGTAAGGGCAGTCCCTCACAAGATGATTGGCCTCTCCACACTAATAATACCCACATGGAGATAAAGAGTGCATTTTACAGACTGTGTTCACGTCCATAGGTGTTTCTCCAGACGGTATAGGTAGAGGGGGCCTTGGTGGAACAGGGGGCAGAGAAAGGTGGAGCATCGAGAAAGGGGTAGACCAAGGAAAGGCAGAGTGTGTGGGAGCTGTAGTCATTGACCGGAACATGGACTGAAAAGCTTTATTTGCCAACCGAGCCTAGTCGATCCTCCAGGCAGCTGCGTACCAAGCTCCCAGATCGGTGTCTGTGGGTCACCTAAAGGGCATAGTGGCAATTTGGCTTTGAATATTCAATTTGAGGCCTCAACGGAATTTGACAACCAGGGTCTGGGGGTCTGTGTATCCAGCATCTGAGGTCAAGATCAAGAAACTGTTCAAGTAATCATCTACCGTCCGGTTTCCTTGATAGTACAAGAACCCTTTCAAAGTATTGATAGCATCTGCCTCCACATTGATGGAAAAGAATTGACTCTGGAACTGTTGTTTGAAATCGATCCAGGATCTGATAGGAAAGATGCCGGTGTCTACCTCCTGGCAAAAGAGGTTCTTGGACCATCTTGCAGCTTGCCCCTCTTTGAAGAAGGTGAGGGTCCAGAGGATTTTTTCCTTGTCGCAGCTGAACTACTCCAGGATGTTATGACCTTAAGAAGTAACTCAGGTTGCAACACTCAAGTAAAGACTCGAGGATGAATTGAGAGTAGAGGAAGGAAGGGAATGATACAATTGGTAAAGTGTAAGGAATACAGAAGAGTATCTACTGTATATATATCTATGTACTATAAGGTAGTAATGAGGAGAACATATGGCAGACATGAGGTTTGCTGAGTAAAGAACATGCCCCACCAGTGAGGTGCTGACGGAGCCATTACATATATGAAGTAATGTGAAACAAAGAAGCAGTCCATGTGTAGAACACCTGGAGACAATGAGGTCGATTATTACAATACCTCTATCTTAGGGTTCATGTTCTCATAAACATCTTACAACTTTTCTTCTCCCATGGCATAAATAGCCACTGACTTCTTTTATAGTCCAACAATATAACCTTCATCTGGTGCTTCTGCAATGAACTATGGTTCGTGTGGTGGTCCTCCAGTGTATAATGGTATCTTGAATCCCCTTTGTACTGTTTCTGAATTTTGTTTAGATTCGATTAATCCTTTGATAATCCAATTCCAATATCTTGAGCTATTCTCTCCATTTCTGCTGATAGTACGATATCTAGCAGGTGGTAGAAAATGAATGACGTTGTTTGGTGCTTTAAATTGTTTTAGGAATGTGATGAGATTATTGATTTCTTCAATTATTTGATTGTTAGGGTTTTCTATTGCCGATATCATAGATTCATCATTTGATGATATAGTTGTGGATTTGTTGTCAGGTGGTGGTGGAGAGGGGTGTATTAAAATAACTTCTTCTTCTTCTGTTTTATTTTCTTTTGGGGGAATCCTTGGTATGACTTTTGGAATGGATAGGAATTGATTGGTGTGAGCAAATGATTCTTATAATTCTCGAATATGATTGTCGATTGCTGACTGTCCTTGACCTTGGCATGTTGTAAGTTCATTGACTAGGTTGCATTGGATACTATGAAATCATTGAGGTAAGACATCATGTAGAATGAGCCTAAGCGTTTCCACTACTTCATAGAATTATGTCGCGATATCCATATGGTATCCTTCCCCAGCAAGTAGTGTACCTGTTTCTGCATCTGCCATGGTGTTGTTGATAATGTCAGCGATTTTGACTAGTTCTTTTGCTTTTTCTTTAAGTCTTGCCATAGCTTCGATAGCTTGGATAATGCAATCCATTTTGCTTGCCCAATCTTTGCTTCTGTTGTTACAACGTATAATCTTGTTGTAGGTTTCCTGGTTCCAGGTGAGGGAGGCAGCAGTGGTAGAGGCATTGGTAGCAGCATTTGTGAAAGAGGACATGTTTGGAGGTGTTTCTCGAGTGCTGGTATGCATTTGAGATGTTGAAAAAATAACCTTTAGTCCTCTCTTTTATAGGTTTCGTCTCGAAAGCTGTGTCCAATAGTCTTGAATTGCCTCTTTTGCATGTTCCAGATTTGTTTCTGTTATCCATTGGTCTTGTTCATTTTCATATCCTTTCCAGTGCACTAGAAATTGAGTGCCTTTTCCTTTTTTGCAATATTCTCTGATTTCTTCTACTTCATATTCTTCTTCCTCATTGATAATGTCAGATGGTGGTGCTGGGTCCTTGTGTTGACTTGTAAACTCTGCCTTTTTGCAATGTGTTAATAGGTCTTCATTGAAAACATCATATATGGTCTATCCATCTGAAAGTTCTAGTCTGTATGCTCCTTGTCTGATTTCCTCTTTGATTGTGAAGGGTCCGTATCTTTTCTAGTCCAGCTTCTTTGAGGGTCAGTTTGTTTGAATGTTTCTTGTCTCTAGCCATACTTGTTTCCCTGTTTTGAGACCTTGTGATTGGCATGTTCTCTTATTATATTACCTTTTCATCGTTTCCTTTGTTCTTTCCATTACTGTTTTTGCTTCTTTCCTCGTTGTTTCCATCTTCTTTAATAGGTCTTCCAAGCTTGGTATCTCCATTTCCACTATTAGGTTTCCTTTCCAGGGGTGTCTTCCATAGTTCACATAGAATGGAGAGTGTTCTATTGCTGCATGTTCCTTGTCATTATACTGGAATTCTGCTGTTGCTAGCTATTTTGTCCAATCGTCTTGTCTATAGTTGATGTAGTGTCTTAGAAACACTTCGATTTCTTGATTGATCCTTTCTGTTTGACTATCTGTTTGTGGATCGTAGGCCATTGATATTGCTCTTTTAATTCCTAATGCTTTGTACAGTTCTTCCATGAATGTTGATGCAAATTGGGGTCCTCTATTGCTGATAATCTTCTTTGGTATACCGTGTATTTTCCATATGTCGTCCCAATATATCCTTGCTACTTCACTTAAGGAGATTGAAGTTGTTGTAGCCATGAGTCTGATCATTTTGGAAAATCAGTCCACAACTACCAAAATAGCATCTTTGTCTTCTGATTTTGGTAGGGGTCCTATGACATCAATGCTGATTTCCTCCCATGGTGTTTTTGGTGTGGGTAAGGGGTGTAAAGGTGCTGCTTTCTTTATATGTTGCACCTTGTTCTGTTGACATTCCTAGCATCCTTGGACGTATTTTCATATATTGTTGCATATTCCTGGCCACCAATAGTTTCTCTTGATTAACTCCATCATTCTGTGTTGTCCTGGATGTCCAACATCTGGTGGGTTGTGGTTGTCACTGAGTATTTCATTTCGAAGTTGTCTATTTCTTGGAACATAGATCTTGCCATCTATGTAGACGATTCCATTTTCTTTCTATATTTGTCCATCATTTTTCTCCAACTGTCTTGTTATTTCTTGTTCCCTTGTTTGGATTTTCTTGATTCATTCTTGTATTCCTTCTTCCATTACTTGTAGATGTTCTTGTCTGAGTAGTACGATAGGTGTTCTATCTTGATTTGTTGTTCATCGTATCCATAACTCTTTTTTGAGCATCTGGATATCTTGGTTGTCTTCTTTCATGTCTACTTTCTCTCTTCTAGATAATATGTTTGCTTTTGTATTTGTCTTCCCTAGAATATATCATAAAGTAAAGTTGTAGTCTTGCAGTTTCAGGTACCATCTTGCTTGTTAACTATTGAGTTTATGTGGTTTTTTGAAGTACTTGAGATTTTCATGGTCTGTTCATACTTTAAATTTCTCGACTGCATCTAATAGGTATTGTCGCCATTTGTCTAGTGCTTTGACTATTGCCAGTAGTTCCTTGTTGTATATTTCGTAGTTTCTTTCTGCAGATGACATTGTTCTTGATAGGAAAGCAACTGGTTTCCATTTGCCTTCTTGTTCTTGTGAAAGGACTTCTCCAATTGCATGTCCTGATGCATCTACTTCTACCCTGAATTTTCCTTTTCTTCTGGGTAGAGCCAGTACTGGTTGTGTGGTTATTTTTTGTTTCAGCTCTTCAAATGCATTTTGTTCTTCTTCTGTCCATTTCTATTCTCCTTTTCCTTTTAGTCGATTTAATGGTACTGCAATGTGGCTGAAATCTTTGATGAATCGTCGATAGAAGTTTGCAAAGCCTAAGAAGCTTTCAACATCCTTTACTTTTGTTGGTGTCT
>Ga0153958_1000324_pt1 | contig 11736 bp, 12 predicted proteins | sample TSFL042MetaG_FD_104719 | JGI IMG/M metagenome (GOLD analysis project Ga0153958, IMG submission 104719) | Attine ant fungus gardens microbial communities from Florida, USA - TSFL042 MetaG | ecosystem: Host-associated > Fungi > Mycelium > Unclassified | place: USA: Florida, Wekiwa Springs... | reverse complement strand
TCCAACTCCGTATATAGGTACCGCCATTGATTACCGCAACTGGCATCTTGGCCTTGGCAGACGGTTCCGATCGCTTAAATTCTGGTTTGTTCTGCGTGCACGCGGGGTGAAGGGATTCCAAAAATACATTACACAAGTACGTTATCTTATTGTATCAATATGGTTTCCAATATCCTCATTTGGTCCTATTTCATAAGTGTATCGCCCTTAATGCCAAGTTCGCCCAAAGCATAAGCGAATCTGATCAATTCACCATCGTCGCGAAGCCGTTTCTTGCATTGACGGTTTTCAGGCTGGCGCCCAAAGCCCTTCCTCATCTCACTGGACCCGAGCTGAATGCCCTAAACCGTGCCTTTTACGCGCGGCTTGCAGTGCGGAGCGACATTGCGATCACGCAGACAGAGTTGAATGGGGTTTTCTGCGTTAGGATGGCGATTGGTGCCGAACAGACTGTGGAAGGGGATATCGATAGGGCGTTGGCGTTGATTAGAGATGAGGGGAGGGTTGCACTTAGGGAGTGGAGTATGCAAGGTTGAAAGGTGGTCTCTTCATAAGTTGAAATGGCATAGAGAGATATCCTGAGTACTGATCACCAAACTTTTGCTGGGTCAGTCAGTAAAATGCATCAACTAATCTTCATTGGTCTCACGCGATGCTCTCCTATGTACTACTTTTATAGTTGCCAGCAGGTCGTGGGTAAGACGATAGGACAATATGTCTCCAATCGCAATATTGTGGTACAGGTAGGTGTCACTGGGTGCCTGATGAGGCCTGACGGTGACTCAGGTTCAGGCTCAGGTTCCTGTTTCCCTGGTTGGACTTATGTATTTCGGTCAAAAGATACGCCAAACTAGTACTGCCCCAGCAATCTTTTTACAAGTCGAGAACACTTTGAATTGAATGGTGAAATTCAGACAAGATCCGTTTTAGGTAAGAAGGGCCAAAGGGACCGACAGAGAGAAGCCCTAAATATCGTTACATTTTTTGAATTTTCATGCCCTTCGCTCTTTGACCCGTTATCATGTCCACGACCAGGACCTCAGAAATCCGTGCACATGTGGACAATGATGAGCATGGGCACAATTTAAGCGTGCGCTTCGATGACCAGTGCGTTCTCATTCCCGACTCAGAGCTTCCGCACCGTCTCCGTCTACCAAAGATGGTGACTAAATCGTATTCTCTCCCACTGTGGAAACGGCGTTCATCAAGTCTAGGTGGTTTATCGTCTCCAGAGACCGATGTAATCCTGCCAGAGGACAGTCATATTATTCTGCGGGTTCCAATCCCCAGGTAAGTCTATCCACCGCTAGTCAATAATTCACGTCCGAACGCCCACTTGCGAACTAGTTTCTCCAACAAAGCGCAATCTCAAACGCGTGCTCGGCATTCAGAGCCTAAACCTCTCTCCCCGTGCCTGGTTCAGCGCTCGCCTCTTATTTCTTCCTCCTTCCCACTGACAGGTCCCGGGTCATCTTCTCAGCGTCCGCGACGCCCATCTCGTACAGCTTCTCTGTCGCCTTCCCGTCCAGATCTCGTGACAGTCCCGTTGCGACCATGTTGTGCGGCATGTGAAGCAGTCACAGAAGCCTCCCGGTTGCAGGGAGACACTTGGACTGAACACTTCTCGCGGTCCGCACGCAGACGGCGTGCCTTCAGTGCGGGAGAGGGCCCACGGACGATCACAGTCGAGGGGAGTGTCGCCGCGGCATCCTTTGGACTCGGTTGCGGCGTTCCAATAAGCGTGGATGAAGTTGACAAGCGTCGCCGGTCAACGGAATTGGGGCCGTCTGCCGCGGTGCGGTTGAACGAGGGAGAGCAGAGTGCTCTAGGGAAAGCGAACGCCGTCTGGACGCAGCAATCTCTCATGATTGGTACGCAGCGTTCGTCGTCGCCACTCCGCACTACCCCCTGGATACCGGAGGAAGACGATGACGACGATAATGAAGATCAGTTATTCCCTCTCCCTTCGCCTCGCCGATCTCCTGCTACATCCCCCGCACCCAGTCCATTTGCCTCCACTTCGTCCGTTGGGCTTGGTAAGCCAACTGGGAGTCCAGCGCCGTCATATTCATCGTTGGCTAGCTTTGGCACGAAGGCGAGTAAGGACCGGCCCATAGCACCACCTGCGTCGAGGTCGTCTTCGTTGCTTTCGCTTGCAAAGACAGCTGAGTCCGATGATACACCACTCCGTGCACCATCGCCTCATCTCCTCGCCATGGCTCCCTCTATCTCCGCCCGCCCATTCACACACTCCTCATCGCCACAGATGTCATGCACTTCCTTGGGGCCTCTGATACCATCGACTACGTGGGCAGAGGAGCCTGGTACAGGTAGCGAGCAGCTGCTCCCTTCGATACCCTCCCCTGTTAATGCATCCATATCCATCTCTTCTCGCACGCCAAAAGATTCTCGGTCACCACGTTCGTATGCCTTCTCGTCACCGTCCACCTCTCCTAATAACGCGAATTTACCATCCACCTCGCCCAGACGCCACAGTTCATTCTCAATTGTTCGTCCCCGGCATATTATTGCCGATGTCCTGCGTGGGGTGAATGCAATGGGAGGCACGCCTGGTGGGATCGGAGTTCGTGTATAGGCGAGGACCTAATCTATACAGTCAAATGGTCATTTGCGCCCTTTGACTGCTGTCCGTTGCCTCGTTTTCTCTCTCCATTTTTCGGTAAACATTTCGCTAATGTTTTTTCAATGTCTTTTTTTTCTTTCTTTTTTTCACTTGACACCATAACAAGGATTTCGGGATCATATGACATCTTTCACTTGCGATTTTGTATCATCAGGCTACATAGGTAGGTTCTCTCATGTGTCTGGTTGTTTCCGGCACATCGTTCGCACCTGTTTAAATTTGTGGTGTAGTATATGCTTCGATACCCAATACGTAGTACGCTACCGTTGTGTATTAACAAAAGTTATCGTTTCATGGTCAGTTGTGGCGTACTATCAGTACTTTGCTCCGGGGGTGATATATAACGTGCGGCATCGCACATTCAAGCCTGAGGTTGCGGTGTATCGGTATCCCGTATGCCATAAAAGATATGGTGGCGGCACCGCATGGAACAGCGCTTATCTCACTGGCAGCAGTTCAACGACACGCGTGGTGATTTGTAAGCGAAAGGTAATAAACATCACTGTCACGGTGTTACGCGACGCGACTGTTTATGCTGTCCACTCGGGCTGCACATTAATGCTTCGAGCTTGACGCAAGACATATCTCTCTTTGACAATGACAACGCGCCAGTTACCTTGTACGTATATTCTCACTTGGTCTAGCACTTCTCATTTTTGACTCGTGTAGTGCGCGTACTATACACTGTCAACAGCTCTCCTCAATACATCCTTGCTCGGTCTCCATCTTCTGTGCAAGTTACTTTGTCCTCATCGCCTTCAGCGACACATGTTCAGTACGGCTTGGCTCCGCTGAAATTATGTCTTAATGCTATTTGCAACTCAAGGTAAGTGTCCTCGATATCATTTTGTTCATCCATTCACCGATTCCCAGCCCCGAGCTTCTCCTGGACAACTCTAGGGACTTTTCTATATATGTTCTGGATCCATTAGAGTCGCAGACTATGCCTGCACATGTAGACCTTTCCCAATCAAATGCTTTGCTCCCGTCAACGCCTTCAACAGGACAACCTCGAGGAGTAGCTGTCGCGCTGGGGCTGATGTCATGGGCGCTCACTGCAGATGAATCAGATAGTGTTGCTGTTACTGGTACAATTACCCCGCTCGGAACGGGCCTCGATGCTCTCGAGCTGATCCTTGCTCTTCGAGAGGTGTGTATCATACATATGCAGCTTTCGTTACATTTTAATTCTAAACGACAATTCCTTCAGACAAAACACGTTCAAAAATCCTACCTCTCTGACGCCCTAAAATATTGGGGTCAACCATACAAGATATCACCAACAAAATCAATTCCTCCTCCCAAATCCACGGACTTAGAAGCCCCACCATTATCACAAGAGCCAATCAGACATCTCACCAAGTCTGCCGATTTTCCTGAGGTGTACATTGGACCTCCAAAGCGCGCACGGGGCCGTCCAGAGGCAGCGAACAAAAAGCCAAAGCAATCGAAAACACGAGCTCCACCCACGCGGCCAGGAGCATCCCCATTTATATGTGCTCCGCTTGTGCGATCACAACATCAGTGCCAGCAGCCCCAAGCAGCTTCTGTCTCTTCGCCAACAAATCTGATTACTTTACTTTCCGCTCTGTCAGGAGGGAGGGATAATACGGCACTTCTGACCGCCCTTTCAACTTTAGGTTCGGCACCACCGGGGTTAGAGCCAAGCCCAATGCTACTAGATACCCTGAGGGACTTATTGGCGGCGCAGAGTCATAACCAACAACCTGCACACGCACTACAACCTGTATCGCGGAATAATCAAGATGATGAGATTGTTATATTGGAGAAGGAGCATGTTGATCCCACCGCATTCCGACGACGGTTAGAAAGAGACGACTCCAGCAAATCGGCCACGACCACTGGAGATGAATCAGAAGCTACTCCCCAGCACCCACGTCGTGCCCGTATTCCATCAGGAGGAAAAGAAAATACACATTCTTCTTCATTGAACCGAAAACGAAGGCTCAGCGACTTCATGGCTGAACAGGAAAACGATAATATGCGAAGGAAGCACACGCATTCCCGATCAGGATCCAGGCGAACGTCAGACACTGTTGAAGTGCCACAACCAGCGGTACCTCCGGATTACCTTCGTACAACTCGGTCGGATTGCGACCCGAGTATACCGTTCTCGTCGCCTGCCAGCTCTTCACTTTTGCGTCATAAGACATCTCCGTGCAGACCGACGTTCCACTCCGCATCCGACTCTTTTGCTAAGCCGCCCCCAGTGGCGCGCGCGCCTGTCAGGCCGGTGAAACATTTTGTCATACCAGAGTGGGCACGCACGAGTACTATTACCCAGCCAAGGCTCTCGAAGGAGACAGAAGAGCGTCTCGCGCTCTTGGAGCAAGAAAAGAAGCAGAAACGCACGGCCAGGCGGACTCAGAAATCTGGGACTCAACGACAGGGCGTAGGTGGAAAGACTGAGCTATCTTCAGAGAGACACATCTCAGGCCAATCGGTACACGAACCTGTTAAAGAGAGGTCTATACCGTGTCCGCAGAGTGCTCTTTCGCTCTCTTTGCCTGTCTTTGCATCAGACGTATCGATCTCACCCCACCATTCACCTTCCTCTTCCTTGTCTGAGGAGCCTCTCGTGCCCAGTACGCCTCCACGGAAGACGGTAGTTTTGCGTGCAACGCCGCGAAAAGTTGCTTCCGATGGTGCCTCTCCGCTGTTCAGCCCAATGCCCAAGTCACTCTGGAGGAGCCCTGGAAAGACACCACTTTTTTCTCCCGACCCCCGTACACCTTCTAGGAAGGGTAAGAAGCCTATCTTCTCTCCCCTCCACCTCCGCACACCATCCACGAAAATATCCCCCCTAGGACTGAAACAGAGCTCATCCTTCGAATGGACCAGTAAGTCTGCCGAGCAGTCTGTCGACTGTGAGGAGGAAGACCTGCTCGGCAAGGAACTGGACGAGGCACTTCAAGGGTTGGAAGTTCCAGGGGTCAAGCAACAGCCGACCGATGATTTCGAAACTGGTGTTTACAATATGGCGGAGCCTCTGTCGCCGCTTCCGCCCTCTTCCCCGCCCCCACCTACAAGTCCATTGCTACTTCCTTCGACAGATGATGCAATGGAAGAATTCATTGATAGTGATCCATTTTTCAGTGATTCGGATGTAGTACTGGGCGACAAGAACGAGCTTCCGTCATCCGTAATCTCGGATTGGTTATCATCAGATGATGGTGGGGAGGACGTGGGCGGACTATTGACGATGGATGCTAGTGTCGACCTTGAAGGTGCCTTTGCGTCAAATATGTTCGCAGATGTGGAGTTCACTGAGTTTTGGGAGTCGCTCAAGCCTCTTCTTCAGACCAATTTGAAGGGAGAAACGACAATTGCCGCAGGATCTGGCAGCAGTATCGTTGGAGATGTGGACGATGGAATGCTTGTTCAGGAGGTACATATGTTGTTATCAGGTGCCTGATGTGAAACAATGTATATATGTTACTTATGGATACCTAGCACTATAATAGTTGGGAATCAATAGATACATTATTTGAGAATGGCTTGAAGACTGCACAAAAATAAGTATCTAGGTCATTAATATTGACACTTTCTTTCTATTCCTCATCAATTCCTTACTTCTCGGACTATCAAGCACTCGATATCGAGTCATCATACGACGTAACTTGCTGCAAGTATTACGTAACCCTCCAGCCCGACCCGAAGTCACCAAGTCATCCTATCATCCGAATCTACCAACGATGTCGTCCAGTGGACCAGATCATCGTTTACTACCAAAATTTCCGATTCCTTCTCCAAAGAAGAAGCGTTGTAGTATTTCTTTACTCCCAGAGTCTGAAAGTGCGCCGCGACGAAGTCTTCTCCTAGCGCTCCCCCTCGAGCTTCTGGCAGAAATATTGATCCAAACCAATTCTCCTCGAGACATTTTGGCTGTTGCTCGAACATCCAAGTTTTTCTGCTCGACTCTGGTCTGCAATCCTACTGCCAACTTCATCTGGCGCACTGTTCGCAAGAAGTGCTTGTCCTCTCCACTGCCCGATCCTACCCCAAATTTTAGCGAGGCGGCATATGCAGCATTTGTATATGATGGAGGACTTTGTGAAGTGAGCAAGAATCATTCCCATGACCATGTAATCACATTCATTGACGCTATTTTCTATGCAGATGTGTGGAAAACACACGAACGAATTCTATGTGAGCTTTGCCGCGCGGATTCGCTTGTGTCGCAACGTGAGTGTAAGCTTACCACCTTACTTCCATCTGCGCTAAATCAAGTTGCCGTGTTGTCACAGTCGCGATGTAAAAAGGATTTCATCGCGTGCGATGTGCTTTAACTCATGACGAACGTACTCATTGACTATTTTCCCAGGGAACATCTTGTAGACATTACCACTGTTTTCACAGGTCACATACGCGATGCTATATGGATTCCATACGTGGAGTCCACCCGTTGCCTTGGTACTGAGTTCCAGTCTCGGAATATTTTCGCATTTAATCACAATTTTTTAGCACCAATGTCAATCACCAACATCGCGTGTAGGTATTGCAAATCCCTTCAAGTCTGAGTGACTCACGTGAAATGGTAGGGCCCGAGAACCCCATTGTGTTGATGCGAAAGTCCGAGTGGGAGCGTTTTCGGGATAATCACGCTGCATTCTCAGCTTTCACCTCACCTGCGGAGTTGCGGCAGGTTGGATCATAACAATTTACATCGAGAAATCTTCTGATATTTTTACTTAGGCTTATACCAGTCAAATCGCGAAATTCCCTAAAATCATGGAGGTGTGTTTATTCGTTAGGATTTAAGCCAAACTAATCTGTGGTGAAGCTTGCAGTCGCGTTGCAGGAGTGGAAGTACTCTTATGTTCAGAAGTACTGCACTGTCAAAGGCTCAAACGAAGCATGGTAAGTACTAATCAGCTCTTGATCAGAGCGAAGTATCCAATAACGTTCAGGGCGAAAGCCCTAGCTCGCCAAGAAGGTTGGGATGTTCATGATCTGCTCAACTGCCAATCCTATGGTTCATTGCACAAGTGCAAAACTTCTATACTCGAGGAAGTGACACTATCCGGTGCGTGAATGCGTTCAAGCACTCCAAACATGATCTCAAGTCCCCGCCGTGATCCACTCAGATTTCCTTTCAATCAAATCCCTTGTCGAAGTTCAGCTTCTGAAAATGCAAGAACACCGCAAAAATAAACAGAACGAAGCATCTTACCGCCAGCGTCGTAATGATGTTGAACAGTACTATAATCGCCTACGTTCTACAGGAACTGTTGTCCCGTCGCTCTCAGAGTTCCGGAAACTCCCTGTAATGAAAACTGTCCAGGGGAGCGTGGCTGGCCCAAGGCCCAATTCCAAAGGCCTTGCACTGGACTTGAAGAAGTCCGGTCTAGTCGCAGAATTTGTTACAGCTGATTTAAATAACTGGATGGAGCCTGTTCGAGAAAGACTGTCTCAATTACTGGGGTTTTCTAGGTGGAAGAGTGCAAGCAAGACGAAGCTGCATCCACTGGACAGGATCACTGCCTGGTTTAGTTGCCAGAGGTGTGGAAAGGTCTCGAAGAGGTACGAGGCAGAACGATGCCTTGATTTCACAGGTGTCTGTACGCATGAATGCCCTGATCATGGAAAGAAAAATCAAAGGCCAGTGAATTGGAATGTCGAGTGGTTTGTGATAGACCATAAGGTTTTGTGCTTTGCCATATTATTTTGAGATTTTTAGCTCAGGGTAAACATCTTTTTCATAGGCCTCAAATGCCGTCGCACGTGTCCTCACACTTGCTGGAATCACAGGCGAGGACCCAACTGCGCATGAAACAGTCAAGGCACTCGGAGCTCGCTTTCGTTGTATTTCCTGTGATCCCGCATTCATTGTGATGGACTTCTCCACCCTTGTAAGTTATAATCTATCTTGCCGTTCTATTTAGCTAGGATAGCATTCATAGAGGGAAGCTCACCACGCATAGATTGGTCACTCTCACCGGCATGATGATATACAAATAGCTATACTGCCAGAAGAACTGCCAGAACATGCCTTCGAGTCAGGTTTGTCCACAAAGCTTACAGATACAAATTCCGGGGCGAGGAAAGCGAGGAGCGAAGCCATTTATCGGTGCCGCCATTGTATTCCGTTGGGCAATTCACCTGTGAGTGGAGAGCAGGTCTCTAGAGAAGAACTTCCTGCAAATGGATCTCAACACAAAGACAAGTGGGGATGCCACAGAAACAAGAAGAGCAAGTTCAGGCTAATGGATTTCAATGCACTTCGCTCACATTTGAAGGGACAGTTAGTGGTTTTATAAATGGTTGTTGAATGTCTGATAATTTAACTATTGTAGACATGGAATAGAGATGGTAAGTGATGAAGATTTTTTCACTGAGAAACCTGTATGAGGGAGGTTAAGGCATAAACAAGGATATTTTCTTTATGCTTCAATGTATTCTGGTACAAACTAATCATTTGTATTTAAAGTATATAAGCAATTGCCTGCAGGTGGTCTACATTATAAATTATGGTACACTCTCACAATAAAGTCCCTCCTTTACAGTTTTGTCACAAAGTCCCACAATCTATACAAATATGTACATATAATATTGATGAGCTGGACAGACTGTGTATATGATTGTGTATATTGTACACACTGTACAGTGGCTCAAAAAAGTGTCTGAATGTTTGTGCATTTTCAATCAGTTGGACAACTTGAATAGCAAGCCACATACCTTGCTCCAGCTCCTTTAGTTCTTGGCAAGTAGAAGTATTAATAAGTTGAATGGTTGAAGGACTTCCAAGTGAGTATTGGCTACTTTTAGCACTGATAAATTAAGTAATACCCTCAATGAAGAAGTCTGCTTAGTCACTGTGGTTTTGGAACTGTAGGAGTTTTACTTGAGTCACTGTCTTTGTCATTGTTACACTCATTCTAATATGCTGTTTGGTTTCATCATCAGAACTGACCATCTGCTTTACAAGTATGTCTGTATCCTTTGCTGTTGTTATCCTTCTCTGTCATATTCTGCCATTTCATTCTGATTTCACTCCTGCATCTTCTGCTCCTACATCTTCCTTTCCAAATGTGTTATGTTTTGTATTCATTTTTTATATCACTAGATCTTTTCCACTTCTTATCTTTGTTCCACTTTACTGATTAGATAAGATCTCACCTATGACATCTACTTTCTCTTCAGTATACTCCTTGATCTCTTCTTATATTATCATACTAATTGTTTTCTCTACTCACATCTTATCTCTGTTAGTCTTGACATATGTATCCTGACTAGTGTTGCTATAGCTGCTTCTCCCCAAACATAAGGTGCATCTTTTCTTCAGAGAGATGTAATGGATCTTGCTAGTTCAGAAAATCCTGAGATCCAGATGCAGACTATTCCACATAGGCCTATAAATCCTCTGGCCTCCTTAACTGTAGTAGGAATAGGCTGGTTGAGAATTTTAGAAACTTTTGAGGTATCAAAGAGCCTTATGTCAGGAAAAATGGATTCTTCCATTATAGCTAAAACAACCCTATTATGGTCCATAATAGTCCATAATAGCTATTATAGCAAAAAAGGCTGTTAAGGCTATTAAGGCCAAACATCCAGGGTGCCTATCTTTGCAGGTATAATAGATGACATATTTTCACTTTTTACTTTTTTTCCTCTTCAAAATTGTACTGAGTCCCCACCACTAGAATTTTGATTAATAATAAAGATAAGGAATGACTAGGGTAGACTATGGGAAATTTTTCAACCAAAATAAAAGTTGTAGCCACAGTCAAGGGGAGTCTATCTATGGTCTCATGACATTTTTTGGTTAAGATTCTAATGAGTTATAAGCAAAACACTGAAAAGTGGTGGGTTCAAGAAAGTTAAGGCACCACTTAGAATAGTCATGTGATCAAAAACTTAAAATTAGAGTTGGTGAGGCTTAGGCTTAGTAAGGTTTAGGTCCTATTGGGTTTTGGAATCTTTCAAGTTAGTCTAGCTTATTGTAGCTATTACAAATATTATGATGTCATAAGGTTTAGTAGGATCTAGTTTAACTTAGTTTAGTTTTTGCAGCTTATTATAGCTATTATGAACCATTATAGACCTCCTAGAGATTGTTTTGCTCAAAAATAAAGGGTTATATTCTCTAATGCCAAAGCTACTACTGTTATTAAGACACCTGTGTATTCTGACAAAAAAAAGTTGCAATAAGTTATTATGGAGAGAGCAGTTTTTCCTGATGTATGTCTGAGACACATCTTTGTCCCACTATAAGGACATCTGATAGACATAACTGAAGTTTTGTTGTTGAAAATGTGGCTCCAGCATCTTCAATATAATGCATAACTCTGTGAACATCTTGGACATGTTCTCAAATAAATCTTCTTATTCCTGTGTTTTCTTCCAGGACTTCAGGGTTTCCATTATCATCAGGATAAATAGATTGGGTCCTTTAATGAGCAAGTCATCTATGAATATATTGGCCACATGGGGGATTTCATTTTGAAGAATGAAACTGGTATATTTCTGGAATTCAGCAGATGCATAAGTGTATTCCATGGGCAAGGAAGTTAACCTTAGCAATCCTAAAGAAGTTAAGAAAGTGATGAGATCATAGCAGTTGAGGTGTAGTTTTCTTGCATTAAATCCCAAGAATAGATTGAATACAGTATAACATTAGTGTCCAGTAAAAAATTTAATAAAGTGATCCACAATGGAAATCAATCCAGCATCATTGTCATATTCTGCTTTTCACACCTCCTCCGTCCATGAACCCTTCCCAGCTCCACCAATGGGTACGATTACTGTATCCTGTCACACTCCATTCCACTCCGCATCTACTCCGCTCTACCATATACTGCTCTATTCTCCATCATCGTTCCCATTCCGTTCCATCTTTATGTCTATATTACTAAGTCCCCTTTCTGTTCTTATCTCTGCTCCGCTTTACCGATGAGATAAGATCCCCTTTATGTCTTGTGCCTTTCTTCGGTTACCCCTTGATCTCTCCTGTCAATGCCTTGTCATACTAAACGTTCATCCTACTTGTGTCTCTACTTACCTCCATTTATCTTGACATATGTACTCTGTCTATTGTTACTTACTTCTCTGATTCTCTGCTACTCTGCCTT
>Ga0153958_1000323_pt1 | contig 11750 bp, 7 predicted proteins | sample TSFL042MetaG_FD_104719 | JGI IMG/M metagenome (GOLD analysis project Ga0153958, IMG submission 104719) | Attine ant fungus gardens microbial communities from Florida, USA - TSFL042 MetaG | ecosystem: Host-associated > Fungi > Mycelium > Unclassified | place: USA: Florida, Wekiwa Springs... | reverse complement strand
TGTTCTAAGAAAAGAACAGATGACTATCTATGGGTAATTAATGAAGTCCATGTGCAAACATTGAGGTCTTCATATCTCCACTAATATTAATCGCCTTGAGGTCGTTCTAGGCTCATTCTGAGCATTATAAAGAAGGCTTCTGCTGAGCCTAGAACCGAAGCATCGATCACGGCGGTTTCCGAGATATTAGCGATTTAATAAACGGTAACATAGTGGTTACCAGTTGATCTGCTTAATATCTCGGCCAATATTGATCGCCTCAAGACGTGACTGGCATCGATCGAAAGGTCTTTTTAAGGGCTTTAAGCTGGCTTTAAGACCGTGGGAATCGTCGAAGATTTGGTGGAGATATGACCAAATGAAGTTTGTGACAACTATGATGTCCACAACAAAGAACTACTTGCAATATTCGAAGCTTTCAAAATCTGGCGACACTATTTAGAGGGATCTGCTTCACCAATTGACGTTGTAACGGATCACAAAAACTTGGAATAGTTCTCAACAACCAAGATTCTAACGCGTCGACAAGCAAGATGGTTGGAGTACCTTTCTTAGTTCAACCTTGTAATTCGCTTCTGCCCCAGATGCCTTGGCACCAAACCAGATGCACTCACTAGACAATGGGATGTCTACCCAAAGGGAAGAGATAATAGCTATACTTCAGTGAACCCTCATAACTTTCGTCCAGTTTTTACTCATGAACAAATTGCAGTATCTCTCCGAGCAACCATTCTCACCACACTGGCATTTTGCACAGCCACAATATTGGATCAAAACCAACTTTACTCCGATATCCTGACAATACTCCCCTCCGATCCTTCCATCTCCAACTATTTACTTTATCCAGAAGGACAATGGTCAAAAGACAGCGTAGGTTTCCTTAGACTCGACAACAGAATGTACGTTCTGGATAATGCTGACTTACATCTCCGAGTTCTCCAGTATTATCACGACCATGTCCTAGCAGGACACCTGGGCCAAAACAAAATATTAGAACTCATACGGAGACATTATACCTGGCCAAACATCCATGACAACATACAGAAGTTCTGTAAGTCTTGCATTACCTGTATGAGATCAAAACTACAGCGTCACAGACCATACGGATCTCTCCAACAACTTCTTATCCCAGAACGCCCATGGAATTCAATTTCTATGGACTTCATAGAAAAACTCCCTTCCTCTTCAGGCTTCGACACCATCCTCGTTATAGTGGATTGCCTATTGAAACAAGCCATATTCATCTCCACTCACGACACCATCACTTCAGCGGAACTAGCACGCCTTTTCGTGATACACGTCTTTTCAAAACATGGAGTCCCGTCTCATGTTATGTCCGACCATGGCTCAGAATTTGTCTCTCATTTCTTCCACTCTCTAGGGACTGCCCTAGACATAAGACTTCACTTTACCAGCGGATACCATCTGGAGGCAAATGGTCAAGCGGAATGGACTAATCAGACATTGGAACAGTACCTCCACATATATTGCAATTACTAACAAGACAATTGGTCCGAACTGTTACCTCTGGCGGAATTTACTTACAACAATACCCCTAGTGCTACCACTGGTGTCTCCCCTTTTTTTTGCCAACAAAGGATATCATTCTAACTTCAGTGTGTACCCAGAGCGAGATATAGCCTCGTTCTATGCCTATAACTTTGTACTTGATCTTGACGAATTATAAGACATGCTCAAAAAGGAAATCACCAAAGCCCAAGGACAATATCAACCCTCTGCCGACTCACACCGACAACAACCACCAGATTTCCAAGTAGGACAATCAGCATTCGTCAGGTCACAATACTTTTGGATGACCCGCCCATCGAAGAAACTCTCCAAAAAGTACCTCAGACCATACGAGATAATTGCCTAGCCTAGTCCACAATCCTTCACACTCTATCTTCCGGACACCATGAGGGCTGCCCATCTGGTATTCCATATCTCTATGCTCGAACCAGCTACACCCAATACCTTCCAGCAGTGCTCCGAATCTCCGCCAGCACCAGTAATCATCAACGGAGAACCAGAATATGAAATCTCCAAGATAGTCGACTCCAAGATTGACCACCGGAGGGCATGCAAACTGCTCTATAAGGTTATATGGCTAGGATACGAAAATATTGACAACGACTCCGAGTGGTTACTAGCAATGGAACTGGAACATGCTAAAGAATTACTGAATAATTTTCACATCAAGTATCCATCTAAACCGGGACTATTACGACCCTAATTTACCTCCAGTCCATTTCCTCAACTCTGTTCTTTGCATTCACTACTCTCCAAAAAAAAAAAAAAAATCTCCTTGAGTATTTGTATACATTCCGGAGTGCAGTCTCCTTTGCACTAACTTGCTTACTTGTATTCCGCTTCACAGTTTCATTGCAATCTAATACTTATATTCAAAAGCAATCTCTGTTGCAATGATTGGATACTTGTATTGCTCCATAGTTTCCTTTGCATTCATTGATTACTTGTATTTGTTTCATCAATTGTCACTACTCACATTCACTTTCTACTCACAGAAAAAGACAAATAAAATTCAAAATAATCAAAATAAAAAGAGAACTACAAGATTCTGGTGCCAACAGAGAATGCAACTAGAGAAAAACTACTGTTACCTTCCTCCACATCCTCCATTCTATTTTCATTTTCCTCCGTTCCATCTATCTTTTCCTCCCTCTGTTTCCCTTTCTCCCTGTTTTCTTGCACTTCTGTCTCCTCTCCTTCTGACTCCGGCCACGAAATCAACTCCTCATTGGAATCCTAGTCCTTGATACTAGCCAAAACCTCCAATACCACTGCAATTCTCTGCACGTCTTTCCTCAATCCACTCAACTCATCCAAACCCTCCAGTTTTCACAAAACCTTTGCCTTCCACTCTGCGTCCATCTGTTGTTTCACCTTTCTTGCTCTTGACCTTCTAGCTGTTTCCAACTTGGCTTTTGCTCGTGCCTTGTTTGCATTGAAAGGCTTGCAGGTGGCCTTGGCCTTGGCATAGGGAGCGCAGGAAGTTGTATGACTAAAAGGGAGCTTAGCAAGGAAAGGAAACAATTCAGACAGTTACTTATGGCAAATTTTGAGGTATACAGAGTATTCCAAAGTCTGCGCACCTTTTGCACAGATATCCTCCACCAACAACTGATACTCCCATCTCCTTTGCCAACTTCTCACGTTGTTGATGAGCCTCTGGAGTTTTTTGAGGCAAATATCGAATATGTTGCCTCTTGGTCAGAGGCAGAAGGTCGATCAAATTCATGTCCTCATTGGAAGGAGGACTTAAAGGCAAAAAAGTCTTCGTCCAATTTTTGCACTGTTGTTGTTCCACGGCGGCAATGTGATCCGTCTCTAATTGATGAGCCAGATCTCTCTGGCGTTCTTCCTCTTTTCTATGTGTCTCTTCCTCTTTTGCTTTCCTCTACGCTTCTTCCTTTTCCACTTGTCTTCGCAGTTCCTTCTCCTGTCTTTTTTTCTCTGCCACCCTCACCTCTTTTCTTGTTCTCCGCTCCACCTGTTGGCGCTCTTCTTCCTCCCGGAATTTTGCCTCTGCCTCCCGCCTTCTTTTTTTGAGTTCCTGCTTATATTTTTCATTGTTGGAATCCGACATCAAAGCAGAATTAATAGTGGATTGGGACGACATTGTGGTTGAAGATCAAGAGAGAAAAAATTCACAGAGCTGGGTTTTAACCTTTATATCAGGTGATAATTATATTGCTTATCTATCAAGGCTTCGAGGGCTCAGCCTTAAGGGGGGGATACTGTCATATTCTGGAAATATGATAATTATGTAATTCTTTCTCCTAATAATTCCCCTAAAATTAATAATAAGTAGGATAGCGTTGTAGACTACTCTTCTCCTATTCTGCACTTCCTATAAGTACTGAGTAGTTATAGTGTATTTCCTCAGTCTGTAAATTAACGTCAATTAGCCTTAATTGCATCTCATCCTCTCTGACTCCTTAAAACTTAAACGGTTAGGACCTCTGTCTTGACGACTTTCTCTACTCTGAAATATGTGACCATCTCATGACCAGAGACTGGGGCGCAACACATAAGTTGAAGCCAAGGTCGTTCTACAAGTTGTTCTCCACTCCAATGTCCTTGACAGTCCACCGGAGTCTTCTTTCTGGTATTGCGATCCCTGTTAAGTAATATCTATTCTCCGAGATAGTATATTATATCATTCTGGAGTATAACTCTATCCCTACTCTGTTCCTTCATACTCTGTCTGTCCGTCCCTAACACAAAACAGCCAAGTTAATATTTATTTTTCTTTTCTTTTTCTTTTCTTTTATTTTCTGATTATTATTTTCTTTTATATTTTCTTTTCTTTATTTTCTTATTGATAAATGTGCAAGAGGACAGTGACTCATAGGGAAGCACAGAACAAAAGGGAAGGATTAGGATTACTCTTCATATATAAATAGTGTACAAAATCTAATAGGAACTCTATTGAGTTCTCTTTGTCAAACATTGATAAAGAGCAGTTGGCTTAATTCTAGCTTGGAGATTGCCTCAAGATGTGACTGGTATTGATCGAAAGGTCTTTTCAAGGGCTTTTTGTAGCCATTGAGACTGTGAGAAATCACTGATATCTTGGAAACTACCATGATTAATGCTTTGGTTCTAGACTCTGCAGAAGCTTTCTTCATAATGCTTAAAATGAGCCTAAAATAACCTCAAGGCAATTAATATTAGTGGAGATATGAAGACCTCAATATTTGAACATGGACATTAATTAATTACCCATAGATAGTCATCTGCCTTTAATTAGAACAAAGGACAGCCTCCATATAGTTAAGTTATTGCTATTTTGAGTACAAAGGCACTACCATATGTAAAACAATAGATAGTAGCATGTGATGGCCTATCCTAGTACACAGACTATTATTTTCTTGTATATAAGGACTTCTTGTCTGAGAATTAGACCTTAGACTTAATAACTTCTTTTGTCACTGTCTAACTCTTTTGAAATTACTTTTAACCAAATCACAATCAGTAAGTGGTCTTTTGTGATAGTTTGTTAAGTCTACTGTTTTCTGTCCTCTTTGTTTCTATAAAGAACTTGGGGGTTGTGTTCATTCCAGATGAGGGTCCTGGGGGCTATAAGAGTGTCTCTGTTTCTGTAAAAGGACAGAAGATGTACTAAGGGCTCAGAGTAGGTTTCTGTCAAGGATCTATCTCTATAGTAAACTAGACCCTAGGCATAAAGAGAAAGGTCTATCTCTCAGAATGATGAGAACAGACTAGCTTGTGTATCATAGCTGGTCCTAAAAGACTTCAGATTTGTGTAAAAATTTCTCAAAAACTCTTGTAAGTAGTTGGAATCACTCTGAGATCTCTATTTCTTCTCCATGAGCCAGTAAGAGAAACTGGACATAATGTTGACTTTACCTCCTTAAGACAGGATCTATCATTAATATTGGAAGGACAATTTTAGAGTAGTGTAGTATAGTTTTCTGCCAATGTCACACCAAACAATAGTTTAGGTAAAATAAGTGACATTTTTCACTGTAATAACTAGGATAACCAGCTTGAGAGAAGAGTTTGGTCCTCCAAAGATATTCCCAAGACACCTAGTCATGAACTTGAGCATCTCTCTTGAGTAGCAGAGTAGTGGCTGTGACCACTGCTACATATATCTTATAGATGCTTGCCCAGGTATCCCGTATCAGATTTACAATAGATTTTCCTTCTAGAAGTGCTCTCAAGGATAGAAGCAAACTTAGGTGGCCTAGCACTACTAAAGCAACATCATACCTTAGTGGCCAGCAAGGCTATTTTCAGAAGAGTTACAATCAAATCTGAGCTCTTATCACTAATGGCTAATTATACCAAGATCAAGAGGGTTGATTTGATGTAGAGTCGTATCACAATGGCAAGAGAAGGAAAATAAGTTCTGAAGGAATGAGAAGATATAAAGGAGGTAGAGAGAGGAATAAAGAAGTTAAAGAAGAAGATAGAAAGGAGGATTGGTAAAGACAATGCACTCAAGAGCAAGATGACTTGAGATTGCTGTCTTCTTCTACAGCCCAGCAAGAGGCTTAAGAACTACCTATCATGCAAAGAAGGATTCCTGGAGTAGGGTTAAAGAATCAGGGAGTGGTTACCTAGTGTTTAGGAAGGATGTCGTCTCATTATTTTGGCCTTGCTATATTTGGGAATTCAGAGGTTTTCTTTATCTTACTTTCTTTGTTGTCTCTTTGCTTTGTAATCTTAATAAAATACTCTAGGGCACAGAAGGGAACTCAAGTATCATACCCCTATCATTATCCCTTTCTATTGCTCTAGAGCTTAATGGCTATTTGGAGTGACTAAGTCTTTATTTTTCTAAGTGCTTTTCTTTACTTTCAAAAAAACTACCAAACCTCTCTCTTAACAGGAATTCAAGCCCTAATGAACTTGGGCATTTGCTTATACTAGGAGTTAACCACTCGCTACATGTTATTGGAGTTGACTTCCAGTTGTACAGTCAACTAAAGAAGAGCCCATACAACAGCATAGGAGTTCTAGGTAGTTCTGCTATATCAATGATGAGCTAGACTACTAGACTAGATGAGAGCAGTAGTATCACAATGCAAGATGAACACATATCTTAAAGAGCCTATTATAGTAAGATCTACCTCGAGTGGATTCTTAAATACTTTATTATTATTTCTTTTGGTTATTTGAGTTTTCCCCCTCTATTTCCCCTTTCTTAAGCTCTCTTTTGTCATTTGATCATCTCCCCAGTGCCTACTTGTTTAGTGCACAATTATAAAACATCTTGGAGCTTATTCTACTTTTATTTGTTATCACTCTTGTCTTACAATCAAATTCCCTTTAATTCCCATTACTAGCTGTTCAGTGCAGTTTTTATTTTGCTGGCAAGTGTCACATCCCTTTACATATTGTTTTATCTCTTTAGTAACTCCTAGCCACCAAAAATTCCTAGTAACCAACTTTACTGTCTTCTATTGTTCCTCATAGTCTCCTATTAGCGTATCATGATGTAACCTAATAATTTCTGCTTATAGTTTATTATCCTTAGATACATAGACCTTTCCCTCTTTATATATTACACTATTATGCTGCAAGTGAATTTTTTGTGGAAGATAACATTTGATACACTTTATACCAACAGATTTTTTATTAGAATTTGCTCTAGAACCCTTTTTATATCCTCAGAATGTAATACTATATGATGAATACATTGAGCAAGTGATAATCAACCTAGAGCTCATATTGAGACCTCAAGAGGCAACAAGAATGAGCTGGTATTAGGTTATGAAGAAAGATACTAAGAGATTATGCTCTAGATCTACCTTTGAATGGGCTAACTCAGAAAAATGGCAGACTTGTATTCTAGAACCAATAGTACTCAGATGATAAACTTAGACTAATAGACTTTGTGCTTATAAATAAGCATTGATAACATTAGCTCAGGTATATCTAGATAAATAGTATCTGGAACACAACTTAGAAAAATGAGACAACTGTTAGGGCTTACTAATGACTAATAGGTAACTAGGAAGCTACTAATCACAAGATAATATCAAAAGAAAGCATGAGAAAAAAAGAGAAACATTCTAGAAAGAAGTCTACTACAAGACATATCATCTTTGATGGGAAGAACTTGGTAAGAGGACACATCATCATAAAAAAAGGAGAGAGACATGTAAGCCTTAGGAGTTTAGAGGGAATTAGTGAGAGAAGAAGTCTATAGAAATCCAAAAGTAGCAATAGTTCCCTTTTTATCTTTATTCTTTAAGTTTCAGATATTTGTAATAACTTTAATATAGTATCTAGAGTGCAGTTGGATAGAAAAAAACCTCTTGACTCCTACCTCTATCTGCACTTCCTCTGGAATTGTTGATGGGGATCAAAGGGAATTGATCACAAGACAAAAGTGATAACAAATGAAAATATAGAAGATCTCCAAAATGTCTTATAATTGTGCACTAAACAAGTAGATACTAGGGAGATGATCAAATAACAAAGGGAAACTAGGGGAATGAAACTCAAGTAACCAAAAGAAATAATAATAAAGTTTTTATAAATCCACTTAAGGTAGATCTCACTGTAATAAGCTCTCTAAGATATGTGTTCATCTTGTATCATGATACTACTGCCCTTATCTAGTCTAGTAGTCTAGCTCGCTATTGACATAGCAAAACTACTTAAAACTCCCATGCCATTGTGTGAGCTCTTTTTCAGCTGACTATACAACTAGAAGCTAACTCCAATAACACATAGCAAGTAGTTAACTCCTAGCATAAGCAAATACCTAAGTCTGTTGGGGCTTGAATTCCTATTAAGGGAGAGGTTTGGTGGTTTTTTGAAGAGTAAAGAAGAACACTTAGAAAGATAAAGACTTAGTCACTCAAAATAGCTATTAAGCTCTAGAGCAATAAAAAGGGATGATAATAGGAATATAATGCTTGAGTTTCCCTCTGTGCTCTAGAGTATTTTATTAAGATTACAAAGCAATAAGACAACAAAGAAAGTAAGACAAAAAAAACCTCCAAATTCCCAAATATAGCAAGGCCAAAATAATGAGACAACACTCCTCCCAAACACTAGGTAACCACTTTCCACTCTTCTAGTCTTACTCCAGAAATCCTCCCTCACATGATAGGTAGGTCTTAAGCCTCTTGCCTGGTTGTAGAAGAAGACAGCAATCTCAAGTCATTTTACCCTCGAGTGCATTATCTTCATTTGATCTCCTTTCTGCTTTTCTCTTTAGCTTCCCTATCCTTCTCTTTATCTCCTTTATGTCTTCTCATTCCTTTGGAATCCAGTTTCCTTCCCTTGCCATTGCAATGTGACTCTGCATTAACTTAACTCTCTTAATCTTGATATAATTAGCCATTAGTAATGATAGCTTAGATCTGATTGTAACTCTTTTGAATAATAGCCCTGTCAGCTGCTGAGATATGATATCACTCTGGTAGCACTAGGTCTTTGAAGTTTGCCTCCATCCTTGAGAGTACTTTTAGAAGGGAAACCTGTTAGAAATCTAATATGGGATGCCTGGGCAAGCATCTATGAGGTATATATAATAGTAGTCATAGCCACTACCCTGCTACTCAAGCGAGATGCTCGAGTCCATGACTAGGCATCTAGAGAACATCTCTGGGAGACTGAACTCTTCTCTTAAGCCAGTCATTCTTGTTATTAGGGTGTAAATAGTCACTTATTTTGCCTAAATAGTTGTATAGCATAACATTGTGAATGTGGATCTATTGAGAGTAAAAAGACTAGGACTAGGGGGATATCTTGAGAAGAACACTGAATATACCTAGAACTTGATCTAGAGAGGAATAGCAGATGTAACTTGGATAGGACAGTAGACTAGAAAAGCTTAGCTAGATGCATACTTGGATTACATTACATTTGTAAGGTTTGGTATTAGGGATACAGACAAGAGGGCAACTGAGTATAAAGAGTCCATGAGTGATTAACTAACTATATTTTCCAGAGGAGCTTTTGTTACAGTATGTAAAGATTAACACCTTAGGATGGCTATGTAATAATGATCTAAAGAGATCTTTTATTCTTTTCATAACAACCAAACCCATATTCTACTGGAGCTGTATATAATTCTACTTTTCTAATTATTTATAAACCTTCATCTTTGATTACCTTCCTGTAAGAAAGCTAAACTCTAAGCTGGAATTAAGCCAACTGCTCTTTGTTTAGTGATTGACAAAGAGAACTCAATAGAGTTTCCATTAGATTTTCTATACTACTTATACAACTACTACATGGTCTGTGCACTACTTTCCCATGCCTATCATGTGACCCATCATGTGACTTCCTGTCATGTAACTGTGACACTTGTGATATGACACTCTCCTATACTCCCTTTTGTGTAGTAAATCTAAGATAAAAAAAAAAAAGAAAAAGAAATATAAATAATGACTTAGCTGTTTTGCTAAGTCATAACACTTCTCTTGAACCTTTAGTATGCAATTGGGAGCTAGCACATCATTGTTTTATTTGTTCTAGTGTGCAATTTCCTTTTGCATTCTTTTACTAGTACTGCTAATACTGGTTTTGCTATAAAGACTCATTTTAACTCATTAAATGTCTTTTGTTGCTTTTGTCTCTACTGCCACTTTATGTCTTTCCTTGTTAATTCATTTATTGGCCTCACTACTTAAGTAAAATCCTTAATAAACCTCCTATAATAGTTTGTGAGGCCTAAGAATTTTCTGACATCTTTCACATTTTTCAGTTTTGGCCAACTAAGTATATTATCCACCTTTTCTTTCTCTATCTTTATCCTATTGGATCCTATAACAACACCTAGGAACTCTATCTTTTTTACTTTTCACACACATTTCTCTAGTTTGACATATAAGTCATTCTCTTCCAACCTTCTTAATATTTCCTCCACAGTTTTGTTATATCTCTTCTCCATTTTTGTTTCTACTAACATATTATCTACAAATGCAGCAACTTTTCCCTCATTGATCAAATCCCTTAGAATTTTGTTTATTATCATCTGAAATATGGCTGGCAAGTTTATCATTCTAAAGAATATTACTATTGGATCAAAAGAGCTCACATGTGTTATAAATGCTCCTTTCTACTCATTTCCTTTTTTTATTCTCATGTTATTGAACCCTCATCTTAGATTCATTTTCATGAATACTTTCTTGTTATCCATGTTGTCTATTAAGTCTATAATTAATGGTAACAGGTAGTTGTTCTTCACTGTCTGGTTATTCAGATTACAATAGTCTATAACCATTTTCTTATTTCCATTCTTTTTCCCTACAAAGAATACTAGCAACATTTGTGGAGATTTAGAGAATCTAATGTATTTCTTCCTTAGCTGGTCTTCTATAAATTTCTGAACCTCCTCTCTCACATTCCTGAATAGAGGATATAAATTTTTCATAGTTTAAATGTCTCTTTGAGATCTATGGCATAATTCCAAATTTTTCTCATAGGCATCCTTCCTGACTCCACCTTTCTGAATACTTTTTTTTACTTTAAAAATCTTCTCAGAACTATTTTCTCAATTTCCTAGTGGTCCTCTTCGATCTCTTTTTTTCTCTTTTGCCTTTTTTATCTACTTTCTTTAATATTGTTCTGCCACATAAGAACAAACACCTCATTATTTTGACCTCCCCAATTTCCCAATTTATTTCTAGATTGTGTGTCTATAACTATAGCATCTCCAATATCACCTCTGTTTTTTCCAAATCACACATATTTATTCTTATTCTTTCCATATGGCCTTTATAATACATATTTGCCTCTACTTGATGTGTAATAGCTCCTCCACTATTGTTGGTCCCATTGACATTTCTGACCATTATTGGCCTCTCTAGTTTTTGTAGCCTAAACCTATGTTTTGCTACTGTTCTTCTATCCATAAACATTCCTATTACACCACTATCTGTCATAAACTTCATTCAGTCATATCTCTATCAATTCTTCAATAATTCTCATGGTCTTAAAGGCTACAGAAAGCCCTCAAAAAGACCTTTCAATTGATGCTAGTCATGTCTTGAGGCAATTAATATTGGTCAAGATATTAAGCAGATCAACTAGTAACTACTATGTTACTGTTTATTAAATTGCTAATATCTCAGAAACCACCACAATTGATGCTTTAGTTCTAGGCTCAGCAGAAGCCTTCTTTATAATGCTCAGAATGAGCCTAGAATGATCTCAAGGCAATTAATATTAGTGGAGATATGAAGGCCTCAATGTTTGTACATGAACTTTATTAATTACCCATAGATAGTTATCTG
>Ga0153958_1000322_pt1 | contig 11796 bp, 6 predicted proteins | sample TSFL042MetaG_FD_104719 | JGI IMG/M metagenome (GOLD analysis project Ga0153958, IMG submission 104719) | Attine ant fungus gardens microbial communities from Florida, USA - TSFL042 MetaG | ecosystem: Host-associated > Fungi > Mycelium > Unclassified | place: USA: Florida, Wekiwa Springs... | reverse complement strand
TTGATATATTATCTAGAATAACCATCCATTTGGTGGAATTACAGTGGTATTTGGAGAGGATTTTTGTCAGACTTTGCCTGTGGTACCCAAAGGAACATGTCAACAAGTGGTAGCAGCATCTCTCTGCAGAGGAAATTTATGGGGACATATCAAGTTCTTGCATCTCAGACAGAATATGTGCTTGGGTCACTCAGAAGCTGATAATCAACATGCTCAGTGGTTGCTGGAGATTGGTGCTAGGTCAACTATGGATGATAATGAGATGATTCAAGTTCCTCAGTCTATGGTTTGTGCTAATCTCAATGGTCTTATTAATAGGATCTATTCAGGAATTGGCAACTCAAGGGCTCAAGATGACCAGTACTTCTTGGATTGCATTATTCTCTGTCCTAGAAATGATAAAGTCCATGATATCAATGAGGCTATTCTTTAACAGTTCAACCCAACTGCAAAGGTCCATATGCTGAGAAGTGTGGACTTTGTGTCTGAAGAAGATAGAATGTACCATGTTTATCCTGTAGAGTTTCTTTAACAACTCAATGCTAGTGGATTGCCTCCTGCTTTACTCTATCTCAAGGTTGGCTCTCCAGTTATTTTATTGAGGAACTTGGATCTAGGAGAAGGACTTTGTAATGGGACAAGAATGGTAATATTGAATGTGAGAAGAAAGATGCTCCAGTGTAGAATTATCAGCAAGGACAGGAGATTTAGAGACAAGGTAGTATTGATTCCAAGAATCAGGTTATCACCTAATGCAAAGACATTGCCTGTGCCACTCAAGAGACTTCAATTCCCAGTCAGGCTAGCCTTTGCTATGACCATCAACAAGTCTCAAGAACAGTCAGTGGAGCATGTGGGGATTAATTTGCAGACATCAGTATTCTCCCATGGATAACTTTATGTGACCTTTTCAAGATGTACTTCACCTCTGAACATTTCAGTATTTCTTCCAGAGCAGAGCCAAGAGAGTAAAAGAACACTTAATGTAGTATATAAAGAAGTATTTAATAGCATTAGATTATAAATTGTATATGTATATAACAATAGACTTAAGATTGATTTTTCTTATGATTTGAGAGATAAAGAAATGAAAAGGAAGCATAGTAGACTGACTTCAACACAAACTTTACAAGCTAGGCTGGAGATCTGGATAAAAACTTTATATAGGATTTACAAAGGCAGTCACACAAGCCATTTGACTAATAAAATACTTAAATGAGATAAGATTACTAGTACAAATACCTATATACTAGTTAAAACAATTTAACTAATCACATCATCATTTAATTTTATTTTGAGTCTTGTACTAATATAAATACCTTTTGATTATCTATTATCTACAAGAACAGATCTAACTACCTTCTCTTCAACTACTCACTGGAATTCTTCATAACTACTTGACTAGAAATAATTATTCCCCAAAAGAATTTTGCAATAATATATGGCAATATAATGCAATATTTGCTATAACTACAGTAAAAGTCAAAATTGACAACTTAGTCACTAGGCAATCAGATCTCTATTGTTTCAAGATCCAGGGAGAGCTTCATTATTATATCCTTGATACAGCAAAGCAGCTCAATGTCAAGAGACTTAATAATAGGAACCTAAATCCTATGATGATAGATAATCTTCAAACAATGCTCTGGGATAACTACCTATACATTGGTTATTATTGTCATACCTATGAACTTATTAGAGAAAAGCCAGTAGAGAAGCAGGAAGAGATCACAATTAGGCTACATGTGAATTTGCAACAGGATCAAAGAACCCATAACCTGCTAACAGCTGAGTATTATACAGTAGATAATAGAGATATGGTATTACAAGTGAAAGAAGGATGACTTGAATACATTAGCCAGAACAGTCCTTTATATACTGCTCTCTATTATGTTTTGTTGTTTCTAAAGGGGAAGAATGAGTAGCATCCAAGAATTCCAATCTGTGGTGCTCAACTTAGAGAACAAGAGGAGAATGCAAGACAAAGAGATAGAGAGGAACAGGCTTGCTCATAGGTAGTTTCTGATATGTGTTATTATTCCTATTGTCTTCATGTTAGAGATAGTTCCTAGCCATCTCTTTTTTATGATAAAAAGCTATTTTAGTAGTTTGTTATTAATGCATAGGCAAATTGTGAGCAGAGGAAACTTAACTAGGCCAGGACTATCAACATACTCTTAGATCTAAGCTCTACCAAGGACTACAGGATACTGCTATACATGATAGGTATAATGGAGAAAATTTTGGAACGTAAACATATTTTTTCCTCTTTTCATATAAAGAGTTCTAGGTTTATGACCTAGTTGTTCCAGGATACTATGACTATTTGCAGACACTTCCACAAACCAGATCTCTTTCTTATCATAACTGCTAATCCCAAGTGGTCAGAAAATTATCCATAGTCTTTTTCCTAGTTAAATAGCTACTAATTGTCCTGACATTATATCATAGATCTTTGAGAAGAAGAAAAAAGCATTTCTCAAGCTCATTGATAATAGTTTCTTTAGTACTATAGTAGCTTATATTTATACCATTGAGTTCCAGAAGAGAGGTCTTTCCTATATCCACTTGCTTATTTTTCTTTATCCTCAATATCACATTTGAGACTCTTATCACATAAACTCCATGACCTTAGCTCAACTTCCTGATCCTCAACTATAGCTACTTCTCTATGCAAAAGTCACCAAATATATGTTGTATGATCTATGTGATGTTGACAATTCCCAAGCCAAGTATATGGTCAATGAAAAATATAGTAAATACTTTCCCAAGAAGTATATAATGAAGTATATTCTAGAAAATTCATTTATCTTTCATTATTCCTTCTCTTGTCTCATTATGTTCCAGAATGAGAGACATATGCAGAAATACCTGAAACATGTCTATTCTTAGGTAAATAATTGTATAACTGTATGGTACATAAAGTGTTTATCATATAAGTTCTAAAACTAGTTGTTTCTATCTGGTCTTAGATGTATATACCTTTTGTTTTTTTTTCCTTCCAAACATTCAATTTACTTAGTTATTTCTATCTGGTCTTAGTTTAGTCCAGTACTCCTTAAGCTTCAAAGACATACCTGTATATTCTTTTTGTTAGGTTATAGTACCCATTAGCAAAATGTCTTCAATACTCACCTTTTCCAAATTAAACAGGAATAATTACTATGTCTAGGCTAACAATATAATGTCTGCTCTTTAGGCTTGACTTCTCTGGTTTGTTGTTAATAGCCAGTAACCTTCTTTTTCTAAACTCTTTGCTAATCCTCCTGTTAACGCTATAACAAATAAACTGTTGCCCTTTAGCTCTGACAACTACAAGAAGTGGATTTACTTATAGAATGCTGAAAGGAGAAAAAGGGAATTTAGCTGTAACTAGCAAGTAGAAATGGGCAGTAACAGTTCCCAATTGCGTGCTAAAGGGTTTGTGAAGAGAAGGAGAAAGTAGGGGTATTAGAAAAAAATTAAAATGAGAAGCATAGTTTATCTGTAATATAAAAATAGATGAAATGATTAGAAGCTCAATCTAGATCTGCCTTGTATGGTGTCCCTAAGATGTCTACTTTTATACACTGTAACAAGCTCACTAGTAGAATAGTCAGTAAACCACTCATGGGCCTTACCATACTCAATTAAACCCTTATCTGCACCCCCACACCAAACCTTATGGGTATGATATGATCTGAGTCAATGATTAGCCAGGCTTTTTGGGCCTGCTATTCCATAGAAGGTTACCCAAGTGACTGTTATATCTTGTCTCAAGAAAGAGTAGGGTATAGGGTAGGAAATATTCACTAACTCAACCTCTCACCAAGATTACCCCTTACATACTCAAGAGAATTGCATTTACAACCTCAAGAGCTTCTGAGATGAAGGCAAGGACCAAGGAGGCTCTTTCTATCAATCTCCACTCTGAGAAATATATTAGAATATTACAAATGTTAGAGACTCAATTAAAAAGAAATAGAAAAAAAAACTCTTTATTCTACTATTCTCCCTTATGTCTCTCCTTTATAATACCACTATGCAGCCATGATAGCCATCACCTTTCTGTCCTCCATACCTCCTAGATATGACTATGTGATCTTGTTTTACCTCTATACTTCACTTCTGCCCATTGTTTCCCAAACCCTGAACCAGCTTCCTGTTACTCCAAATATAGTCTAGAAATACATAATAGTATGTCTGAGCATCAGCAATATGATTGTTGTCTAGCAGTATGTCCATTTCTTGCCTGAGTCCAGCAGTAATGGGATTACTAGTCACTGATAGACTTTTGATCTATCATATTAGTCTAAGTCTGTTCTAAATTGAAATTATCTTGCATTCCAAGGATATTCCTGAGCCTCTGACTTCTAGAGCTTCAACATTGATAGTCTGTATCTGAGAAACCTGATATTAGCTCATCAGTCTTGTCTCCCAAGGTATATGCTTTTCTAGCATGTGACAGCTTGGCCACTATCTAATAGAAGTACCCAATTTTGGGTCTAGATATTGTCTGGGGCTTGTAGAAGGTTTCTAGAATGGGTTCCAATAGTGAAATCTAGGGTTATAATTTGTATTCCATGTTACATTTTTACAGAAAATTCTCTAGTAGTGTAACAATACACACATTCAGTAGCTTGAATCTGATATGACTACTATGGGCCTAATGCAAGGGGCTATCAAATTTGGACAGTGTGAGCACATCCAATCTGCTACTTCATTGAAAGAAATATGGAACTGTTTTCATCAACTTTATGTTACTCAAAGACAGAATACTAGTATTTACTATTATTTTCAAGAGCTTTATCTTAAGAAATGGGACAAATGTTGGACCATATTAGGTTATTCTTGAATCTCAAACATTGTATTGTTGAGGCTAGTCATAAGCTAGATAACATTTTTGTTATTCATGTAATTCTTTACTCCCTTCCCTATACTAATATCTAGAATATCATTAGGCACAATCTTCTTGACAAGAAAAAGAGACTTACTCTCAATATTCTTTCTGCTGAACTCATTTCTATACATGACTACTCTGAATATGATTATCTCGCCAATGGAAAAAAGAATATGCTTAAATCTGAGCAAACGGTCCTATTTACCAAGTCATAATTATCTTCTATCTACTCTGAAAAAAAACCTTGGAGAGGTCAATTAAATAACAAACCTCCAATTTGTCCTTCCAGCACCAAATACTACATCGGTAGCAAAGAGGATCATTAGGCCCTTGAGTGCCATTCTAAACCTTTCAAAAGAAATAATTCTTACTATCCTGAAGGTTTTGCAAACCTTGCTATTGAATACTTGATATCTTTAGGAGAACATGAAGTTGGCCAGATGCTCATGGCATCATCTGATACTATTTTGAGCACAAAAGTTCTTCTTAACTATGGTGCTACTTCTTATATGTTCATATACTACAAATCTTTTACAAATTATATAAAGTCCTTAAACAAATTTGTAACTATTAGTGGGCATAATTGAGTTTCTGTGGCAGGTCAAGAATCTATCAATTTTACTGCCCTACTCCCAAATGGCCATTTTAGTATTATTGTCATAACTTGGCAAAATGGCTAAGTTATTATTTATATGTTTTTTCTTTTTTTTTATTACTAAGGTAGAGTATAGGAAATATTACGTGACTAGTCACAGAGTCACAAAAGGTGTAACAGTAGTTACAGAATGGTCACATCACAATGAAGTCACAAGTCATAGTCACAGGATATGACAAAGGGGTCATCTAATGAATGTGAGGACTATGGAAGACAAGGTGCATAGCTATGATAGTAATTGTATATATAGTGTAGCAAATCTAATGAGAACTCTATTGAGTTCTTCTTGTCAAATGCTGATAAAGGAACAGTTGGCTTTATTCTAGCTTGGGAGTTAGCTATTCTGACAATCATACTCTATAATATTCTTCATATTTCTCACCTTGGCACAAATCTCATTAGTCTTGGTGCCTTGCATTATCAGGGAGTGTCTGTTAGAAGTCTTGACAATAGCCTGGTGCTTTCAAAGGATAGTGAAGAGCTCTTCTGAGCTTCTTTGACAAATTCAGCTGGTGCCCTTTATTATATTTAGTATGTGCCCCTAGCTAGCAACATTACTTACCTTGCCAAAAATTCAGGCAATATGTGCCTCCAGTGCCATCAGTACCATTGTATAGAATATCCAAATCTTCATGCTATCAATCCTAAGTATTGTCAATATCTAGTGAAAAATCTAGAAGTCAGCAAGAAAGATGTTAGTCAATCAGTCAATAACACACTAACAAACAATATTACTAGTTTCCCAATTAACATTCTTGCTACTATTGAAAATTCCCCTTTATTAGTTACCACTTCTCTTTTGGACATTCCCAAGGACTCTGCTCTCTCTTTAGCTATTATACCTCCTGAAAACTCCTTTTCTTCCCTTCCAAAATACTCTAACTGCAACCAAAAATTACAGAACCATCTTGCGCTCTCTATAGTCAACAATGTTACTATAGGCACTGTCAATGTTATCTTGATAGCCAAAGCAAATAAATCTGAAGCTTACTATAAGATAAGCCACTCTTCACACTTGAAGCAGTAGGAGTTGGTAGTATAATCCTCATGCAATTATGTAAACTGCAATTCTTTGAGTTCATCAATGGCTTACCTAAAGGGAAAAAATTTCTTTGCAAGTCCTTGGCAAATTTTACAAAATATATTTAGAATTTCAAACTGAATTTAGAAGTTTTTTCTTAGGAGCTTTATCATCAGATTAATGCCTCAATGAGTGGGAGTAACAAAGTATATTCTAGAAAATTTATTTACCTTTTGTCATTCCTCCTCTTGTCTCATTATGTTCCAGAATGAGAGACATATGCAGAAATACCTGAAATATGTCTATTCTTAGGTAAATAATCATACAACTATATGATATATAAAGTGTTTATTATGTAAGCCCTAAGACCAGTCATTTCTATTTGGTCTTAGATACATGTATCTTCTGTTTTTTTTCCTTCCAAATATTCAATTCACTTAGTTATTTCTATCTGGTCTTAGTTTGGTCTAGTACTTCTTAAGTTTTGAAGACATACCTGTGCATTCTTTCTGTTAGTATAGAGAGAGAACAGATTGGGCTAAGAACAGTTATCCACTTTATACTAGGCCTGATAATGGCTTAGTCTTTGAATGCGATGGAGCCAGATTTACCAATCAATATATAGTTCCTTACTGTTCTCAACTTCTTCTTTTCTTTAATTGTCATATCAATGTTAAGATCTCTACTAGATTAAAAGCTGTCAAGTATCTCAGCAAGTACATGTATAAGAGTCCTGATAGAGTAATAATTGTAAGACTTTAGCTGCAATAACTTAAGCCCACTCTAAGTCAGAGTTGACAAGGAGAACTTGATAGAGTTCCTATTTGATTCTGTATACTACTTATACATTTTACTATAGTGGCTGTGCAATATCCTTCTGTGGTCCTCATGTTATTCCTATCATGTGTCTACCTTATCACATGTTGTGACCATGACTTGTGTGATGTAACCAAATGTGTGACTGATATGTGACTGTCATGTGATACTTTCTCACACTCCACTTTAGTAATGATCTAACTAAATAAAACAAAACAAAACAAAAAGAAAAATAGAAAATGACTTAGCTGTTTTGCCAAGTCATGACAATAATGGAGATTAGTAATGGGATACAAGATAAAATCAAGGCTCATTTAGATGGTTGGTTTATTGGTCTCACAAAAGCTTACTAGAAGATCTTTGAATTCAACATATACAGAGAGTTACCAGCAGTCCAATGTCTTTTTATTCATCTTCCCAATGAACATTATGTCAACTTCTATGCACACCAAACTGTCAATGAAGTATTAGCTAGGCAAAATATGGAGAAGACTTAGCTGACTGCTTGATTTAACTATAACTTTATACATAATGATAGTTTGGGCCTTATCTACTAGCAGTTCCCTTAGCACTATACCTAGAATGCCAAAGACAAGAAATGGCATCCAAGACAATAGACCAAGGTGATTGGGAGAATATACTTTGTGTTACTATCAAAGGAAAAGCAGTTCTTTTTATGACTTCTTTTGACTATATTTGAAGGTAGAAAAAGTTGAGAGCATCTGAGGACCTAGAATAGCCAAGTATTTGCTATATTCAAAGAGGCATGTATGGCAAGGGGATTACTGGAGAATGATTATGAGTAGAGGATTTGCTTGGAGGAAGCAATTGCAATGCAGTCTAGAATAGCATGTTAGTTGTTGGCAGTTATCTTGCTGACTGATGAAGTGACTAAGCCTTATCTTATTTGGAATCAATTTAAGGCTAGACTATGTGATAATATCAAGTACAAACTACATTATATGAACCACTACCAAGCTGACCAGGAGATACTAGAGAATAATATTTATGATTATGGCCTTTGGGATCTTAATAGGATACTGGTGGAAATAGGAAGAAGTTTTGCTGATTTTTCACCAATGTCTCTTTCACAGTAATAGTAGGCTCATAGAATACCCAATCTTCTCTTGTAGGCTAAGCAGTATAATATAGATAAAATGGCAACTTTAGTAGATAAACAAAGGGCAATTTTCAATCCTGACCAAGCTATTGCTTTTGATACTATCTTAGAGTCTGTCACCAATAATCAAGGTCATCTTTTTTTCTTTTATACTGCTAGTGGTTATGGTGAAGAGGCCAATTATGCTAGGGGTTTTCTTGTTTTTTTTTATGTAAAGTTCCCCAACTATAAACTAGATAGTAGTGAATATAAGTTTTGAAATAATTAAGTTGTGTGATCTTTTAAGAAAGTACCCTAGTTAACACTATGTTTGAGCATAGTATCTCTTATACAAATTTGTAGGGAAATAAATCCAAAATCAAAGGTAAAAGAAGTTAAATAAGTTTTTACCAATGTACTGTGGTAGCAGTGATATTTGAAATCCAACTCTTGTTTTTGGACTACTATTCTAGCTCTGTTCCTAAGTCCTGTCTACCTGGTATTATCCTAATGCCCTGTTTCAAAATTGTCCTCACAATAGCACTTCTCTGGCTATGGGATCAGACTATCCTTATAGTAGTACTCTTGACTATGTGATCAGATATGAGACTTTGAATCCTCCCTATATAACTTCAGCTCCCTAGCAATACCAAACTCTGTCTTAGAGCTTCTATAATATTACCCCTACAACTAGGTCATTTGTTCTATAATCTCTTTGTTTTGACTTAGTCTTGAGTCGAAGCAACTTGATCACTGATATGATCACTCTAAAAATAGATTTCTACTTTCAAAAACCTAAATAGAGAAAAGAGATAACTAAGATTACTTACTTTCTTTCTACTAAGTGGGAGTTTTTATATGTTTAGAGAAATACAAAAGAAATATACAAAAAATAGAGAAAATAATCAACCTAGTCATAATCTATTAATATAACAATTGTTCTAATAGTGATAGGAAATCCCATACCCTTTTGTTTTTCTTCAATTATTTCCTATAGTTGCTAAGTCTATTCTGCTCTTGCCAAGTTACTGGGTTACCTACTACTGACCCTGTAGTAATCTCTTTCTTCTTTAGCTTATCTCAACAACTTGGGACCTGTCTTTTTCCTTTTTGGCCTAGAAAGTTTTGGGTATGGTTTTCACAGTTCCCTGAGACTCTTTGTTTCTCCTTTATTTCTGATCAAGGTAAATCAGCTCTGATGCTATCCGATTCTTAGCCATTACTGATTGGGTGATATCATATTCTATTCTTGTTTTCTACCAGACTACTGGTCCTGTTCTTATGTGATGGACATCTTTCTAGACTTTTTTACATGAGGCTTTTTTTCCTAACTAAGCTGCTATTCTCAGCAATAATACCATAGGGCCATGGGCTCAACTCCACTAGTTCTCAAGTGATTGGCCTATCAGTAGTAATAACCTTATGTTCCTAGGTATACTGCTATGTAGTTAGGTAGCCAGCTTTATTGGTGGTAGTTCTCTGTGCCTTCTCTGCTTCCTAGCAGGTGATGTTATCTTAGTTCTTATCTTTGGGGTATAAAGTCACAAAATTTGTTTAATTTTAGGCCTGAATATATTTCAGGCCTCATAGTGAAAGGACATTTTTGTGTAACACTATTGTTGTTGAGGTTAGAAGGAGAGGTCAGGTAGCACTATGTATGGTATTATCTGGAATTGCTGCTCTTTTGTTGGATGGATGAAGAACATCTCATTCTATTTATGAAGACTCTGTGACTGATCTCAAACACAATAGTTACATGTTTCTAGTCCTCCAACAAACCAGGGCTATCATTTGGGATGAAGTTTCTATGCAGCACAAGTATGATATTGATGCTGTTGATCAATGTCTTAGAGACTTGCTTGAAGTAAGTAATCACTTGCACTTAATAGCTCTTGAATGACATATTATTTAGAATGATCATCCATTTGGTGGTATTACAGTGGTATTTGGAGAAGATTTTCATTAGATTTTGCCTGTGGTGTCTAAGGGAACATGTCAACAAGTAGTAGCAGTATCTCTTTGCAGAGAAAACTTATGGGAACATATTAAGTTCTTGCATTTCAGACAGAATATGTGCTTGGGTCACTCTGAAGCTGATAATCAACATGCTCAGTAGTTGCCAGAGATTGGTGCTGGGTCAACTATAAATGACAATGAGATGATTCAAGTTTCTTAGTCCATGGTTTGTACTAATTTCAATACTCTTATTAATAGGATCTATCCAGGAATTGGTAACCCAAGAGCTCAAGATAACTAGTATTTCTTGGATTCTCCGTCCTAGAAATGATGAAGTACATGATCATTCTTCAACAGTTCAACCTAAATGCAGAGGTTCATATGCTGAGAAGTATGGACTCTGTGTCTGAAGAAGATGGAATGTACCATGCTTATCCTACAAAGTTTCTTCAGCAACTCAATGCTGGTGGATTGCCTCCTGCTTTACTTTGTCTCAAGGTTAGCTCTCTAGTTATTTTATTGAGGAACTTGGATCCAGGAGAAGGACTTTGTACTGGAACAAGAATGGTGGTGTTGAATATGAGAAGAAAGATGCTCCAGTGCAGGATTATCAGCAAGGACAAGAGATTTAGAGGTAAGGTAGTGTTGATTCCAAGGATCAGGTTGTCACCCAATGCAGAGACATTGCCTGTGCCACTCAAGAGACTTCAATTCCCAGTCAGGCTAGCCTTTGCTATGACCATTAACAAGTCTCAAGGACAGTCAGTGGAGCATGTGGGGATTAATTTGCAGACATCAGTGTTCTCCCATGGACAACTTTATATGGCCTTTTCAAGATGTACTTCCAGGTTTCTTCATCATTAGAATGATAAACTATATAGAAAGGGTATAGTCTATATTTCTCATGAGTGTCTAAGTTGTTCAGTTACTGATGTAGTGACCACTTGCTTTCTTGACAGATACTTGAATCCCATAATCCCAAAAGGATGAGAAGCTGAAAAAATACACAGGACTTCACCAGGTGTCTCAACTCGGCCCTCGGGTGGCAAACCAAGAAGCCGGCCGAGAGCCACACTGACTCACCTATGACGCGGCTGGGGTTAGCAGAAAAGTAATGAATTAAATAGATAAGCTGCTTTGTCATTGAGAAGTGATTGTTTCAAGGGTTGCAGACATTTTTCTCATCTTATACCCAATGGACTCCCAACATCCAGATTTTCCTTCATTCTGGGATATTTCTCAGTCAGCAGACTTCGGCCAGCTCTCGGACGATGACTTTATGGCCATGCTTGAAAAGCAATTTCAACATCCGCCAGCCCAACGAGACCCCATTGAGAATATCACTGCTGGTAGTTTTTCCAACGGTGTCG
>Ga0153958_1000321_pt1 | contig 11805 bp, 13 predicted proteins | sample TSFL042MetaG_FD_104719 | JGI IMG/M metagenome (GOLD analysis project Ga0153958, IMG submission 104719) | Attine ant fungus gardens microbial communities from Florida, USA - TSFL042 MetaG | ecosystem: Host-associated > Fungi > Mycelium > Unclassified | place: USA: Florida, Wekiwa Springs... | reverse complement strand
TTCTGGATGGCGCCGGAAGTCATTCATCTCCAGAAAAAAGGCTATAACTCTAAAATTGACATTTGGAGCGTGGGCTGCGTCGTGCTTGAAATGTGGGCAGGGAAGCGGCCATGGAGTGACGATGAAGCTATTACGGTCATGTTCAAGGTTCGTTTCCTTTGTGTCTGTCGCTGCATGCAGCGCACTCATAAGCTTGGTACAGATATACCAAAATAAACAGCCCCCGCCGATACCTTCTGATGTGATACTATCCGATCTTGCAAAAGATTTCAAGGATCAATGTTTTGCAATGCAAGTTTTTGATATTTAAAGTGTTGTTCACGTACTCATGTACCATCCTAGTGATCCTGAGGAACGCTCCAGTGCTACAGAACTCCAGCAACATCCATACCTGGAGCTCCCGGAGGGTTGGGTATTCAATGATTTCAAGTAGCTTAGACCTCATTCGGACTTAACTTTCAACAACGATCTCTTATCACATTTACTCCCAATTGCGCATATTTTTCTTGTTTCACATCCTGGTTTGTTTCATCATGACCTTTATAATTTCATGTACTTTGTGGAGGTTTGTTCTTATAATAGTTGATCTCGAGCGTGCGAGAACATCACTACTTTTGCTGCCAGTGAGTCTGCCAACTTCAGCACTTTACCAAGTGACTCTGATGCAAGCGCAGACCATTCGTAAACTAACGGACACAGATACCATCCAAGTTGCCATACGAATATACAGCGTGTATGGCGCAGAAGACCGGTTTCTATGGATGCGGACTCACGCTGGAAAGTTACTGCGATTCATGGTGTGGACTTCACCTGTTATGCAAGGTCTCTCTGCTGAAAGGGGAAGAATGATTTTCGTACGCGCTAGAAACGCGCTGCCTTCTTCGGGCAGGATTCAGGACAAAAATACGCCGTATGCTAGAGACTCACACTTGGAAGATGCAAGGCGCGAGGAGGTCAAGATGTCGGAGACACAGCCGCATTAGCTAGAACTTGTAGATGCGTGAGTCGCAAGTTGCATATGATCCTGCCATCCAACGTGCACTTTGTAGAAAATACCGATATGGTTCGAATTGTGAGCCCCTTCGACCACACTTGCTCCCTAATTTATCCACTGAGTTTATATCGCTGCGCAACGCTTGCGGATTCAGTAAAGGTTGTTGTACAGTGAACCTCAGCAGTCAGAATTTCACAGGGGAAGTATCAGTGGTATCACAGGCGATGGCAGCAGGATGGCCTATACCACTGACAACTTTTTCAAATGGTATGATCCAGTATAAGATGTTACATTCGTGAAGTTTCCCAGCCGTATTTATTCCTTCAGGCTGGATCGAGGAACTGGGAAAGATATTAGCCTTCACGAGTGTCCGAGGAAACGGCTAGACGAAGAAGTAAGCACATGCGTTAACTTTTGCATTGACCAAACCCCTGACCTCAATGGAATAAATAGTGTAGGTTGAACCGCATATTTATGGAATACGTATCGCGGTTGACTACTGTCGTATAGCTACCTCTCATCCGAACAAAGTTAGGGGTGACCGTCTATCCCTTCCGCTAAAATTCTAACGAGCGGGGTATCAGGAATAAACTACCTGGTTGATATAGATGACAAAGGAAAGCCTCGATGGGCTCGCAATAACATTCTAGGGCCGCCACTAGTCGATACCACCGAAGGTGGTATGATATTGGCAAAGACATGGGTGTCATTCTGCAGGACTCGGATGACACTGATAAATATCTTTCTACGCCTCCTCGTCCCCGGGAGAGCCTTAGAACTGTTTTGTCTCCAGTCTGGTTCCGACAGGAACATGAAGCGACCCATTATACCAGACTGCCAAAGGGAAGAACCGGGCTTTTCGCCGGCACTTCACCTTGAGAGGCATGATGGATAGATTACTGCAAAAACCTGTGAGGAAGAGTACGTGGATCTATGTTACAGTATGTATACAATAACCGGAGCCGATTTTAAGCTAATGAACGGTTAGGACAAGAGCTGCGAGACGCGCATCATGTGAAAGGCTTGTATCATAAGCGAAGTATCCCAAGTCGATATCTTGTATCACTGTGCCTCCTCAATTTCTCTAGGTCCCTGACACTGTACATTGGAGAAACGGGGTCGTTCCAGCATTCGTCATTTCTAGCTGGCGGGCTTGTCACGTCAGCATGATTAAGAAAGGTATTATTTACAAACTGTCTCCGTTATCCGGCCACTACAGGTGAGAACCTATGTTCCCATAATCATGTACCGCTTATTTAGCTCGCTGTCACCAGAACATCTGTCGGTGAAAGTTTTCTGTCAATGAATGTTCTCGTCGTTGATGTAGCATATAAAGCATTTCAGAAATTTCGTGGATAAACTTACAGAAAGAGACGTTGATTTGCATAAAGTTAAGATAAGGTTGGAAGCTGTAGATCATTTACTCCAGTATCGAGCAAGTATCAAAAGCCAAAAGAATTATACAGAGCGGCAGAAAATGCAAAGGGTCACGCAAAGGACGTTCCGCTCGGTTGGGGAGGCTGGAGAAGAGACGAAAAGCACTTTTTCTGCTTGGAAAAAGGATCCGAAGGGATGGTGCTAATTGAAAGCGTATTTACATCCATCTAATTTTCATTTTGGAAAATACCGTATCTTACACCCATCGCGGACATACTAATGATACTTCCTCTTGGTAATTCATGCCCTTGTCCATCGACTTTCAATGTTTGAAATACGAACATCGGTTTTGGCCTGAAGTGGGACTCCATGGATTGTCACAGCATAAAGTCATGAGTGGCCTCACCTTATCATCATAATCAACCCATTCACCATCTTCAAGAACAACATCTGGGAACATAGTGCCGGTATTTCCCTTGCAGGTCCATTGCCCCCTCTGTGGAATTTCGATCTAATGAGGTTGGCATAGAACGAAGCGCGAAATACAGACAGGATCAAAATCCGCAAATTCTAGCCCACGACATTCCATCGTCAAGAGAGTAGCAAATTGGCCATTTGATTCAGCAGAGTATGGTTTTAGCGGTTCGGCAGAAAAGCTAGCGGAGCTCTCTCTTTTACAATAACCACAACGCCAAACGAGGTTGGCCGAGCCTCTGCTGCCCGAGAGGTCTCGTGTGTCCTGGATAATGAGATGGGAAACTCGATAATCATGGGGTGAGGCATACGCACCAATCTATTCATAGAGATATACTTTGGGTGCTCTTCGTGACAACTGTTGCAGGTCACCTATATGGGACAGTTAGAATACATGTCACAGTAGGACGATCTCGGACGATCACTTTGAAGAAATAGTCGAAATCATCACCAGAAGGGGCAAAATCAGTGACATTTTCCAGCTCAGCTTTGATTTCCAGTTTCAAGAACTCCTCAGGATTAATATTCTTGTGACTGTCTGATACGGCGGAAGAGACTTACGACCATGATCAAACGTATGCGGTATCTAAGAAAGTATAGTACTAGTACTAGTACGGTATTACTTTTATCTACACATATTGTGTTTGTTGTTGTTTGCATTGGTAGTTTTCGAGGACTTACATGCAAGTATAGGTTCCAAAGTCACAAAATGTGCTTACCTCTGCCGCGTCGACTCATTCCGCCTCCAGTTGCGGTCGCCAGGAAATTTCATTCTACTACACAGGTGTTCATGCGCGGAAGGCCGTCCAAGGTACCAAAGGCTGATGACGAAGACATAGTTCAGCATCTTGAGCCAGACTGGGGCCTAGATGTACCGGTAGCAGGATACTTGATGTACCGCCAACAACGACAGACATTAAACTACATGCGTCTCATGGAGCATGAGGTTCCAAAACTCGTGGGTTAGTCGTCATCAGTTCCAACTAAAAAATGTCCACTCATTCGTACTTTAGCCTTTCGCAAACCGTTCGTCCCTCCAACTTCCACTACACCCCTCGTCATACGGTCCGTCAACTTTGCTGGGGAGCAGCACCCGTTGACGGCAAAGCGGAGTATTGTTGTGCCGGTTGCTCACCTTCCCCTGCGGAATGAAGTAGCATTTCAAAGGGCGAAACTTCTCGCTGGCGTGCGGTGGACACCAGATCCTCCAAAGGATTCCGGTGTTCCAGAAGACGAGAATGCAGCCAAGCATGGATATATCAAGATCGCGTGCGAGGACTTTCCGCGGGCCAGTATGAATTTGAAATGGATCAGCGACACAATTGACAAGCTGGTTCATGAGGCAAACGTAGGTTGGATTTAATGGCGCATGTTATATCTATTCATAATTGATAGGCTGAGGGCGAGACCCCGTATGATCGTCTACCACTCGATACCCGACATATCCATGCTAAAGTGCGGAAAGCGAAGAAGGGTGATCATGTTCGAGGCAGAGGGGGATTACGTCCAAGCCTCAAAGATTTCCCTTCGGAATGGCTTCCAAAACGTCAGGAGGACGTGACGACTTCTATTCTTACTTCTCAATAATAGACAGGTTGATTTTGACGTCCGCTCTCAGTCGGTCCGACATTGTGATCGTGATCTGAAGTCACGAGTCATGCAAAATATATTATAAGCTACGTCCGAACGAGCCCACGACGTAGTTTGATCTCTATCTTTTCAATGGCAAGTGTAATTCGCGCATCTGTCATTCAGACGTGCACATCCCGTTTCAACCTCTCTGAGACATTGGACAAGTTTGAATATCTTACCAGACTCGCGAGGGAGCGTGATGGAACGCAGCTCGTTGTATTCCCTGAAGCATTGTGAGTTCACAGATCGTCCCGCCTGCGCAAACATATTGTAACTCTTGCTCAGCATCGGAGGCTACCCAAAATGGTCGACCTTCTCCTGTGTCGTAGGAGATCGTCTACCGCAGGGCAGGGATGAATTCTTGAGGTATCATACAGCGGCCATTGAGGTTCCTTCTCCTGCAATACATCGTATCGAAGAAGTAAGCAAGGCGACTGGGGTATTCGTGGTTATGGGGGTCATCGAACGCGATGGCGGTACGCTTTACTGCACCGCTGTATTTGTTGACCCAGTTGAGGGACTGGTGGCAAAACATCGAAAATTACTACCGACCGCATCTGAACGTCTTATCTGGGGGCAGGGCGATGGAAGTACCCTTCCCGTTGTAGACAAGAAATTCGAATCGTGCTTTGAGAAAGCACATACCATTCATACGAAGATATCCGCAGCCATATGCTGGTGAGTGTTTAACAGGTCTGATCGTCTTCATTTTTGATATACAAGATGCGTCAGGGAAAATTATGTGCCTTTGCGTGAGTTTTAAGCATGGTCTAAGCAATTAAAATCTCTCAAACATTCTTGCCTCCAGTCCGAACTTACTATTACTCCCTCGGGACGCAAATATATTGCGCTCCAACCGTAGACTCGCGCGACACTTGGCAAAGCTCTATGCAACATATTGCACTTGAAGGACGTTGCTTCGTTCTGTCTGCGTGTCAATTTGCGACTGAGAAAGACTTCCCCCTGGATCATGCCGTTGCAGATCCTAATAATCGCAATCCCGACAATATCATGATCAACGGTGGCAGCGTAATAATTAGTCCACTGGGCAAAGTACTCGCTGGTCCCACGAGGCAGCCTGAGGAGATCCTGACTGCGGAACTTGACCTGGATGACGTCGTGCGAGGAAAGTTTGATCTTGACGCTGTCGGACACTATGCTCGCCCAGATGGTATGGCGCCTCGCTTTTCTGACATGGATAAGCTGCGGCTCAACGTGTGCCTAGTGTTTCAGCTCAAAGCAATCATCCCCCAGCATTGATTCGGAACAGCACTTAGGGAATTATGGGAGTGATGAATACACGTCGTCGAGTCCACTGACTTAGTCTATTATAATTCATGCACGCCACTGCTGACATGTTCTACTACTAGTAACGTTGACTATCGAATGTTCTAAGTGTCATAGCCGTTTCCCGATCATTTCTTTGTCGAAGTGGCAGCACAGTGGCCGATTCAAGACAAAGAAGCCAAAGCCACATCGTCTTTCTCGTACATCCACAACACAAAGTGATACATGGAGGACTGAAGTATCCACAGCCATCATGATATAAAGTCGACTGGATTACAGACTCATTAACAACTACACTCCCCATCAGGCTACGGCAGGTCCAAAGCCAGACGAGCGCTTCCTTTATACTACTTCATTCATTCGAAGATGTCTAACTTACAACCTGCTGATGCCCGTGCTGCACTCATAACGACGATTCTCTTGCGTCACTCGCCGGCGAGTGCCCACTCAAAATCTCCAGGCCAGTTTCTGCGGAGACCAAGTCGCAACTTCAATGCGCAGGACCTTTCTGGTCACCGAAACCAAGCAGCTAGCTCTAGCAAAGGAAAGGCACGGAAAACGAAGAGTCCCTTTGCCACTCGAGGCAGAACGATCTATAATGCACAGGACAAGCTCGCTGCATTCTCATCTTCGAAGAGAAGTAGAGTCCGGAAGCTGAAGAATGCAGCCACGCACTACGGTAACACCGTTCACATGATTGCATGTGCACCATCCGAAGAGACTCGGCGGATGGATGCCGAGGAAGAGAGTCGAAGGAAGAACGTGGACCATCTGTTCCTTATGGAAGCGAGAGGGGACTTTGCGCAGGGGAGCGGTGGAGACGATGAAGACATGTCTGGATGGAACTTCGACCAACCTGAAGGTTCGAGTTGGCTTACGACAGAAGGTAGTCAAAGGGGAGGGGAAGGGGACTTGGCAGCGATGTTCGAGATGTTCATCAAAGAGGATGAGTGCTTGGAGGATGGTATGAGATTCTAAAATATTATAATAAAGTATCACGCATTTCATAATATTTGAATGGCATATCAATTCAAGATTTGTTTTGGTAAGAGAAGCGCGCCACCAAAGCCAAATAAAAGCCAAGCAAGTGTAGACCGAACTCGAAGTGTCAAGGCTTCATTTCTTTCCCCGTTTGCAGTCAACCGAAAGTAAATTTTGGCCCTCCTTCTCATCCTCCTTCTTTATCACTGACCCCCCCCTCCAAGATGACTGACTCATACACCCGTGTCGCCGACCTCTCGAGCTCTCCCAATGGCTACGCGAATGGTTCAAGCCCGGCGTCGTTGACCCAATCTAACAACGCTGGGATTTCGCCTGTTATTCGCAAAAAGCTCATGGGCTACGTTGGTTTCGCCAACCTTCCAAACCAGGTGCACAGGAAGAGCGTCCGCAAAGGCTTCCAGTTCACCGCAATGGTTGTTGGTTCGTTGTCTTTTCCTCTCAATTGCCCTCTTATATTTACCTTTCATTAGGCGAGTCGGGTTTGGGAAAGTCTACGCTGATCAATACCCTTTTCAACACTCCTCTATACCCTCCCAAGGAGCCCCTTCCTCCGGCGGCCGAACGACCCAAAACAGTTGCTATTGAAAGCATCGGCGCAGGTTGGTGTCGTGTCACAATGGGCAAGGTGCCATTAACAATAGCATGTAGATATTGAGGAGAATGGCGTTCGTCTGCATCTCACTGTCGTTGATACACCTGGCTTTGGTGACTTTGTCAACAATGATGACAGGTATGCACTTTTTTCTTTTACGCAATACGGGGAATTCTAGCCTTATACGTAATGTTTAGCTGGAGGCCGATCGTTGAAAACATCGAATCGCGCTTCGACTCGTATCTAGAGCAGGAGAATCGCGTAAACCGGCAGAAAATTGTCGACAACCGTGTTCACGCTTGTCTCTATTTCATTCAGCCTACTGGTCACTCGTAAGTTATCTTTTTACTTTTGGTTGGTAATTGATTCGACGCGTGCCCACAGCCTAAAACAACTCGACATTGAATTCATGCGTCGCTTACATACCCGAGTGAACCTGATTCCAGTCATTGCAAAAGCCGATACGCTGACGGACGAGGAGATTGTTGACTTCAAAGCAAGAGTAAGTCGTCGATCTGCTACGCGTCCCTCGTTGACTGACCTTGCGTGTAGATCCTTGCGGACATTGCTCACCACAATATCCACATCTTCCAAGCCCCCAGCTACGAGAACGAAGATGAGGAAACCCTTGCGGAGGCGGAGGAAATTGCCAGCAAGATTCCTTTCGCAGTTGTTGGTTCTGACCATGTCGTCGATACCCCTTCTGGTCGTCAAGTCCGTGGACGTTCCTATCCCTGGGGTGTCATTGAAGTCGACAATGAAGAGCACTGTGACTTCGTTAAGCTTCGCCAAATGCTCGTCAGAACATATATGGAGGAGCTCAGAGAGCACACGAATGACGTACTGTATGAAAACTGGAGAAGTGAGAAGCTTCTTAGCATGGGTGTCGCGCAGGATTCCAGTGTCTTCAGGGAGATCAAGTTAGTGTCTTTTTTCGTTCGTCAAGAGAAATGTCGTTGACATTTTGTTCAAGCCCTTCGGCCAAGATCCAGGAGGAACGCATTCTGCATGAGGCCAAGCTTGCCAAGATGGAGGCTGAGATGAAGATGGTCTTCCAACAGAAGGTTCAGGAGAAAGAGTCGAAGTTGAAGCAGTCCGAGGAGGAACTCTATGCTCGACACAAGGAAATGAAGGACGCTCTGGACAAGCAACGTGCGGATTTGGAAGACAAGAAACGAAGAATCGAGAGTGGCCGACCACTGACTCCAGAGAAGAACACTGTAAGCCAACCAGTGGAGCCTAGAGTGATTGCTGACTCACATTCCTGTAGACCAAGAATCGTCGCTTCTTGCGGTAGATTCATATCCTTATACCACCTCAGTCGTGTTTTCTCTTATCATCGTCTAGTCTACCATTTAGTATCCTTGCCAGCGTACTTGCCATAGCGTTTCACTCGTTACCCCGCTCTCAAACATCTTACATTCTTTTTGGATTCTTACCGAATCTCAGCTACCCTCTAACCTTTTAGTATGATCAACTTCTTTTACGGAACTTCTGGACGTCGAAGGACGTCGAGAAGATGATTGGATTTTTATTTTGGCCATGACTGCGCGCGATACCCGGTGTTGCCACTCTGTCAATACTGATAAACAGATAATCTTTGGGTGAAGGCTGAATGAGATTTTGATCACAACCATAACCAAGCTCAATCATGGCTGATAACCAGGCCGCTAATATTCAAGCACTGTTGTCCGTTTTGAATGTGTTCACCAGTGCGCCTGACAAGGCCTCCTTGGAGAAGGCAAATTCCTGGCTGCAGGATTTCCAACACTCTGTAAATGCACTTTCGCCCTTCGCCCGATCTTCCAAGCCGGTCATCTGACTTCGTCCATCCGCACTATCCTAGCCCGAAGCATGGTCGACATGTAACGTCCTCCTGCTATCCCCTGATGCACCTTCAGCGGCGAAGCTGTTTGCCGCACAGACTTTCAGGACGAAAGTTAGTCAATGATAAGTCGATCCTGTGCGCCACTGAATCACTTGTCCCGCCAGGTTACCTATGATCTACATCAAGTAGATCCCCCACATCTTCTTCCACTCAGAGACACTCTCATCACTGCACTTGAGAGATATAAAAGCGGTCCGAAGACCATCATCACACAGCTATGTCTTGCACTCTCGGGGCTTGCGCTGCAACTGCCAGCTTGGGAAAATGCTCTACAGAGCATGGTCGAGACATTCGGAACAAACCCCGCAACAGTTCCTGTGCTCTTGCAATTTCTGACGGTTCTCCCGGAAGAAGTGTCAGGTAACACAAGGATACCCGTGACCGTGAGTAGTAGATCGTGTTACTGTTGCAAGATCTCCATGATCTCTACAGGACGAAGAATATCTCGAGAGGTCTGAAAGACTCCTGTCGGGAAACTCTGAACAGGTTTTGGAACTGCTGTCTATGTATTTGCAGGCTACTGGTTAGTACCCCTATTTTAGTTTGACAAACAGCATTGTTTCAAACGACTTCCCAGGCGTCACGCACTCCGTACAAAGCCAGATCTTTGGCTGCATCCGCAGCTGGCTGATTGCCGGCGAAATCAATATGTCCGCGTTTGGCAAGTCTCCTTTACTTGCATTTGCATTCGAGGCCCTGGCTTCAGATGAGCTTTTCGACTCGGCGGTTGACGTCATCTGCGAAATGATACATGAGACGCAGGAAATTGATGATTATATGCCCGTGATTGAACTCATCGTTCCTCGGGTCATTGCTTTGAAACACCGGCTGGACGAGCAAAAGGATGATCCAGAGAAGATTCGAGGATACGCCAAGATTTTTGCAGAAGCAGGAGAAACTTACCGGATCCTTATTCTCCAGCACACTGATACGTTCTACCCTATCGTTGAGGCAATTGGCCAATGCTCAGCCTATCCTGACCTCGATATTGTGCCCATCACTTTCCCCTTCTGGATGCGGCTGGCTCAGACTATCGGCAAGAAATCATCCGTATCGCCTCTGTTTGTCGAAGCGTACAAGACATTGATGGGTGTCATTATCCGTCATTTGCATTTCCCTCCTGATCTGACCACTATGACGGGCCAAGAGGCGGACAACTTCCGCTCGTTTAGACATGTGATGGGAGATACACTCAAAGACTGCTGTCTAGTTCTTGGTGCAGATACATGCCTTCTTTCAGCTTACGGGCTTATCACTACCGCGCTCTCTCGCGGTCCACAGTCCATTTCCTGGCAAGAGATCGAGGCACCTCTCTTTTCCATGCGTTCCATGGGTGCCGAAGTTGACCTTATGGATGAGACCGCTGTGCCGAAGATAATGGATCTCATTCCATCCCTTCCGATTCATCCTCGAGTTCGTTATGCTGCACTGCTCATCATATCTCGCTACACCGAATGGATCAACCGTCACCCTGAGTACATTGCAAATCAACTGCAGTACATCTCAGCAGGCTTTGAAGACTCTGATGCCGAAGTCAGCGCGGCTGCAGGGCAAGCGCTGAAGTACTTGTGCCAGGACTGTAAACAGGTGAGCAACAACCGAAGTGTTACATTTGATATCAATACTAACAATGTATCTGCAGCACTTGATCGAATTCCTTCCCACCTTACACACTTTCCTTACAACAACTGGCGCAAAATTAGCTCAAGACGATAGGCGACAAGTATACGAGGCCATCGCTTACGTGATTTCTGCGATGCCTATGGATAAAGCGGCAGAATCGTTGCGAACCTTTTCGCTCGATATTCTTTCTCAAATACATACTATCAGTATCAAATCCACGGCAGTTACCAAACAAGAGCTCAAAGAAGTCGGATGTAGGTGTCATGGTTTACATAGAACAGCCTCAGCTGACACCCGTCTTAGATGGCTTAGAAAACCTGGAGGTCATGTTACATGTCGTAGGGCCCTTTGGAGACCATTTACCCGCCGCTTGTCAGAGCAGCTGTCAAGAAGCCTGGTCGATTTTTGACGTCTTCATTTCCAAGTTTGCTTTCGACTATGATACTTCTGAGAGAGCCACTCGTGTGCTTCGGCATGGCGTCACACTCTTTGGTCAAACCGCTCTTTCAGTTGCATCATCTGTCCTATCAAGAATGGCGACATCTTTCGAGGCAACTGGCTTCTCGTCTTTCTTGTGGATCTCGGGCAAGATCGTAGGGAGGTTTGGTCATGAGGAAGACGCAGCGTTGCGAACCGCCTTTCAAAGCCTGTACGAGAGAGCAACCAGCAAGGTCGTCAGTCTTTTACAGTCAAAGGATCCGAGAGACATCCCTGATGGTCGGTCGTTTGTTATTTCAATCCTGGTATTGACTAACTCTGTTGAAACCAGTACTTGAGGACTATGTTCAGCTTTTGCTCCAGCTTGTACGGATGGCGCCTGATGTTTTCTTCCCGTCCAGTGCATTCCCGCTGGCATACCGAGCCACCATGGCTGCCCTCACTCTGATTCATTCCGACCTCGTCTTCGCGTCCTTGGACCTCTTCCGCGACATTCTT
>Ga0153958_1000320_pt1 | contig 11809 bp, 16 predicted proteins | sample TSFL042MetaG_FD_104719 | JGI IMG/M metagenome (GOLD analysis project Ga0153958, IMG submission 104719) | Attine ant fungus gardens microbial communities from Florida, USA - TSFL042 MetaG | ecosystem: Host-associated > Fungi > Mycelium > Unclassified | place: USA: Florida, Wekiwa Springs... | reverse complement strand
TTTCCCTTGTCACAATTTCTGATCATCATTTTCATCATCACTGCTTTTTACAGTACACCTGCGCTACTGTGGTTTATTGCTGTTGTATATGCCCCGTATGTTGTCAATTGCACTTTACATTTCTAAGCTCAAAATATTTTCCAGTGTCACCGATGTTACTGCTATCTGGAATGCCAACGCTTTTTTCGCTTATGTCTTCAGCATCAAACTCCTGAATCTCAAATGGGGTTTTATTCGGATGTGTGCCGTCTGCATTTCCTCTGCAGGTGTACTTATCATCTTGTATGCCGGAAGCACTCCATCGAATCAATCCATATCTGTGCGCCGTGATATGGTTGCATCCCGCACTGCCACACCATTCATTGGCGACATTCTAACTCTGGTTGCATCTGTGCTATACGGTTTGTATCAAGTTCTCTACAAAAAGTATGTAGCACTGCCGTCAGACCCGGAATTGGCTATCGAATCTGTGCATTATACACACATCCCAGCATCAGCGGAACAGGTCATTGATGAGGAAACAATATCTCTACCTCTCCCCGCCAGTAATGAAATCACACATTCTCTTCCATTTGGCCTTCATCCCAATTTCCTCACCACATGTATTGGGTTATGCACCCTGTTCGTCCTTTGGATACCCCTGCCCATATTGCATTACTATGGCATCGAAGAATTCGAACTTCCATCTAACATGGTGACCCTTGCTTCAATTGCAGGAATTTGTGCGACAGGTGTCATATTCAATGCAGGCTTCATGGTACGCATTATGAAAATGCTCATGCTCTGCCTCTTGACTAATCAGACACTTTTAGATCTTGTTGGGAGTCTGGGGCCCGATCATCACTTCTGTCGGGAATCTGCTTACCATCGTCCTTACGCTCATCTCGGATTTGATGTTAGGTTCCGTCGGGTTGACCGGAGGTGGATTGATGGGGGCGAGCATGATCATCGGAGCTTTCACGCTGCTTGCTTATGATATGTTCCAGAATTGAAAGTACTTAGAGTCTTTGTATATATAGAATAGAGCGGGCTTGAAGTTCGCCATATATTTTAGATTTTGTGCCCTCGCACTGTGTCGCACACCGTGGCGCGTGAACGTTCAAGCCAGTTTTTGTAATAATCATACTTTGGATTTTTCGAGGCTAAAAGTCACGGTGACACAGCCGTTCTTTGATCACAACCAAACCAAAGCCAAGTTATCGATCGGGAGCAAAAAATGTCAGGACGTTTCAAGTCTTTCAAGATAATATTATCTCATTTGATACCACTTTTCGTGCGTCCACATCAGAAACAGGTACTACTGTGGTCAGGCACTCAAACTTGCACGATGATTCCAATCATTAGTAGGGTACACTGCATTTTTTTTAGGTCAACCTGAGGGATCATCAAGGCTCTACGAAAGGACGTGTACGTATAGTAGAAAGGTGACATGCAACTTGCATGTTACTTCCGAAAACACCTGTCGGCGTCTTCAGCAATGTCATTATATAGCACAAACAAACGGAAATATGCAACGTCTTAAATAACAGCCCAAAAGGAGACGGGAAAGGGAACAGAAGGAAAGACGGCTAAGGTAAGGAGGGTAAGGAGATGTGAGGGGGTACATGCTTTCGACAGAAGGGAATGTCCATACGCAGGACGAAAGTGCTGGGATATCAAGTAAAGTGGACAAATCAGGACTAGAAGGGACGGGTAGGGTAGGGGGATGCTTGTAGAATGACATCGTCAGGTGTAAGCCATAGATATCTCAACAGCATCTGCGCCGCAAATACTAAGTAACACTTAAGATATAAGTGCTTAATAGCAGGCGGGGTGAAGTTACCCTCGCCGTTGGCCTAGCGTGCGAGGCATGCTATAATCATGTTGCAGTCGCCATTAGACTAGATGATGGTTAGATATATGACGGGAAACCAAATGAGTAGATGACTTGCCTCTTCCGTTTGGCCTTTGTCATCTCCTTCCGCAGTGCCGGTCCATCCAAAGGCTTAAGGAGCTCAAAAGCACACAAGAGGTCCTCTGAGACACTGGAATGGTATAGGTCAGCCGAAATTCAAAGTCAGACCGCAAAGCGCATAACTACCTCATGCATGCGCCATAGTTGTCAAATTCTGGAAATGTATTTCAGTGCTGGGCGAATAGGAAAATAAGAGCAGTGGCTGACCTCCACAATAGTTTGGGGCGCTGAAGACAGTCACCAGTGTTCTGTCATTCCAGAACTCATATCCGTCCTCCACGACCATGTGAGCCCTGCAGATCAAGTCCATGTCGTACCGTACCAGGAAGTCATTGATGATGGCTTTCCCGAAACAGTAGCTCACTCCTCTCTCGTTGTCCTCCCAGTCCAACGCAGTATCGGATGGATCGGACCACAGCAGATCATTCAACAGACCGTAATCCGGGACGTCCGTCGGCCGGTGTATGCGCTTGATGTCCTCCATCGATTGAAGTGAAGGTGATAACCCGCCATGTACACAGAATATCTTGGAGGCGACAATTGCTGCAATGGGTAGGCAATTGAAGACGTCTATGAATGTCTTCCATGTCTTTATGTTACATCGTCTTTTGCACTCGTCATAGAAACCGTACACTGAAGAATATCAGAATAACAGCAATGGAAGAGATGCGCAAGCGACTAACCTCTTGTGACGTTCGCACATTCATGGTTACCACGTAAGAGGAAGAAATTCTCCGGGTACTTTATCTTGTAGCACAAAAGTAGTAGGATTGTTTCCAGACTCTGTTTCCCTCGGTCGACGTAGTCGCCGAGGAAAAGGTAGTTGGCAGCGGGAGGGAAACCACACATTTCGAAGAGGCGGATGAGGTCCGAGTATTGTCCATGTACATCACCAACAATCTTCACTGGTGGTGACAGTTCGATGAGAGTTGGTTGATTGAGGAACACCTCTCGCGCTGCTTGGCAGATAGCAGCAATCTCTGTGTTTTTCAAACACAAGGACTTGCTGACTTTACCAGTATATCCTACGTCCAGAAGCCGTTGGATCATATCGTCAATGTCAAACTGTTTAATCTTTCCCCCTGTGGAGTCACTCAACGGGGCGCTACTCGCTGTGGAACCTGGTGTAAAAGATGACGACGTCATAGAAGTCGACAGGATTGTTTGGGTAAGTGGAATATCGAGAGGCGCCGGGGATGGTTTCGCTGATGGAGTTGGGGTCTGTGGCGCCGAAGTCGGAGCGAGAAGGGAGGAAGAAGAAAGATTGTTCGGGGAGGAACTTGGAGGAATCGGGGAAGGACCTGGCGAACCAGCCGGTCGCGAACCGCTTCCATTGGACTCTCCGGGGATAGGTATGTTGAGAGTGGGAGCACTATTTCGAACGGCATCATACTCGTGGGCGGCACTCTGCGTGTGAGCGAGGTGACCTGTTGCATGAGATAAACTGCCACGGGGAATCATCCCATTCAGCTCTTCTAAGGAATCTTCATGTGCAGGATCTAAATCTTTGTCCTTATCCTTGTCCTTGCCTCCCTTCTTCGTCTTTTTAGACTGCTGTTGACCCATGGGTAGAAGTTGGGATTCACGTGAAGGCGAGCCTGGCTGTGTTGCTGAAGACTGGAACCTCGACCTGTAAGAAAACTTGGAGGTTAAGGCGGTGAGGAATGTTGGAGCCAGCTTGCAGAGTGGAAGAAGACAAGAATATGCTGAGCCAACTTGTCAGGTCCTCTTCTTGCGAGGACTGTCAATCAAGCGGCGCCGCTGTCCTTTGTTTGTTCCCTTGTTTACTTCCTGTTCGGTTAAGCGCTCGTTCGTTTCACCGGGTCTGATTCAGTTTCGAGTTCTGACTTTGGTGTCTTTGAGATTAACATAGTGCAGCGATGGATTTTTCATGCGGTCGTAGCATAACATGGATAGTAGAAATCATGCGGGTAAATAGAAACTAAAATCCATCTCAGAACTTGCCAAATGCCTTGGCTGCTGCTTTGCTCTTCGACACCCGCAGGACATTGAATCTTACTGTCTTTGATAGTGGCCGACATTGCCCTACATCAGGTGCGATCAGTTACAAGTTAATACTAAAGAAGATGAGCACTCACCGACAGTGACCATGTCGCCGATCTCAACACGAAAAGCGGGTGATACATGTACGGCCATGTTCTTGTGTCTCTTCTCATAACGGTCTGTTACAGAAAGTTAAGTGAGGATGGACGACGAAGCAGTCTCCCGACGAACTGTATTTAGGAATATAGTGGAGGTAGTCTCTGCGAATGATAATTGTCCGCGTCATCTTGGTTGAAACGACCTTGCCAGTCAAAATACGACCACGAATTGAGATGTCACCGGTGAAGGGGCACTTCTTGTCTGAGGGGAATAAACCCTTGGAACCAAATGGTGACAAGGGTATGGACTCACCGATGTAAGTGCCGTGGATAGCTTCCGAAGGAGTCTTGAAACCAAGACCAACATCCTTGTACCACCGTTTGTCCTTGGTCGCGACTTTCTTGCCACCTTCATCCCAGCGACCACGATCACATAAGTTCCTGCTTCATTTCACGGGTCAAAAATCTCATACCGCGGGCTTTGGCATTTTGGAACAAGTGCTGCTTCTGGAACGCCTTTTCGATCTATAAATGACGGAAAGTCAAGAAAATGTTATAGGTTCAAGGAAAAGCAATACGCACTTGATCAGCCATCGTGGATATGTTCTTGAGGATGAGCTCGATTTTCCGAAGGGGTGCTAGATCTACGCTTGCTTGCTAGCGTGGGAAAAAGCCACACGAACTGAAACTGTACAGATTCCGGCATTTGCCGCTTTGTGGTCACATCATCGCACAAAAGACTACAGAGAAACGAGTGCTTTGAACGAAGAGTCGAATCTCGTGTTTGGATAGAGAGCAATCGCGCTTCTAGAAACAGACGGCATTATTGAGGTGGATGTATTGAAACATCCTTGGAAGTCTTGACAGCTACGCCCCCCTTCTGAATCTTGTACTTCATCCTAGCTCAGCGAGTATACCAATTGTACTTGTATAATAATATAATAAATTTAATAAATTTCAGAGTCAGGTGACATCAATTCACACGCTTACCCGAAACGCGTCGTTCTTCATGCTCATCGCGCGTTCATGCCATCGCGTAGCAGCTCACGCAAGATTCATGGGAAGACAACAAACGCTCGGTACATAACTTGAACCCTGTTCTCCTCCGCTCACTCACACCACCTTTTCAGGGAAATTCTTCGAAATGCCAAAGAACATTAAGCTAGCCCCACCGCAGCAGTCGAACCTGGCGGAAATGTGGGGAAAGAAGCGCAAGTCCAGCGTGAAGGAAGACTTTGTGAAGGAAGAACCAAGTGAGGCCGGTGATGTGCAGGTGGAGGTGAAACATGAAAGTCGTATGCATTTTGAGCTTCATTACCGTGGGGTTGGCTGATTTGCAAGAACTCATAGCTTCACCTGTCTCAAATGGCAAACAAGCAGTAATAGCAGATACAATGGAAATCGAGGAACCATCACCGTGTGAGTGATTCGTCACTGTGCATCACCGACCAGGCACTTCATGACGAGCAGCGCCAGTCAAATCCAGAACAAAACGGAAGGGTAGTGCGAGCGCCAAGAATCTTGCAGATGGACTCAACGATATTCCAACATCACCAAGGCTTTCAAAGTCTAAAAGAAAACGTGTGATCGAGTCCGACGATGAGGACTCTACCACTTTACCTGCACCTTCCAGTCCCAAAAGGCGTCCTCCCCCACAACCCTCATCCGAAAGTAAAGGGAAGGCCAAAGCAGTCCCGCAGTCCATACCTGCAGAAGAACAGCGAGCCGAGTCTTTAGCAAGTGCTGATGAGGGCGAGGATGAAGTTGCGGAGGAAAGCGAGCTGGACGACGAGGCCACGGCGACCCAAACGTGTGTTTGACTCCTGACGACAGAAGGGCTAACTCGACTCGATTGCACAGTGCTGAGGAGGTATTATCCCGAACGGCAGAAGTCGATGTCAATGGCGGATGGAAGGTTGGAGACCCGTATGTCGTCTTACAATCTCGTACGCCTTCCCTGCATAGTAACCTTGCAGAGTGCCCTATGCCGCATTAACGAAGACCTTCTCGCTTATTGAAGCCACCACTAAGAGGCTCGAAAAGACCTCTCTCCTAGCATCTTTTTTCTTTCTTGTCATTCAACGCAGCAAGAAAGACGATTACAACTCCCTCCTGCAGTCTGTATACCTGTGCATTAACCGCGTAAGCTCATTATATTCAGTTACAAGAGTCATCTGTGCTAAGAGATGTAGTTAAGCCCGGACTATATCGGCGTAGAACTGGGTATTGGCGAAAGCTTGCTCATCAAAGCCATCAGTGAGTCCACGGGACGAAGTCTTGCAACAGTCAAAGCGGATCTCAAGAAAGAAGGCGACCTTGGGCTCGTGGCAATGGTAATCTACCTTCCCTTGTCTTGATTTTGGATATACGAGTTTATACTGTGCATAGATGTCCAAAAGCAGTCAAAAGACCCTCTTTAAACCAAAGCCTCTCACAGTCCCTTTCGTCTTCTCGAACTTACGAGAGATCGCACTGTCATCAGGACATTCGGTTTGTTCTTCATGTCTCGTACAAATTCACAAAACCTCAACTCCATTTTTTCCCTGCCAGTCACAAGCGAAAAAGGTGTCGATCATCACAAAACTCCTTGCTGCGTGCCAAGACTTTGAGGCAAAGTACATCGTGCGAAGTCTAGAAGGCAAGCTCCGGATCGGTAATGCTGAAAGGACAGTCCTCGTAGCCCTTTCTCATGCTGCAGTTCTGGCCAAGGAACAAGGTCCGTCTCTTATAAAACCTCGCCGGTGGAGCTGACTCATCTTGTTAACAGCTGGAAAGCGATGGAGTAAAGAGAAACTAGCGTCTCGCCTCGAAGAGGGCGCTAGCATTATGAAAGCTGTGTACAGGTCGGTCTCCCTCGTCACGCCTATGTATACCCACCGACACTGCTTCTAGCGAACTCCCCACTTACGACCTTGTGATCCCCGCACTACTCACGCATGGCCTGTCGGGACTGCGCACATACTGTAAGCTTTCACCAGGTGTACCCCTTAAACCCATGCTCGCCAAGCCGACGAAAGCGATCGGCGAAGTGCTGGACCGCTTCGAGGGGCGGCAGTTTACGTGTGAATACAAGTACGATGGCGAGCGTGCTCAGGTACACAGGCTGGAGGATGGCAGCGTCAGTGTGTTCAGCAGAAATTCAGAGGATATGAAGGCCAAGTATCCAGATTTAGTGGAACAGCTGCCAAAGGTAGGCAATTCTGTTCATAGAATTTGGCTATGACTGACAGAAAGATTTGTAGTGCATCAAGGAGAAGACAAAATCATTTGTGCTTGATGCAGAGGCCGTTGCTATTGATAAGACCTCGGGCAAGCTCATGCCATTCCAAGAGCTCAGTAAGCGAAAGCGCAAGGATGTAAAGGTCGAGGATATCCAGGTCAAAGTCTGCCTTTTTGCATTCGACCTCATCTACCTTAACGGCGAGGTTTGTTGCATATCCATATCGATATGATGGAGCTACATTAACTGACTTTGCACAGCCACTCCTCCAAAAACCGCTAAGTGAGCGTCGAGAGCTGCTGAAAGAGCACTTCCAGATTGTGCCTGGAGAGTTCGACTTTGCCAAGTCTTCAGATGGGACGACAACAGACGAGATCCAGGCCTTCCTTGAAGAGAGTGTGAAGGACGGCTGTGAGGGACTTATGGTCAAGATGCTTGAGTCAGACGCAAGTTACTATGAGCCCAGCCGACGGAGTGTCAACTGGCTCAAGGTACTTCCAACTTTCACTTGGTCAGGATCGGACTGACAAACCAAAATTATGCACAGCTGAAGAAGGACTACCTCGCTGGTGTTGGGGATTCACTCGACCTTGTTGTCGTCGGTGGGTACTACGGCAAAGGCAAGCGCACGAACGTTTACGGAGCATTCCTCCTCGCGTGTTTTGACGCCGACGCAGAGGAGTATCAGACCATCTGCAAGATTGGCACCGGATTCAGCGAGGAGATGCTGCAGACGCATTGGGACACTCTGCGTCCACTCGAAAACACAAAACCACGAGGGGATATCAAGGTTGGGGGAGCAAAGCCTGACGTATGGTTCGAGCCAAAGGTGGTGTGGGAAGTACTTGCGGCAGATCTAAGTTTAAGCCCAGTGTACACGGCGGCACAAGGCTTAGTAGAGGAGCGCGGGATCTCATTGCGCTTTCCTAGGTTCATCCGTGTTCGAGATGATAAATCGGCGGATGATGCTACTGGCCCCGAGCAAGTAAGTGTTTGCTGCCATATTTGATTTGGTGGCTGGTCGGGTACTTAATTGATTGGCAGATATCTGAAATGTATGAGCGGCAGGCGCTTGCGCAGAGTAAGGGTGGTAAGAAAGGCAAAGGAGATGGGGACGATGGGTTTTGGTGAGAACTGATGAGAGAACTTGGTGTTTGAAAACAAACAAGGATTTTCTAAATACGACAAAAGCTGCATTAAAGGGAAGGGTAATCATTTGGCTCCTGTAACCTTTTTTGCCTCTGCTTGTGTTGCCTCGATGGCTTGGGTAACGGGACCTTTGCTGTCCTTGTCTAGGCCGTACTTCTTCTCACGGCCGCCATAATACCAGTAGTTTACGAAGCGAACGTCTTGCACAGACTGGGCTGCTGCGTTTGTGAGATGGCAGGCGAATAACAGATAATTGCGGGGTTGTACTCTCCAGGCTGCAGGAGGTGGTCAGTTGATGGGGATGGGGAACAGCAAGTACATACCGAAGCGCATGAAGACAGCCCTGAGAGATGCGTGAGTAAGTAATTCGGGGGAGATGAAATGGGACGGACGAGTAGAGAGCAAGTGTAGTTGTCATTGTACCGGAAATGACCTCCTCATCTTTGCGGAGGTCAGAGAGGGCAGCAAGGGGGAGACCCCAGTTAGCGACCTGGAAGGAATGAATGAGGGAGCTTGGGAGAGAAGTTGAGGTGACTGACTGGACCCCAGAAGTGAGTGCCTGTGAAGAGAAAGTGAGGAGTTGAAGGCGAAAATGATGATGAGAAAACGTACTGAAGAAGTACTCGCGAGCAGCAGGAGATCTAAGCCAAGTAAAGAACGTTGAGGCCATGAGGAACTAGAGGAAAGAAAGGCGTTTGAAGGGGACTGTAAGCGTGGCCACGTGATTTGGTTTAATAGAGACGGAACGCCTTGTGCAGTGCTGAGCAGAGCAACTGGTGGACTCGGAAATCCGAACTGACGGTCACCGTGACTGAGCGAGGTCAGAGGATAGAATGCTTCGTTGCCGAGAATGGGAACCCGTCAAACGCCTCATGTCTTGTATCTTTTTACACGAGGCTAGTGATTTAAAAAGTATTAAACGGCTATCGACTCTTGACAATCTACCTTACCATGCACCCAACTTATTCCAAATCAAACTTCCCTTACTATGGCCAGCCATATCACACATACTACCCCCCTGCCTATCAGCATCAGCAGCAGCAGCACCACCAATTTCCTACCTCCGATCCATACCCCCCTCCTCGTCCACAGACATGGTCTCGCGATGGCTACGCTGCTACCCCATATCCGCAATCTCAGGCTGAACTAAATCCCCCCTTCGTTCCCCCATCTTCTGGACCACCTCCCCCTGCCCCCCGTCCCAAGCGCGCAAACACAACACGTCCAGCCGCCTCCCGCAACCCAGAGAAAGCTCACCTCAGGTCTGCGATGAAGAAGAACGCTGGTCTACATCGCTCCGAGACCGTTACTTCTGCATTGCCACCCCTTGAGCGCACCCGGACTTCTTCCAGTGCACGCCAGCGCCTCGTGCCCATGACCCGTACCGGCACTAACTCAAATCCGAACTATGTTCCAGGTCAGTGATGATGCAAAGGCACTGTTGATGATCGATTTTCATTTTTACTTCTGCGCCTGTCATCCACAGAACACATGTTTGTTTCTTTCCATGGTGCAAACGAGCTCCGCTTGGGAAATGTCGCCTTCCAGGACACTATGGAGGAAATCAAGGAGAATGTTATCCCTCTGTGGCCACACGGCATATCGACAGCCAACATCCCACTTCCCCACGCTTTTCACATCATCTTTAATAGAAATCCGTGGACTGCCAGTGGCGTCGAGGCTCTCATGTAGGTCCAATCATACGCACCCTGTCACGTGCTTATCTCACTTAGTGCACAAAAAATGATATGTGAACTCTTCGCCTGCCTCTCACGTGTCGGTTATCAGTACAGGACCTCTCTCAGCACAGGTTATCCTGTGCGTCTCCTTCTACCCTATTCCTCCCACTTGCATTCTAATAATTCACTTCACCTAGTATCCCCAGTTGATATTCCAAGACATTGCTCCCGATGAGCTCTGTGACTTCTTTGTTGCGCACATCTCCCGTTCAGGGCACAAGATGACCCTTGTCCGGCCCCCGCGTCGTGTCGGTGAACAAATTGGTCCCCGTCTCCGCAATGCATGGCCGTACAAAATCTCCGGAGATAGGACAAGCGAGGACGAGATTTACACCATCGAGCTCAAACGAAATGCGTTTGGCGGTACGTCCCTTTTCCATATCGATCTAGTCCCTACCAACGTTTGACATTTTTCTTATCTTAGCCCCTGAATTGAGCAAAGACGTGTTTGCAGCGTCCGCACTGAAGGAAATCAGTGTAATGGGCTACAAACTTGAAGCCACCGTTCCCCTTGCCCGTGCAGGCATGCTTGGTTTGGGTAGCAAGAAGGAGATTTGGGTTTTCCGCGGGACGAGGGTACGTTCGCGCGTCAACTCGCGTGCCGGTTCACGCGCTGGCCAGAATAATGATCACTGAGAGGGGAGAGAATTAAGCTCTTGCGTCGATGAACGATTGAGCTCCTTGGTGAGGGACTCACGACCTCAATGACGAGATTGCAGACGGCGATTTATGACGCATTCATGTATGACTTAGCATATGTATTGATAGTAGTTTGTAATTCTACACATGGCACAATTAACCTTGCACGATTGACTTGTCGCATTAAATGCTTACGGCCCGAAGCCATGTGTGTACGTGATGATGTCGAACCTTCGAGTTCACACAGCATGTACTTACTTTTGCTGTGGCAGAAGAATGAAAAGTAACCGCGGAAGGAATTCGAGGGGCAGTGTCAGAAACCGTCTAAGCCGCACTCAATCCCACCCATCTTCCTTGCTCGGAAGGCGTGAAAAAGCAATAAATAGAATAGACATGCTGCAAGTATAGGTTTCTTTTTGGCTTCGTGCGCGCAGTCATCCGTCGAACACCAGACGCTTTTGCATTACACGATTTGCCAGCAAATAGTATATGTTATGTTACCGTTATGTTGTACATCAGACCATTTTGATAACCTTTGAACCATCTGCGACACCTGTCAAAGTCTTGGCGTATACACGCCCATCGAACCCTTTGCGTTCCAGCAGGGTGGCCCACCATCCGAACAGAAAGTCGCGAGCAATCAGCTTGAACCAAGGCGTAAACGAATTGGCTGCGCGGGGCATCCGAATAAGCTGGTATCTGACATGGATCGCTGGCATATACGTACACGGGTCATCAAACATCGCTTGGAGCTCGGCCTTGTCCACGTATTTGTAGTCCTGTATCTCGTTCTTGTTCGGCGTCACAGTAACGTCCGCGGTCAGGAACAAGATGTAGTCGACTGTGGGGGTGAGTGAGATGCATGCCGTCAATCGCCGCCGGTTGACGTACCTTCATGCTCGCCCCACATACCGCTCGACGGTGCAAGATAATGAATCTTGGTCAAGTACTGGAACTCGTCGATCGGCGTCTGGCTCTGAGGAATGCCAAGCTCGTGCTCGAGCTT
>Ga0153958_1000319_pt1 | contig 11833 bp, 10 predicted proteins | sample TSFL042MetaG_FD_104719 | JGI IMG/M metagenome (GOLD analysis project Ga0153958, IMG submission 104719) | Attine ant fungus gardens microbial communities from Florida, USA - TSFL042 MetaG | ecosystem: Host-associated > Fungi > Mycelium > Unclassified | place: USA: Florida, Wekiwa Springs... | reverse complement strand
TATCTCGGCTTGTTTCAACTATCTCGACTCGTTTTCAACCACCTGACTCATTTTCGACCGCACGCACATCCACTTAATGCTAATATTAATCCCACCCACGTACGCGCGCCAGAGATCGTTCCGGCAGGAACACTCCCACCAACCATTCGATGCAGCAACAAATGATTTCGCGCAGCGTGCCGCTTCTTTGGTATGTCACTTAGCGACCCGCGAGAATACCGTACTCCACGGGTACGGGTACGGGTATGACCCCTGGTACCCGGGGGTTTACTCTGCAGTTCTCTAATAATTTAGTGTACTACTGGTATTGACATCATGACGCGTCTACTACATCTCCTAACCACTCCACTAAATACCGAACTAAGTTGTCTGTTAATTTATACCTAGTATTCTTGTATGTGTTGCCGCGTGAGTCCGATGAAGCCCAAAGCCTGAACGCATCATGATCTGGTACTATGAACCAGGGGTCCCGCCCTTCCCCCGCGCGACCATTATGGTCAATGATAAAGCTTTCAATAGCCATATAATTCAAAATATGAAAGAGGGAAAATAGAAGCGCTCAACAAGATTAAGACAGGTATCCAACCATCCCTCGGAGGTTATGATGGTGCAAGTAGGTATCAGGTATCCTGATGAAGTGCTAGTAATGGTACGTAATACCAATTCACGTACGACATGTGGTGTGTCACTAGCAACCATAGTACTATAGCAACTTGCTGCGACTTTCCTCAGCTTCGCAAACTCCTTTAATCTTTCTGTTTACCAACCGCATTTCATCTAAGTCGCTTTCTCCGGTTCAATCTCCGCCTTCAACCGTCCCAACATTCAACCATGTTGCCACTGTCATTAGTGAAAATCAGCTGGCACCACTGTTGAGGCACACAGGCACGCGAGGATGGAGGCTCCACAAGCGAAACTGGCAGGTGGGTAGATTTCCCATAACCATGATAGCGAAGGAGAGTGTGCTATCAAAGTTCGAGAGTGTATAAGGGTAAAGAAAATGAGCGTATGGTGTGAAGGAGGGTGGAAGATGAAGGAATGTGTAATGACACGGCAGCAAGATATATAATTGTTCTCCTCGAGCACAAGACGGCTAGGTGCAAGCACATCAGCTGAATCCAGTGATGACAGACTCAGACCCAGAGAGCTGGATTTTTCCACTGCTTATTTTCAAACCTGCCCAATCCCAAATACCTATTGTGTTATGTTAGCAAGAGACTAAGAAAGGACGTCATTCATATACCTGTGCAAGACCCACTGCCGCAGTTCACTGCGACACCATAAGCACCCTGATCGGCAGCCACAGTGGTCGTGCCAGGGTTGAAATTTACATCCTGAGACAGCAATGAGAGATCTTCGTCACCACAAAGATGGGAGTATCACATACGGAAATAATGACACCATTTCCTGGAGTACCCAAGTTACTGGGATAGCTCTATGGATGTGCGATATAGGTTTACTAATGAGTGAACATCAGTAAAACAAACGTACTTGGGTGATCAGGACGCCGAATTCGGTACAGTTAGTTGCAGTGTTGCCCTACAAAAATCCAGTCACATTTTCAACCAAAAACAAAACACTCACAGAGTATGTGATGTTGCTGACCCTGCTGTTGGTCGCAGATTTATCAGTTTTGATACGGAAGGAGTACATGCTATTCATGGATCAGTATATCTTTCATTCACCATTCATTCTACAGTCACCTGTCAACGATATTATTTCCCGCAATATATACATCGGAGACGATAGTCTGCGACGCAATTGAGCCCTATATCATAGACATTCGAGTGGTCCGGTTGAAGAAAATGTAATAGCCCACTATAGATGCACCGTGGCCGCCACGACAGTAGTTGGCCGCGAAGGTAATATTTGACCCCCTATTGATAGCCAAGCAATCATCCTGCAAATTGTGAGTAAAGAGAAGATGAATAATATTTTGTCAGTCATACCTGGTTGATGACAGTGCTGGATGTCCACAAAGTTGACAGGAATATTACAACATAACAGGGACATAGACAGACCTATTTCGGATGATTAAATCACTACCGCAAACATCGAAGCCGTCAGTGTTGTGTCCTATTCACAAATTAGAAAGATCTGGACACGTGTTCGCATCACTGACCAGCAGGAACACCATTGCTTCGTGAGTTAGGATAGTTGCCCATGGCTATTCTCAACGTCAAATTTGGATGCACTATAAAATGAAATTACATACAATCGTCGACAGTAACGCCGGAGATCATAAGAGGCCCTTGATTGAAAACCGCAAAGCAGTGTGCAGGCGAGTTCAACACAAAAACGTTCTGGACGCAAGGATTAGTAATTTATCTGTCATGAAGAAAGCCATTAAGTTCATACGTTCAGCACGCCCGATATCTCTAATCTGATAAAACCAAAGTTCAGAATAATTGATCATTGTGTTATCTGATCACTTCACAGCATCATCGGGTGCGGCTTTGTAACGCCGCCATCTGCACCCTGACCATCCTGCAACAATGTGAGATGAGGAGGCAATGATCGCAAGCGAACCAGCGTACTTACCCAGTAAAAAGGTCCTCCACCATCCCACTTCTTGTTGTTTCCATTGACTAAGAGATATTAGGAATCGTTCCGACCACATGTAAACCACGTACAAGTAATTCCGTGCCCTCTGTTAAAATCCCCCTTGGTCAGTCTCTGCACTTTCACCCGAAGTAGAGTACTCACGTAACCTGGAAGAGAGGTCCTGCCCAACTCTTATTTCCAAACTGAATATCACCCACTAAAAAGTCAGACGACTTCGCAAATATCGAGTATACGATTTCTCTCACAAACGTTGACAGTTGTGCCATCGAGCAGGTTCAACGCAAATGTTTTACCAGCAGGAACAGTAAATGAGTTTATATTCACTGTTGTGCATTGAACAGCACTGCTGACGTCGTCCAAGGACGAGATTGTACCGACACAGTTGCTCCGAGCCGAAGGAGTTGCAACAACGAGGGTGGCGAGAAAGAACAAAGCTGATGAGCGAAGCATGGCCGGCCACATAATTGATTTAGTGTAAGCCAGCCACACCTTGACTCTTAAATGCAAAGGAATGTGACGGGTAACATCCTCCCCTTGGCTCTATTGATGCGATTGTCGGAACTGTGCAAAAAGACAAACCAGAAGCGATGGACATCAGTGGTAGCCTGAGTGAGAGTCGTCATGGATGCAAAAATAAACGTAGTCACACCCGGCAACCTCTGGCAACTTGTGCATACTTGTCTCTTCAAGTTGGGATATCATGATGGTAAGGCTTTATCAAGAGTCAAGACAACGGTATGGTGGAAGTAGAAACGTAGCCGACGAGCCGCTGTCACCTGTCATGTTTTTGGAGGTCCGCACGTCAGACTGACCCCTACCAGTCTCATAATCTAGGAGGACCTACTCCACTTCCAGTTATTCTGAACACCATCGAAGTTCTACAGAGAATGGTACCCATCGCGTGATAAAATTCCAGTAAGTGATCCACACACCGCCACACAACCATGTTTGAATTTGACGTGAATTTGATAAATTATACTTACATAATGGTACCTCGTCTGTCAACCTTAAATCTACCTGTAAATTGCGAAATTTGCCGAAACTTTTGATGAATTGGTGCCACTTGATGGTCTTTAAAAGTTAGATGCTCATGGTACATGCTTACTACTCCTTTTAGATGGGGTCGTATTCTCTATGTTATCCATGATGCGATAGCTGCCGACCGCCACATGTGCTCCTAGTAGCAAAGAAGTTCCATGCATCAAGCATTTATCAACTTTTTGGGTCTTGACTCTTGAGCTAGACCTTTAAGCTCCAGCCTCAGTCTCGAACGTCACCCGATGATCTAATGGTGCCGCTCGGCAGTCAGAAGCTGGTCATGGGTAGAGAACCTAGGGTTGGGGGACCTGCTCTCTTCAGTCGCTCATGTAGAAAATTGCTACTGCGCACTCTCGTCAGGTTTTCACATCTCGAAATACAGAGAACCTGGTAAGGGGAGGAAAACTCCACCATCTAACATGGGAATTTGTATTATGGCAAGATGCCCTTATGCTTTTACCCCTGCATATCGCATGCTCACCCCACCTGTTGGCCAATCAGCGCTGATGGTAAGATAGGGCTCATGCACGTTCCGCTAACGTCACTTTTGTTTGAAATGTTAATGGCAGTCATAACTCTCATTTTTAATAAATCGCGCTGAGTTCTTTGCATTTACATTTCAACCCATTTGCGTATCGCATGCCCAACCCATCTGTCGGTCAATCATGTGCTGACTACAACCACGCATATCGCACGCTGCAAGATTAGCTTAACCTTAACCTCATTTTTGGTGCCACAGAACTACAGAGTGCTTTGTAGTAGGCAAGCAGGCTTATCTGCGCTTGGTCATTCATGCGCTGACGGTCTAACCTCACGAATTGTCAACCATCACGCGCTGACAACCACTTGTACTAGTATGTACCCTGTCTTACAATATTAAGCGTCTGCCTCTCAACTCGGACGGCGATCGAAAGCAGGAGTGGTAGTGGCTTATGCAATGTCACCTCCTAATGCTTGGGAATCAAGCTTCGCTGTGTGTCGCTGCCCTCCTAATCATTGGGAAAACAACTCGCCTTGATACTTAGGTTCAGACTCATATTTCTGACTGGAAAACCCTTGCGGGCTTTTGCCCAAAAAACACCAAATATGCTATCATACCTAGGCTACCTAGCTGAAATCGTATGTCCTGTGTAACTAACTTATCTAATAGCCACGTAGTACAAATACACATAGCCTGTAGATCCTTGCGGTTTACAGGAAATTGCTGTAAACTACTAACTCATGCCATTTTAACAGTCGATATGTGTCTCTGAATTCTTACGGGAATTTAAAAGCTACCCATAACCTCCCTATGGTAACCTGTACCGCCTGGTCAGTAGTCACTTGTCATGTACAGCGCGCCGATGGCAACCTATAGCCTCCTATAGCAACCCGCTTCCCCCAGCCTCGCAAACTCCTTTCCTTCTCCCGGGCCTTCGACAGGGACAGAGTTCATCCTGTTCGGGATGACAAGCCTTCGTGAGTACAGGCATATCTCTTCTCCTCAGTTGACTTGACAACCCCTGCTTGTGACATATATCGCACCTACTATTCTCCGAGTCGGCCACTCGGATACCGAGAATCACGATGCCAGTATCCGCGCTCTTGTGACTTTACCTTTTTTTCAGTCTACCTACTCCCCACCATCCAGAACTGTACAATGTGTGTGTGCCACTGGTCTACAACTCTATGAGTTATAGTAAATCCGGAGTGAGCGGCAACTACTCATTAAAACCAATACAGTTTGGGTGGTGCTCTCCGCGTCCATCAAATAAGCTACCCCTTTATCACTTCCAAGTGGTTATGGTACCATGTAGAAGCCTGAGGTCCAAGTACATCGTTGAACATGGATTCTGAGAGGAGAATATATTCTAGACAGTAGAAACAGGGACCGATAGGCGCATTCTTCCAGTGTCAGTCCTTCCCAAAATCACTAGTACATTAGCGAGGCCCGTTGAAGGATCCAGTTTTTCACCGGACGTGTTACAAAGCTTGTCGTTGCCAATTCTTCTGTCCTAAGTTTAAACGGGTCTCTGCAGACGACATTATTCGAGCACCCCCCAAATGGAAAGTCAGCGGTTCCGGAGAAGTCGCGGTTCTTCTGACCACTGCGATGAAATGCATGAAAAGCACTCAATCATTGAACAAGGACGCGCTTTGCTAAGTAACACATATCTTACTGCCCTGCTGCATTTCCTGCTGTTGAATTGTAAATCCAGTGCGTATTTGTTTTCGCAGAGTTCACATAACTGCATGTGCAGCTGCGTAATTCTCCTACCACACACCAGACCCTAGAACCCAGACTACGCAAACATATCCTGCTCGTTCAAATCCCGCATTCCATACGCCGCCCACATTTCAGCAGCGTTCAAATCATCTCGACCATCATTCCTCGTGCCTATAATCCCATTCACCTCATACACAGACTTGGTCAAGCCAAGTGACACCTTTATTGCCGGCGGTCCGGGTGCATATTCCTCAAGCTCTAGATCCTCCTCAGTCGCGAACCCCATTTTCTCCTTTCCATGGATGAGCCGGAGTACGTTCCTCGCAGCGACCTCTGCTTGATGATATGCGGTATGGCCAGCTTTAAGCGCGTCAAATGCATCCGCTGCGTCACCGATGACGAATATATTTGGGTACTGTGTCCCGTAAGATGCCTCAGACTCGACGAGAGTACCCGTGGATGAGAGGGGCGACAGGGTACACGAAGAACAGAGGGAGGATGGCGTCAAAGTGTTGTCTGCATCTGCAGTGGGCGGTGGCGGTGATTCTGACTCTCCTATTGCCTCCCAAACGAAAGACATATCCTGCAACCAGTGTAGCACGTCATCAGTACTTGCCTCAGCTTTACAAGCAATGGGCGGTGGAACGTAAAGCTGCATAGTCCGTAGAACAGATGCCAATCCAGTTTCTGGGGCTACAGCACGAGGGTCCATATCCCGGAGGAGCCCAGTATTCGGTAGTTGACCGGTGCACAGCAGCTGATAACATGTACATTTAGCCCACTGGCGCTCGTGAAGCTGAAGGTATTACCAATAGGTCCACAGAAATTTCCTGCCCCGATAAAGTCCGTACTATATGTGGTCCTGAAGGCCTTCCCGACGGGGATCTCTGTTGGAGGGATTCAAAGTCGAGCCGCTCCCCGAGGATGACCCGAACATTCAACTCCTGCAGACCCTGCAGTGCTACATTACGGCCATTATGAGTTTTGTTCTAGATAAAAATCACACAACTCACCTTCTTCATGCACCACATCGTCAAATTTTGGCAGCAAACGACGACGAGAATGTAGAAGTGTGACACGTTTCTGCGGGTACACGGCGGCGATGTCGGATGCAAATTCTATGTGTGGTATGTCTAAGCACGACTATCAATGGCATATATGACGTGGCTTACGGATACCAAGCGCGCCACCACCTACGACAAGTACAGTTGTAGCAGCTTCGACGCGTTTTTGGCGTTCTTGGAGGGATACTATACCCTCCGACTTCATTCCTCCGTATGGCTTTTTTCTAAATTCTTCGCCGTAGTTCCAGAGGTCTATTGGCGAGGGCAAGTGGGAGCCGAGAGCATATATAGCATAGTCAAAGTTTATAGATGATTGTTGTAGATTGTGAGCTGGCGTATTCGGAGAGAGGGTGATGCAATGTCTGTCTATGGAGGTAATAGTTGCTTGTACGCGAATATGAGACGAAGATGAAGGGACGTCTAAGGGAGAACTAGGGAAAAGGTTACTATAAGGAATGACTAGCCAGAAAATTTAGTATGCGGCAAGGGCGGAGCAAGCGGCTTTACGCACATGCTTTGTGTTCGTGACCAGGGAGAACAGCGTATCTAGAAAAGTTATACACATCTGAAACCCAATTGCTGAATGTTCGGAACCTGCAGGGTCAAAAACGACAGAAGCTTACGATTGAAATGTCTGAGGGGTGCGAATAAGAGGTCAAGAACAAAACCACTAAAGATTCAGAGAGGGCGGGAACGCACGAATTTCTATCCACCAAAATAACTCTCCAGCCCTGTGGCAGACCCTCTGCAAGGAGTTGAGCTGCCCTGTAGCCTAGAGGATCGGTTAACGAAATTGAATAGTGCCTAGCTTGCGCTTAACAATACCTCCGTAGGAGCCACCCAGGACGACGACAGTCCTCGTATGGGATGCCGTGGACATTGACGTCAAAGAGAGGACGGACGACTTGGGCATGTGACAAAAAGCGAGCCTGACTCGTGGAACTTTATCAGATAAGAGTAAGGACTTTCGGCTATTTCGCCGACCGGGCCACTGTCGGCCGGTCTCTTTACCGTTTGCTGGCAAGTATGCTCACAATACAATAATAATGGGCGAAGCCTACTAGAACCCACTTATCCTAGCCTATCCCGATTCTCCCGCACCCACATATGAGAGTACAGGACTTAAAAAGGCATCGCTGTGCTGGTCGGTGTCATTTAGGATGGAATACGATCTTCCAGGAAATGGCGCAAGAACGAGTGTGAGGGATGTGGAAATGAGAAGTACGAATAAATAACTGATACGTTGGAATTGAACGTTTAACACACTTACCCACGTCATAAAATGCTGGCCCAATCGTCATCCAACAGGTTGCGAATTACATCCAGCATGCTGAAAATAAGCTACCATGATGGGTAGAGTCTAAGCCTAGTGTCACCATACTCGATATGATAGTCTTTATTATAATTAACTCGTACAACAATATTAGGTAGGCAGGATAATGGAAAACAAGATCGTGGCATCTGTAGATAAATAAGCCGCTGACGACAGTGGAACAAATAGAGCGTAGATCGTCATCGTCATCAGATGACATTGAGTTCCTCAAGATGAAGCCGCAAAATGCCATCGCGGACGCCGGCCAAAACAGCCTGCGTCGCCTTCGTATCCTGTACAAACACAGCACGTGAGCCAAAGAATTACAAGGTAAACTCTTATAAAAAACGCACAATTGCAGAAGTCTCATGACAGAAGAATGTCCGCGGTCGTGGAGACAGTCGTTTCTATGAACGTGTCACAATATTGCTGCATATTGAGCAAGATGAGACCTACGTGATAAGCGCGGAACTTCTCCTTGAAATATTTCGTCACATTCTCCACGTCGTTAGGAGTACTCCCGTAGCTCGGGACGTAAGTCTCTACCTTGATCCCCGACTCGAGCGTCTTTTTTAAAATATCCATTTTGTTGAAGAATAGGATGATATTCGCGCGCGCAAGGAGAGGATTCCGGCAAACCTCTTTCCAAAGGTATATTGAATCCTCTAGTCGATTCACTTGCTTGTCTTCCTCCAGGACTTGGTTGAATGCAAGGGGTGCGAGGAAAATAATGGCTTGAACTATAACACATATCAATTTCAAGTAAGCCCATACGATAACCAAACTGACCATCATCGAAGTAGGGCACCCACTGGGGTCGCATACTTCTACTCCCTCCGACATCATAAATGTACCATTCTGAACCTTTGTGCACTGTCAGCAGGATAAAGGAAAGAGCATTGTAACATACCATTATCTTGTGTGAAGCGATGCTCTTCTACGCCAAAGGTTCGTAACCTAGCGCGAACGATATCCTCTATCGCAGGACATGAAGGCAACAAATAATGCGAGATTCAGAGATATACCATACCTTCAGTAGGCTCATAATCTATCGCCGCAATTCGGGCCGTATCATCAAGGAAAAATCCCGGAGAGTCTTCCAGCCGTATCCCACGCCCCTTCAGTACACCTCGGATAGCTTCATCTTGCCACAAGGAAATGATGTCATCCTTAGACGCAGCGAGCACCAGAGTCGGATCGTCCTTGCTTCGAGCATCACTCGTCATTGGGCGGCGCTGCTGCCCACCTGAAAGAGCTCGCCGCTCTAATGTAACTTTCTCCAGAACAGATTTCCATCCGCTACCAGCACGTACGCAGATCTCAGGCGTTCTTGAGGGGTCATAATGTTCTGGAAGTAGCTGTCGCGTGAGATTTGTCTCCATCGAAAGAAGCGGTAGAAGGCGCATTCGTGTACGTCGGTGATGATCGCACAGTGACGTTGATGCAGAGGCGGTAGGTGATCGAGAACGTGAACTTGAAACATCTAACTCATCCTCGACTATTGAAAGAAGCTTTTTCACGGAACTGCAACAGAGCGTCGGATTCAAGAAGAGGTAAGTTCGAGCAGATGGTACTCACCCAATGAGGTTGAGTTGTATGATAGTCTTCCATATGGGTGCTTCGCCATGGAAGTAAGTGGGGCAAAATGCGAGCTGAAAATCTGTGGAAACAAATCAACTCCGTACGCTTGACTTTGATACTACAGCCCACTGACTCCTCAACATTGTCGATTTCCCTGACTCGGCTTGTCCTGGTCGTTGTGAAGGCGGCGTTAGGCTGCCGTCAGATGAGAACCATCGTAATGTGCGTACCCAGGAGCAAAACTTTGACGGCCTTTTTCTTCTTCTCCAACAGCTTCTTTGACTCTAGGATGCCCTCGTCTATTTCACGAGATACACGTTGAGCTTCCTGTTGGCGCGCCAGGCGCTCCCGTTTCTCTTCAGCAGTCTCGTTCGGAGGTGGCTTGAATATGTTCGACCACGCATCGTCTTGCATGGGCTTCAGGGGGTTAAACTGTTCAACGGAGGATCGAGGTCGCGGTTTCAACGTCTGTGCCATGGATGAGTAAAATGGAGCAAGTGAACAAAGCGATGAGGTTCGGCAGTATGAGGCGCTGCACAAGCGCTGTAGCTATTAAAAGGGGGATCATTTCCTCTTGCCAGATCTAATTCGAGATCTTCCCTTTCCGGGCACTCCGACAAGGTTTCGGAATTTGTACCAAATGGGGAAGTTCCGATGCGCAACTGGACCTTGATGAATAATCATTAATCATGCTGATTTGTCTCACGGTTCTTCTTACTATTCTAACTACAAAGGACTTTGGGGAACGGAATTTGGAACGTTAACCAATCGGAAGCCACACTTGGCTGTTCCATTTTCCGCGGATGCTGATCCTGAACTTGAGCCCTACTTGAAGTCAATGAATCAACGACCGTGTAACCGAAACTTTCAGGCAATGCGGAAAACCTTTTCTGGTCTGAGCCGGTTCACCGAATGTCTCATTATATTGGCCAAGGTGTTGATGATGATTTAATGGCATCGATGCATTCGACCTCACTAGTACTATCGGTGGTCCTAGAATACTAGGACGACGATCCAAGCACAGACTTGGGCATCATCATACCAACCTATAATATGACTCAGATCAGTCCACAACGAGGCTAGTGATCAACGTAATACCACGAACCACATAATTGGGCATATCTACCTGAAAAAGATCCAGCGTTAACCTTAGTATAAGGTTAATTTAGACCGGTATGGGTACATACCACTTCGTGCATCCTCAGATCACCTGCAACGCTGCACAGCATATACGCTCCAACTCTGTCCAGCGCATACTCAGCAACTAAAAATTCAATCATATTCCGAACGGCTGATCTTGTCGCCTCCCTGATATCTAGCCGAACAATATTATCAGTTTCACATTAGTATCTGATGATGATCAATGTTATGGCAAAAACAAATATCCCATACCCGAGTCGATGCCGGTGGTACAGTAATACTCCTCCGGCTTAGTAACCGCCGTACAGATATGTGGGGTCTTCGTGTACGGTTTATCTTTCCTTACTGAAAGCCGCACCGTTACTTTCATAGGTGTCTCAATTGCCGTTCCTGCGGCCCATCGGCGATCGAGGTCAAAAATGGTGATCGGACATTAGTGAACCGATCGTACTAACCACACACTTCTGTTGACGTAATGCGATTATACCGGATCAGGCTCAGCAACTCGTCGCCGGGCACCGCTCAAGCACGTACCTCCGTCTCCCTGTGCAGCATGACCATCCTGCAACGATAACGTATGCATAAACGAATCACCCGTGGTGCTTGAATTGGACAATACTCACCCCAATACTGAACAGCGCGCCCTCCACCTCGATTGGCAAAAAAAGTGTCGAACCCACTGTAACATGCTTGGTATCAATATTCCCCCCGGTATGATACGGGGGAATTGTGGAAAAAGCTCCCTTCTTCTTCTGCGGGACCCCCATCTCCCCCGCGAATGGCCTCAGAGGCACCTTCATGTTTTTTTCTTTGTCAAACCACGCAAACCCTCCCTCCGCACCTGACTCTAGCTTCCAGATCTTCAGTGCTGGCTCCGGGAACTCATCCGCAAGAAGCCCAAAGCCCGGGATTAGCGCCGTCCATCCC
>Ga0153958_1000318_pt1 | contig 11858 bp, 9 predicted proteins | sample TSFL042MetaG_FD_104719 | JGI IMG/M metagenome (GOLD analysis project Ga0153958, IMG submission 104719) | Attine ant fungus gardens microbial communities from Florida, USA - TSFL042 MetaG | ecosystem: Host-associated > Fungi > Mycelium > Unclassified | place: USA: Florida, Wekiwa Springs... | reverse complement strand
GGATCACTAGTCACTGATAGACTTTTGATCTGCCGCCTTGATGTCATATTAGTCTAAGTCTGCTCTAGATTGAAATTATCTCACATTCCAAGGATATCTCTGAGCCTTTGATTTCTAGAGCTTCAACATTAATAGTCTGTATCTGAGAAACCTGATGCTAGCTCATCAGTCTTGCCTCCCGAGGTATATGCTATCCTTAGCATGTGGTAGCTTGGTCACTACTTAAGAGAAGTACCCAATCTTGGGTCTAGATTATGTCTAGGGCTTGTAGGAAGTCTCTAGAGTGGATTCCAATAGCAAAATCCAGGGTTATAACTTTTATCCCATGCTACATTTCTGCAGAACATTCTCTAGCAGCGTAACACTGGAAGGGAGTAAGGTACTACGTCAGAGAGAAGTATTACTTAGCGATAGTATAAGGAGGACTCCAGCGGGTAGTCAAGAACGGTAGAGTGGAAAATGACTTATTGAACGACCTTGGTTTCAACTTATGTGTTGTGCCCTGGTCTCCAGTTGTGAGTTGGTCACGTATTTTGGAGTGATGGAAGTCGTCAGGATAAAGGTCCTAAGAGTTAACTGAAGGAGTCTGAGTGGACAAGACAAGAGTAGGACCAGATGACGTTAATTTACAGACTGAGGAATTTACACTGTACTACTCAGTACTTATAGTAAGTCCGGAATAGGAGGAGAGTAGTCTACTACGCTATCCTACTATTATTAATTTTAGGAGAAAAATTATCATATTTCCGGAATATAATACTAAGTCACTATATTATAATCAAATTGAGGGGTATTAAAGAAAACTCATATCTTCAATGTTATTGTTTTAGTCTCTAAATTACATATCATCAAGGCCTCCCCAAAATCTGATTTAGTTATCATCTGGGTTGATACCTAGGACTCTCAAAATGGCACCAATGCTAAAAAACTCATTAACAAAAGTTTTAATACATTGCTACTATATAAGAGACCAATATGAACACAGGAGTTCCTTAATGCAAGAACTACTGGAAGTAGGATCATATTACCTTCACTTGCTAGGCACATAAAGCTAAACCTTCTAGACTTGAAACTAAGAAGAAAGAACTATGCCACCACATATTTAAGTATATCAACTATAAGGGAGAACACCAAGCAAACAGCTATAAATGCCTCCTTTGAAAATACTGGTTCAACTGCAAATAGTATTCCAAGAAAGCTCAAGAGCTCAAACTCAATTTGCTCAGCTGTGAGCAGCATCAAATAATGATTGTTAAGTCCTTAAGAGTATTCTCACAGAATATTTAAAAGAACAAGTTGCTTACTACTCTTATCATCAAGAATAAAAAAGATTTTGATATAATTTTTATTCAAGAACTCCCTTAGTCTATTATAAGACAAATCCTTAGCTTTACCTCAAAGGAAGGTAAAGATCTCATAGGAGCTCTAAATTACCTCTCTTGGACAACATTTGCAAGAAATCCCTGTCTAGCTAGCAATCATTCAAGAGTCATTACATATATCAACAATAGACTTATAAAGTTACATTTTTCACTTCAAAAGGACATCATCAGTCATTGAGATATTAATCTTGTATTATTCTTTAATTGCAATATTATATACTTCCTTTTCAATATTTATTCTAATGATCAACAGAGTGTCTTAAATTATCTAAAGGATAATAAGGACATTATTTAGATTGACCTCATTATAATAGGAGATTTTAATATTAAAGACAACAACTAGGACTTATCATACTTATACCACTCATTATACACAGATACTCTCCTTGAAATCACTAACAATTTTAATCTAGAGTGATCCATTCCTACTAATCCAGTCCCTACATAATATACTAACAACCCCCAAAACTCAAATTTGATAATAGATTTAATGTTCTTGTATGCTAATGCAAAAGAATTTAACAACTATTAAATCCTATTTGAACCATGAAATCTATTTGTGTAAGACTCTAGCTATGATGACTTAAGTCTACTCCAAGTCAGAGTTGACAAGGAGAACTTGATAGAGTTCCTGTTTGATTTTCTATACTACTTATATATTTTACTATGATGGCTGTGCAATGTCCTTCCATAGTCCTTATGTTGTTTCCATTATATGTCTACCTTATCACATGTTGTGACTGTGACTTGTGACATGACAAAAATGGTGACCAATGTCACATTTGTGACTAAATCACATGATGTCTTCCCATACTCCATCCTTGTAGTAGTAAGTCCAAAATAAAAGAAACTAAAAGAAAAAGAAAATAGAAATGACTTAGACATTTTACCAAGTCATGACAATCTGACCATACTCCTCTAGTTACAACAATAACCATTGAAGAGAAACATATCCAAATGAAGAAACAGTCTATCCCCAAAGATAGTGAAAAAAAAAAGGAATTCATTAAGGAATTGGACAATAAGCTTAGTGCTATGGACACAACTAATATCTTTGATATAGAAACCTTAGAACATATTACCTAGGAGCTTGTGTTAATCATCAAAGACCTCTGGAATAAATACTCTAAATCTGTCAATATAACAAAATAATCCAAGGAGTGGTAAAACTAAGGAGTATAGTAGGAACCTTGCAATCTACTGACAATCTAAAATAAAATGAGATTAGATCTTATTCAAGAAGATAACCAGGGTAACTAAACAAAATTTCTTTAACAAAAAAATCCAAGAAATTGCCTCAACTAATAAAAAACTGTAGGACCTTATAAACTAGATCAAGAAATGAAAACTACTAGCTATCAAAACCATTAAGTCCAATGGCTAACTGTGCATTGAATTAGACAATCTATGACAAGTGCTACACCAGTTCTATAACTTGGCCCAGGATAGGCCAATAAATACTTGACTACTAGATGAAATCCCTAATAGTTAACCTATGGAATAGTCTCTTTTTTTGAGTACCAAAATTCATGATGCTCTCAAAAGTACAATAGTTTATTGATACCTAGCCTAGACCACGTTTCTTGGAGCTATCTTAAAAATATACTCTGTAATCCCTAGTGTACCATTAATATTATGAACATAGCAAGTGCTTGTATCAACCTTAGTTACTAGCCAACACACTTCAAAAAATCTACCTCTATTATCATTCCCAAACTAATAAGATATCCTATGACACACCCAAAATGTTCTGTCTAATTGTCCTTCTCAATGTACTGGATAAACTAATTGAAAAAGTGATAAGTAGTCAAATGTAAATTTACTCTATCTCTTTTAATTTCTTTCATCCTAACCAACTAAGAGAAATCAGACAGTGATCAACAATGGATGTAGGTATATTTCTGACTTACCTTATTAGAACAAGCTAGGTTAAAGGCCTTTATATGAGCACATTGGTTTTCAACATAGCTCAATTTTTTCTTTTTCTTAATCACTAATTCCTTTCAATGATCCCAACCAAAGCTGGTTTTGACATTAGAATCTCCTGCTTCTTTTCTAACTATTTAATTAACAGACAGACTCAATACATATGGAATCATTCCACATCACCACTATTTAATACAGATATTGGCATAGAATAGGGATTTGCTCTCTCTTCTATTCTCTTGGTTCTATACATCATCCTTCTTTTCTATATTTTCAAAAAAAAAACAAAAAATCTCTCTATTCCTTCTTCTATTCTATCTTTTGTTGACAATGGACTTCTTATTTCTCAGGAGAAGAGTTATGAAAATCAAATGCAATCCTTTACATCAACTATAGTATTATTTTTTCTCTCTTTAACCAATTCAGTCTTATGATTAAACACAAAAAATCTGAAGTCTTCTACTTCTTCAGATTGACAAAAAGACAAAACCCTCTTCTCTAGACTTAGGCCACTAGGTGGATCAATACTCAAACCCAAGAAAATCTAGTAGTACCTAGAATCCTTCTTCAACAAAAAACTCTCATTTCAATACCATACTCACTTTTATGCTAACAAAGCATTATCTACTATCAAAGGCATGAATTTACTTGGTAACTCTATAAGAGGTCTTTTTCTAATGCATAAATACCTTCTTTATAGAATTTGTGTTCTTTCCATTACTCTCTATGGATTCCAACTATGGTTTTTCAAAGGAGCCCTACTTTACTACCCTCTCAAGGCCTTGAGAAAAATGCAAAGAAGGGTAGCTCTGCAGATCACTAGAGCCTTTCATATATCACCAATGTAGGGTATAGAAGCCATTGCAGGTCTTATTTCTATTCACTTCTATTTTAAGAAACTCATAGAACATCATTATCTGCAAGCCACTTTGCTCCCAAAACAACATGCCATAAACATGCTTTTAGACTCTCAATACTCCAAGTTAGCTACCCCTCATTGTATGGCTATTAGTCAACTTACTGTCAAATAAAATTTGAAAGTCAAGAGTCCCATAGCAGATATCAACCATTGCCTCAATGAAGTTCTTCTAGCCTTTGACAGTCTTAACAAAGAACTCTCACCAGGTTTTTGTCTAGTAGATAATTTTCCTAATTGTTTTTCCTTTAACATAGTTAGTTATAAAGATACCAAAGCCAGAACCACCTATCTCAACCATCTTAAGAATGTCTATCAAGACTCTCACATACACCCTAATACTGCTATTATTATGGCTAACACCAGCATCAAAAACAAGGTGGTTACATTTGTATTCCATATTTGAAAAGAACAGATTATCATTTCCAAAACCATCCACCATGCTATAAACATTACTTCTGTAGAAGCCAAACTCTTTGCTATAAGGTATGGCATCAGCCAAGCAACACACCTCCTAGGCATCCAAAGAATTATCATTATCACAGATGCCATTCCAGCTGCAAAAAAATATTTGATATGTCTGTTCACCCTTACTAACTCTACTCCATTACCATCTCCAGTAATCTCAGGAAGTTCTTCAGCTTGAACCCAGCCAATTCAATCTCTTTTTGGAACTACCTTAGTGACAATGAGTGGCTTCCTCATCTCCTTATCAACAAAGAGTCCAAATTGCATAGGATCAAACCCATTTTACCCAGAAAATCAGCATGGGACTTCAGTAGAAAAGAGGAATGCAATTCCATTCTCAGGAAATAGCAAATGTACTTCCAAGCATCTGACTATAAAGAAAGAAATTTCTTGGAGTTAAACAATGATGATAGATGTCCTATATGTTTATCATACTCAAAAGGTGGAGCATAACTAAAACATTTTAGTCTCTCTAACTCACTATGTATATTTATCACAAGACTCATCACTAACCATACCCCCATTGGTGAATATTGTCAATGTTTCTTCCCCAACAAGCCAGTAGCTTATCTATGTGGCAAGTCATTCATTGAAACAGGAGATTATATTCTTTATGACTGCAAATGATATTGGCAATCATGGAACCCAAAGTGAGAGTTCCTAAAAGACATTCTCACATTCTTAGACCTTAATCTTGGTGTGTTCTGCTTCTAAGAAGGTATCACTTAACACCAGTCTCATAGTTAGCCTAGTGCACTGAACTTTATGTCCCCTAGTCATACTCCCTATCTCTAGTCTTCATTTCCTTTTTCATTTCTCTCTTTCTAACTTAAGTAGTCACTTTGTGTAGCTACCTGTTATAAACTCCCTTAAACCCGGTGTTTGAGTTAAAAAGAAATTATATAAACCAGGATGAAACTGGGCTTCTACTACCCCTACTGGCTACTATATACTATGTTTGACCTTATGCTCTCCTCTCTATGCTACGTCATCATCTTGTACCCTCCTCTCTATGCTACATCATTACCTTGTACTCTTCTCTCTATGCTATGTTACTATTCTGTCATAAAACAAGGCAAATTCGTTACATTACCCCTTTCCTAAGATTGTGTCCTTGTGATATTGGCATATGTTTTTGTGGGTAGTCAAACAGTAGGAACTCTGGATGCATCTGGATGTTTTTGGTGGAATTCCTTATACGACCTTGGAGCTCCCTTGAATACTTCAGCTCTATCTTCCCAAGTCCTCTCTTCTAGTGGTTGATCTTTCTATTTAATGAGATATTGTAATTTGTCTCCTCTCCATCTAGAGTTGAGTATCTCTTCTACTTCTTGTATATGAGTTTAGTCAATAGGATTAGAGATCCTATTATCAGATCTCTGTGACTGTTGTTCAAATATGGGTGTCATATAAAATGTGAGGTATGACTTATTGACGACTGGATAAATGGATTTCCAAGTAGAGGGAATCTTAAGTTTGTAAGCCGACCTGCTAATTTTTCGTATTATGGGAAATAGTCCCAATCATTTAGCTAACAATTTTTTTGAGGGTTGACTTATGTTGTAATGTACTGTATCCACCCATACTAAGTCACCGCTTTTTTATTTGACCTCTGGTTTCTTTTTCATGTCCTACTTTTTCTTTATCACTTTGTTTGTTTTCTTTAATGCCACTTCTACTCTACTCCTGATCTCTTTGATTGTTTTGAGAAATTGTTCTGTTCCTGGAGAGTCTTCCATAGATGAATTCATATTCCCCCCAACATTTGGATGACAGCCCAGATTGATCATGAAAGGTGATTGTCCTATGCTAGAGTGAATTCAGTTGTTATATGAGAATTCTGCAATTGATAGCCACTCTGCCCAGTCATTTTGTCTATAATTGCAGTAAAGTTGGAGATATTGTTCAAGTTCTTGATTAACTCTTTCTGTTTGACCATTGGTTTGGGGGTGGTAAGCAGTCGAGGGATTTCTTTCTATTCCGAGTTGTGAGCATAGTTCTTTCATGAATCTTGACACAAACTGTGGTTCTCGATCACTAATGACCTTTTGGGGAATTCCTACATCCTTGAAGACTCGATCCCATGACACTTTAGCTACTCCATGAGTGGTGATATTCATGTTGATTGGCATATAGCGAGCCATTTTAGAGAAGTGATCTACTATTACCAGTATTCCATCGTAACCTGCTGACTTTGGTAGTGGTCCTATCAGGTCAATGCTGATAGTTTCCCAAGGACCTTGCAGGATTTCATTTGGATAGAGATTATTTGTCTTGGATTGTCAATTAGGTTTATTCGCCTGACACTTTTTGCATCCTGCGACATATTGTTTTATGTTCTCTAACATTTGAGGCCACCAATAATTCCTTGTGATTAGTTTGTGCATCTTGGTATAGTCTGGGTATCCTGCTAGTTCAGAGTCATGGTGTTTAGTGATGATTTCTTCTCTGAGTATAGCTGAATCTGGGACGTAAATCCTCTCCTTCTACAGTATTACCTTTCCTTCTTGTTTTCAACCTTCTTCTGATCTTTTCATTGCTCCTTGCACTTCTTCTTTCGTGAACTCTTCTGCTTCTTCTATTTCTTTCCAAAACTCTTCTCCCTGAATTGTGAGATTTCTGAACTACTCTTCTTATAGCATAGTTTGATCTTTGTTGTTGTCTTTTCCCTGACCATGGTCTGGTCTCCTAGACAGCGTATCTACCTTCTTTTGAGAGCTACCAGGTTTGTGTATCAGCTGGAAGTCGTATTCTTGGAGTTCTGTTATCTATCGAGCTTGGCGACAATTAAGCTTTTGTGGTTTCTTGAAATATCCTAGGTTTTTGTGATTGGTCCATATCTCGAACTGATTGCTCCCTATAAGATATTGTCGCCATTGTTTAAGTTCTTCCATGATAGCTAATAGCTCTTAGTCATAAATCTCGTAGTTTCTCTCAGTTTCGTTTATTGCCTTGGATAGGTAAGCAATGGGTCTCCAGGAATTGTCCTCTTGTAGTTGCAATAATACTCCTTCTATGGCATATCCTGAGACATCGGTCTCTAGTCACATCTTTCACTTGAAGTAAGAGATGGCTAGCATTGGGAGATTTGTCATTTTGTTTTTGAGTTTGTTGAAGGCACTCTTTTCTTTCTCTTGCCATTTCTATGCCTTCTTTCCTGTTAATTCCGTCAGTGGTTTGGCTAGTCATATGAACCCAGGGATAAATTTGTGATAGAAATTACAGAATCCCAGGAATTGTTGTACTTCTCTCTTATTTCAAGGTTCCAGCCATTGGGCTACTCCTTTAATTTTGGTAGGATCGGCTTCTACACTATCTTGTGACAGGATAACTCCAAGATATTCAATTTTTGTCTGATGGAACTTGCATTTTTTGGGGTGAAGCAATAGTTTGTTGTTGGCTAGTATTTGTAAGACTTGTTGTACTATGTTCCTGTGTTCTTCCATCGTTTGAGTGAAGATGAGGATGTCATTTATATAAATCACAATTTTTCCTGACATTATTAGCTCGTGGAATAATATGTCCATCATGAGTTGAAAAGTTGTGGGTGAGTTGCACATGCCAAAGTACATGACTAGAGGTTCAAACAGACCTCTATTAGTTCAGAAGGTTGCCTTCCACTCGTCTCTTTCTCTTATTCTCACATTGTTATATCTCTATCAAATATTGAGTTTGGTAAAGTATTTCGCTCCTTGTACTTTATTGATTAACTCTTGGATTAGTGATAAGGGATATTTGTTTTTTATTGTTACTTTATTGAGCCGTCGATAATCTTGTACTGGTTGAAGAGATCCATTTTTCTTTTTTACGAAGAAGAAGGGGACTGTGCATGGTGACTTAGAGGGTCAAATTTGACCTGACTTTAGATGTTCTTCAAGGAATTTATTGAGTTCTTCCTATTCCTTGACATTTAATAAATACACCTTGTAGTCTTTCAATGTTACATTTGGTATTAATTTAATGGCATGGTCCCATTTAGACTGGTCTGGTAGTTTCTCAAAAATGGCTTTGTTGAAGACTCGATCATTGAAATCTTTGTATTCCTTAGGGATATCTTTTTTTTTCTCTTCTATCTTTGTATTTCTGATGTTCAGTTTCTCTCTTCTCCAGGCTTCTTCCTCTAGATTGACAAAGAGTACTTTTTCCCTGTCTTCTATTGTATCCTCTTCTATTTCTTCTTCTTCTTCTTCTTCTGGTTCTCTTATAACATATATTTTCCTATACCATTGTCAACAATTTTGAAGGTTTATCAAAGAGTCTTTCCAGTTGATAGTTGGATTATGCTTCTGTAACCAGTTGTATCCTAGGAATAGGTCATAGTTGCTGAGATTTGTTACTGATAGTTGAATTAACTCCTGATGATCGCCAGTAGTTATATTCATCTCAATGACTTCTGTGATGCTTCTATCTCTATTAGTAGAGCTATCAGCATTGTAGCAAGTGATCAGAAATGGTAGTTGGCGAGTGTTGATGAGGTTCTCCTTTATGAACTTTTGACTTATACAAGAGGCTGAACTCCCTGAGTTGACTAGGGCCTGTTTGCAGAATATTCTGTGAGTATCTGTTGTTGATAGTTTGACTCAAATGTTTAGCTGTTTATCTCCCATTTTCCTGAGTATTGGGGGTTCTTTTAGTACTTTTAATGTTATCAGGACTTTATTGTCAGTCATTCCATTCAACTTTTTTAACTTTTCTTTTGTACACTTCTCTGCTCTCAAGCTGTAAGCCCACACTTTCAATATGCCAATTGCTTCCTCTTTGTTACTCCATTGGATCTTTTTTGTTACCCATTCTGTTGAGTAGCTTTTGTTTGTCTTGTATTTCCTTGTACCAAAATAGTCTAGAAAGTCTTTCATTATATTATCAGGTAATCAGACTTTCAAGTCTACTATGGCAGATGAGTTGGTACTTACTCCCTGTCCAAGGAAAAATCCTCCTTTGCTTTTTCAACAATTCTTACTTCCTCTCTCCTTTCTTTCCTTGGTTTGGAGCACCTTGCAATGAGATAACCTGTTTTCCCACAGTTGTAACACCTTCTCTCTCTGCACCTGTCCACATTCATTGCATTGGGGTCTCACCTCAGAATATCCAAAACTGATTTCTTCTTCATATCTCCTGAATTCTCTAAGCTTTTCCTTTCTCCAAATTCTTCAATCACTTCTCTTCTTAACCTCTCAAAACTTAATGCTTTCTTGTACCACTCATCCAAGGAGTCTGAGTTCCTCATCTGACTAATTTCAACTAATTTTTGTACTAATGCTGGGTGGACTCCTTTCTTGAATAACCCCACTAAGGCGACCTTATTATATCCAGAGAGTTCCTTCCAGGTAATAAATTCAGACCAGAAATCTTCAAGTAGTTGGTTTCTTTACTTCAACTTAGTTAATTTGTTAATAGTGTGAGTTTGAGTTTCTGTAGATATGAAAAACTATGCTATTCCATCAGCTATATTCTCCCAAGTTTTAAAAGAGGGCTTATTGGTCATGGTTGATATATCAAGTTCTCTGCTGGTCTCCTTCCACTCTTTTTGGAAGAGTAGAAACTTCCTAATCTGAGTATCTGCCTATCATTGGGCCTGGTTGTTCTTTCCTTCTTTGATTTTTCCTAAGGCTATTTTGATTCTTTCCCATTCTTTTGAGATATTGTTGCTTTGGAAAAATAGCGTTATTCTTTGACACTAAGCTCTTACTTCATCAGGGTTCCCTTCAAAATCATTGGGTTCCTTCATTCTTCGTTTGGCTGGTTTGTTAGCAAAATCTTTCCTGACTTCTTCTATGAAGGTTTGAACATTCGTAGCATAGATTTCCTTCATTTCATCCTTCAGATCTGTCCAGGCCTTGGATATGGAGTTAAAAAATAGAGTGATAATGGTAGTTAAGAATGCTGTGATGACGGTGAGTGAGATCATGATAAGAGAATTGAGATAGGATGAATATTTGGTAGTTTTGTCCTTATGTTACAAACTCCCTTAAACCCAGTATTCGAGTTAGAAAGGAATTATATAAACTAGGACGAAACTGGGCTTCTACTACTCCTACCAGCTACTATATATACTATGTCTGACCTCATGCCCTCCTCTCTACACTACGTCATCACCTCATACCCTCCTCTTTATGCTACATCACTATTCTGTCATGAAACAAGGCGAATTCGTTACACTACCATGGTCTACCAGCACATCCTGTATAATAAATTGTTGATTCAAAAAAAATGATGCTCTTGGATTGCAGTCATCAGTGCATGTGGATATATTCTATTCTACTCAAGTTACTTGACCATGGAAGTGAGCTTTGAACTGCTGCTTTTGTGGGCATTGGGTTGAGGTTCCAATTTTTCTGGGATCATATTACTGACATAATCAACACAGATCAGAGCAAATCGGGATACTCCGATGGTACTGCATAATCAATAAGCCACTGTGGCTGTGTCGACGATCCCCTCGTCGAGACGAGTGCTGGTCTGTGTTGGTTTTCAATCCTTTCGAAATGGCGAAATCAAAAAAGTGAGCACACAGTATATAATACTGTTTGGATGTTTATTTCGTACAGTCACACCAACCACAATCAAATCAAAAAGGCTCATCGCAATGGCATTAAAAAGCCAAAGTCGAACCGGACAAGGTCGTTGAAGGGTGTACGTGAACTATCTTGAAAGCTCTAAGGATAGTACTGATATCTCGTTCCAGGTTGATCCCAAGGTTTGATCTCATGTGTCTGATATTTAATTTGAGATGACTCTAGTCGGTAGTTTCGCCGAAACGCTCGTTTCGCTCTCGTGGGGTCGGTAAGTAAGTCAAATTTACCTGAGTTTGCTGAAGTAATTGTATTATTCTTCCAGCGTAAGGCACTCCTTCAACAGAAAGCTGCGTCATAGGTCGCAGAGGCAAAGAAAGTAATCGAGACCTTATGCACATCACCTGTTGATTTCAAATTATACAACATTAGACAAACTTGATCGACTAACTCTCGGATCCTGTCCGCCGACTTTTGATGTTTTGATCGAGGACAGCGCGTAGTCGTAAAGCCTACATGCAATCAGAGTGCTATTTTGAAATCTAATCTTGCAGACTTACTGCAGCATCTTCTGGACGCAGTGCACCTTTGGCCATATTGTGTTTTCCGGTCCGTAACCTCTGAGCCCTCGTTGTAATTGTCCTTCCTGGCATC
>Ga0153958_1000316_pt1 | contig 11868 bp, 16 predicted proteins | sample TSFL042MetaG_FD_104719 | JGI IMG/M metagenome (GOLD analysis project Ga0153958, IMG submission 104719) | Attine ant fungus gardens microbial communities from Florida, USA - TSFL042 MetaG | ecosystem: Host-associated > Fungi > Mycelium > Unclassified | place: USA: Florida, Wekiwa Springs... | reverse complement strand
TCTATCTTCTTTGCCCATTTTTGAGCAATATCTGCAGGGACAAGCCGATGTCGAGTATTATCATCGCCCGTACTGTACTTGATGGCTGCTTTGAGCATTCTCCTGTCTCCTTCGCCGACCAGAGTAACTGAACTACAACAATCCTTAGAACACAATTGACCGCCGAGAATGGATTGAAACTCACCGACCAGACTTCCCTGCACGGGCCGTCCGACCCACGCGGTGAAGGTATTGAGACAATTGGTTAGGCATGTCGTAGTTGATAACGGTCTCTATACCCTTGATATCTAAACCACGCGAAGCAAGATCAGTTGCCATTAGATAATCTACTTGTGCATCACGGAATAACTGCAAAGATCTAAGACGCTACAACAAAGTCAATGTCTGGAAGGCAGAAGAGATAAAAATTTGCCAAACCTGTTCTTGTGAAAGGTCACCGTGCAGTTCTTCGGCCTTCATATCAAGAAGGCCGAAAACAATACGCATCTGGTGGGCCAACTTCTTGCTCCTGAAGAATATGATAACGCGTTGCCTAAATGTTCTCTTGCATAAAGATACAAGTAACGCGGTTCGGTCTGTTTCTTTCTCCGTTCTGACACGAACGAATTCTTGGGTAAGGCCCCGAGCTGTGGTTCGCTTTGGATCTACGAAAAGGCGAACAGGCTTGTTCAGAGACATTTTCACCAATTCATCGACCGTGTCAGTCATCGTAGCAGAAAACAGCATTGTCTGACGAGATACAGGACACGATTTGATAATTTCGGCCAATTCGTCTGCAAATCCATCGGAAAGCATTCGGTCAGCTTCGTCAAGAACAAGAACATCTAGTGCATCAAGCGTGAACGAAGGGGAATTGCGCAAGTGGTCAATAAGTCGGCCAGGAGTTGCAATAACGACATCTGGGCGTGTCCTTAAAGTCGATTCCTGCGATTTGAGGGAGAGTCCACCTAGATATTATACCATGAGAGCGAGCAGCTGTGAGGTTGTACAGCAAACTAACCAACGATGAGGCAAAAGCGAATGTCAGTGTGCGCTGCGAGTTTAGAACCGACATCATAGCACTGCACAGCTAATTCTCTTGTAGGAACAAGCACAAGACACCGAGTTGCTGCCGCGTGCTTCCCTTTCTCACGATATAGCAGTCGCTCCAGCATAGGAATGGTAAATGCAGCAGTCTTCCCAGAACCCGTGACGGCGTTTCCTACAACATCTTTTCCTAGCAAAGCTACTGGGATGGTAGCCGCCTGAATGGGTGTTGGCGCATGGAATCCGAGATTAGTTAATGCCTTGTGAATCGGGCGAGAGAGATTCATCGTCAAAAACGATGAATGGCTCCCTGCAGGTGCTGCCTGCGAATCAAAGAATGCTGCTTTGCGATCCTTCTCTGCTTGGGTCTCTTCTTCTGATCCATCCGAAGAATCAGATTCCACGTCAGCATTATCGGTCCGTTCATCATCATCCTCAGGAGCGGATTTGGTAGAACCGTCATTTTCCTCCTCGGAAGTGGCAAGCGGGTCATCTTCGTCGCCCGAATCATCCGTTTCAGAGAGATCTTCTGCACTGCTAGCATCACTTTCCATGTCATCTTCGCTCTCTTGTTCACGTTTCCGTTTTGAGCCCGCTTTCTTCAGTTTGCGTCTTTCAATAATTTCATCCACTGAGACTGGATCCTTGCGCGACTCTATGAACCACTATTACACATAGCAGCGAAGTGGTACTTACCGGCTTAGAAACCTTCTTCACGATATCCTGCTGCACACTAAGCTCCATCAGGTCGGTGTAAGGATCACCAGTGACGTCGAACTGGAATTCGGCATTCAAGTGGGCAGCATCCTCTTGCGGCTTCTTGTTGTCTTTGCTTCGAGGTTGTGATTCATCATCAGACTCGATGGTCATTACGAAGTCCATGACTAATGAGATATAGTGCAACCAACGAGCAGAGTTTTAGTGGACTGAGTTTCGCAGAGTATGCGAAGTAGCAGATGCAAAAATTTAGTCACGTGCCAAAATCTATATGGAAATTTCCAGACAGAGTAACATACAAGGTTTGAACGAAAGTCCTTTGCGTCTTCGATATTTGCTACCCATCAATATACACGTATGAAGTGAGAACGCAACGTGAAGATAAGGTCATACAGTTGTCGAATAACAAAATGATATGTACGACAGGGTATCGAACATAGATGGTAGTCGGAGATGAGTAGAAGCAAGCCAGTGAGGACAGAAAATACATGAATTGCAAAATCCGGATACATGCTAGGGAGCTTTTCAGCGGGATTGCAGTATTCTGCGGAGAAGTCCTGCGTCTTTGTTAGAGAATGTCGAGTGTTCGCGTGATATTGTTCGAGGTAGTGTGGGGTGGAAAGGTTCATCAACTAGGTCCGAGTCTGGGATAGGTGCAACTCGCGATATTTGCATCTGCATAATGTTCGGTAAAGGATGATAGGAGTTTTGAATTGAAACGCACATCTTCTGACATGACATACTCATTGAATACTACCTTCAATATTCGTTCTCGCTCCGGTAAGCAGTAATCCGAAGTTGTTTGGCATTGTATTTGGCAGTGGGTGGTAGTTTGAATGAACCGACCGAACATATTAAACTTGCCCCAATGAATCTTCGCAGGGTCATCCGGACTGACATTGGGGTTTCCTTCGTGGGCACGGATCAAATCTGACATATGCACTTCCCTAAATCAGAGTTAAAAGATGTACCTGCTTAGATAATATTAAATGCACTAACAGCGCGGGTATGCAGGCGCCTTTAGTGTTTTTGAGTGCCATACGGTAAGCCTGATGAGCTCCGCGATGTTGGAGAAGAACATCCCAAGACAACAGATTCTTGAAATGGTCAGGGGATTTGTTTTTGAAAATCTCCATGGTTTCATCGCCTTGGAAAGTGGAGTTGTTGATTCCAGCGACGAAGGCACGCAGCGCTGAGTAATTGTTCAGTGCTCGAAGCTTGTGAGCGATATCCACAAATCGCTCTATCTGTTTTGCACGGTGTCTTGGTTTGTCGTGGCATAGTATAAGAGATACCACCCTGAAGAAAACATTAAACATCTTTATCTCGACACACACCCGACTACTTACCAGTCCGCAAGGTGGTTGGAGATCGCGTTGAACCGAGATATTGAGTCCGACTCAGGGTCTTTGCGTCCTGGAACGAGAGTATATTGCAGCCAGTGCCGTGGCTGGAGGAAGAGCATTAACGTCAAGATGATGTTAGCGGTAACCGGTGCTGACCTCGATGTCTATGAATAACTTAGCTTCCACTCGTGTTATTTCCTCCGCGACCTCGGCACTGTCGAAAGTAGCTAGAATCGAGGCATTACTCCTTAGCTTGTTCAGGAGGTCCTTTGGAGACATATCCGAAGCATCTCCTTGGTTAGAATTAACCGGTGTGAATATCTTCGCACTGAGCGGTAAACTTGATTTACGTTCTCTGACGTTCGATAGAGGGCTGTCGTTGGAAGGAGTTACCGACGAGCGGCTCAAGGAGGGTGATTCGGCCTCAACAACAATGGCCAGCGCTTCTTCCTCTCCATCTGATATGCTGTATGGATCCTCGCTATCGTCCGCTAGATTTTCGGACTTCAGAGCCCAGGCCGCATCAGTGTCAATGATATTCGGAAGATACGCAAGGAATGGGAGGAAATCGGACCCATAGTGGAGGAGATATGTCTTTCCGACAATCGACCTGATCAGGGCGGTTAAAGCACCAGAAGCCCCGGGAACGGCAAAGTCTTGTGGATACGTCTGCATCCATGTTTCAAGTAGGTGACATATCCTTCGAATCACCCGGTATGTTAGTATGACAACTTCTGAAGTCGTGGGATTATGATACCTCATTTGTGCATAACTTGCAAACATTGGATCGCCAGTCGAATTGTCAAGTTGTCGCATTCGTTTCTGCATAGCCAATAAAATACTGCGAGGAATCGCAAACCTTCGATATGTCAGAAGGAAGTGCGAAATAAATGTTGGGTCTAAAAGCGAAACTATGATGAGTCCCATTATCCCATCAGGTCAGATAGACACGCTTACCGTCACCGCTGACAGCAAGGAAGAGCAATTTATCAAGTAACTCCTCTATGGTTGCATATTGCCCTGAACGACTAAGAAAATCAATAAGTTTAGTACTGATGCAAATGGCCACAAAGCATCTCACGGTTCCTTTTCCTTGGTCACCGGACGATCGATATGACCATTCTCGAGAATATTCAAATTAGCATCTCTTCCGGAAACCAGGGAGTTTATCGACGAAGAATTTATGTTTGACGACCCAGCAAAGCTTGGAATGCTACGAGCATTAGATAACTTGCGCTCAGGTGAATCCCGTCGTTTAGACTTTTCTTGTGCAGAGAGGAGATCTGGTGTTGACCGAGTACGCGTTGGAGAAGTGGTAACTGGCGGGGGTGATGATGGGATTGTAGAAGTGGGTGAGTGTCGGAACGAGCTTCCTTGTTCTTGTGACATAGTGCGTGTAGAAGCTGTGGAAGATGAGACTGTGTGTGTAACTGATGTTGATGCACGGGCTTCCCAAGAAATCGGTGAATTAAGTGCATCTGGCGACGCAGGATTTCGGAGATCAGCGTCTGGAGATGAGGATGAATTCCACACTCAAATCAGATATAACTGGAGAAAACCCACGAGGACCAGCGAAAATAGACCTTGTCAACCAATTGAACACCTTCTTCATTCTAGCTCTCCCGGCTTCTCCGAGGTGATCAACCTCCGCGAGACCAACATCATAGGTGTGCAACAGGCTGGAAGACTCCTGCGGATCAACGACAGCATTGAGATCTGTCTTCAAGGCAACTGCCACAGTCGAAAGCTTCAACGGTTGTATCCGGCCTTTTAAAATGATCGACGATAATTAACCAACACGAGAGAAGTAACGTACGAAGGAAATCTTGCACAGGATAAAATGAAGCCTTGTCGGCGTTATCGTAACACACTATGACTCCATTGACGGGTGGTAAGTTTCCGTCCCAGACCTTTGCAATGTCTAGCTCATAGATCACCACCTTGACGGACGGAAAGTCTCGTTGTAACACCCAGTCAATGCGGCGTGTATCTTGGGATATTACAGTCAGATGGCATAAAATGAGTATGGGTATAAGATATCAACGTACAGCGGAAAGGAACGGGAGGCGAAATTCTGCTAGGTGACGCAAATAGTGTCTCTGTGTCTGGTGCCCCGTGCGCTTTGGCATCTTCCGAGATGAATGTCGACTTGCCACAGCCCGATGAACCAACTACCGCAATGGCAATTTCTCCGGGTAGAAGCTGGGCATGCAACATCAGAATGAGGTGGATTGGATTTGGTGAGTGCTTACAGAAGGCGACACAGTCTCAACAAGTAGATTTCTACCTGAAACTACAGCAGATTGCAAGCCAAAACCGTCACTCCTTGCACTTCTCGGAAGGGAGCCCAGCGACGATGTGGTATGTAAGCGAGGGGCATCCTCACGAGCCTGAGCCAGCATGCGTGGGGGGAGATTGAGATCCCCTGGGCGGGGGCCTGTTCGTACATGGTCCTTGCCTTTCACAGAAGCCCGTCTAAATTCGCTCGGTCGCTTCAGCCGTTGCGAAGGCTCACTTCCTCTCCGGTACTCCGTTGCAGAATCATGACTCTGGCCCATGGCGCTCACGCTCGCGCCGCGACTGCGAAGGTACGGTTGGGAAAACGTTGGCTCGGGGTGGAGCGAACGCATCGAAGGGTCTAGCTGTCGTGTCCGAGAGATGTCATCGACTGTGGAGTACGTGTTTCCTCTACTTGATCGCGAACCGTTTACTCTCGGAGATGTTTCCCTGTCATAGGCAACGAATGAGTCAACGGAGATTGATTTGCGCAAAGACTGAGGTGCAGAGTCAGTCGAAGATGGCGATGAAGTCCCGGAGACACCTGCAACAAAAGGGAGAATACGGGGAAGGACAGGAGAAGACGAAGTAGAAGAGAAGGAAGCCTGGGGGACCATGGACGATGCGGACAGAGGTGATGAGATTGGATCGTATGTCAGGTAAAGGTAATTATTTTTATCAGGGTCGCCGGGCATCTCAATAGGTGGTAGTGATGGTATAGCGGGTAAACAGTGGCCTGCGCTGGTCGTTGAGGTGGTCATGTCCGATAGTGTCACAGGCGTAGATAACAAGAAAGAAAAAGAGACTAGTGGATCATGAACACAGCGGGAAAGAGCCAACGACGAGGAGCCTTAATAAAATCAACCTGAGAAATCAACACTGGCCGGTACTAGCCTAGGGAAGAGATGTCGCCGAGGCAGCGTGAAGAGGTTGGCGGGCAAGGCTTAGTACAGAGACAAGAAGCGAAAATGAAGGGCCACCAAGTGCCTGGTTCAAGATGGAGACGATTTTAATTATGCAAGTTTACAGCGTCGTAGATTCTCATGGTCATCTGCTACATAGCCGCTCGTCGTCGCTGGCAACAACAAGGGTCTTGATTGACACTCTGACGGTCTCCATCCTTCAAGTTGTCTCTCACCCCCAGAGTTTACTTCAAGTTGTTGAAGTCCATCTTTTCTCTTTGTCAGATTACCATCTCACTGACTATTGGGCACCAGTACCTAGACGGCCCGGGGCCAATTTTTGGGCTCTTATCATGATCAGGAACCTCAGTTCGTTCTGAGCCCTGAATGCATCTATCTAGCATGCTACCTTTGACCAACTTGGCGTTGTGAGCAATTCCAAGGTTCCTACAGAAGGACGACAAAGACTAAGTTACCCAATGGCTGGGGTCTCACTGGATGTGTCGTTCGTCTGGAATCATCGGCGCGTCAATCTCACTGGAAAGCTTTCTCACATCCGTTCCACGGCAATATCTTCCGTCCAACCCCGAACGAATTGTTTGTGGCCGCTGTCGTTGGGACAACAAAGGCATTGGTATGACGCAGGAGTCGATATGTGAATATTCCCTAACTCTACTGGGCCTGGATATCCATTGGACATACATATGGCCTAACTCGTATTGGCAGCCATTTGAAGTGATATCAGCTCGTGAGGCGAAAGGGGTACAAATCACCCTCCAAGGGTCCGGACGTAACGAGCAGAGCAAGTGGGCTCCAAGTGGACGATTAGTATCAAAGAGGATGTTAATAACCAACTCCTGGTGTTCATCGGTCATCACCCATACACCCGATTCCTATCAGAAAGGTCGTTCAATATCACTCCATGCATGTATGCTGCCTGTAGGTTATGACCACGCGGCAACAGAATAGGATCTGAGGATCTTAAGGCTGTAGAGAATATCCCGAGGCTCTATTAATGTTATGATAAAAAGTTATAAAGCAAATGTCAGGTGTACAATATATCGACAGGTCCTTGCGTTACTCGTGGTATCGTGGTGTGTTGCTATGATTGCTAGTAAGTCATCGAATAGTTTGCCATATCCCCGCTTGGATAGCCAGCATCTCACAACGAGACACGCACAACGTGTAGCAAGTTTAAGGATACTGCTACCAAGAAAATCCAGCTGGTCATGTCTACGCTCATGATAGGATTTATACGAGTCGCGCTGGATGTAGCCCCTTGCCACAAAGCCTGCTTGTAGACTTTGAGTGAGTTGATGATCCAACTGGCATTCTGTAGACAGTTAAGGCAAATAAATATAAGAATGAATTCGCATCTCACAACGAAATTAGCCGGATCCATCAACGTGGTTTCGCAGGTACCAGTACAGCCCGATGAAGCGTATGAGTTGCCAGCCCAGTCACCTGTTTAGTTATGAGAAAACCCATCGATCTGCACCCCAAAAGTAGAGCCTCACCACAAAACGTGATGTCTGCATTGTTCATCAGCAATGATGATCAACAAAATCAGCATTCTCGAGATTCTCACCGAATATGATGGAATGATTCACAAAATTCTGGGTAATGTTACAAGACTGGTTAGACAGTGCAGCAACAGGTTCGCCCCAATTGGATGGGTCTGGTGCCCCCTCTACAATGTCCTGCGGAATAGCTGCGCGGTAAAACGACCCTGAGGATTGAACCGGTTCAGCACTCCCGGTGCCACAATTTACGCGATAAAACGTACAAACCGCGATCCCAGTTTCATCCCACTTCATGGCGAAAACTCCTCCCGATTGTTCATCGAAATATGGACCATATGACGCTCGACTCCATTCCGTCACACCACATCCTGCGTTATTATTGATGTACGCATTACATTGAAGGTTATCCACGCCATTCGTTTGCTTCAATGGTCATCAATCGCCCCCTTTTCATGACAAGAAGCACTTACCACAATCGTTCCCGTGAAGTTGGTACCCAGAGTTAAGTTGCAACCTGAGTCTCGTGAGCAGCGCAGCAAGTAACTTACGGTTTTCGGCTTACCAGGAGCAGTATGCCAAGTGACTTGGTTGTGTTCGTTGTCATGCACACCTTCAATGATATCTATTTCGCCGGTCTATATGGAGACGATAAGCGAATAAAACGTAATGGTATCGGATATTTACCCATGGCCAACTCCCATTCCCAAGCGTCCTACAGAATGTTAGTCTCGTTATTCGATTGTTGAACCACATTACTTGCCAGAACGCAGGCCAGACACCTTGATTGGAACGGTTAAACTTCATCATTGCATTGAAAGAAACTTGTCACACCGCAACCCCATGGAGCCATATCTAGATCCAGTATGAAAAGACCCGTATTGTACACAGCCTGACTTGATATGCGAACACTAAGAGTCCGAGTCAATCATAGGACATTCAGCGTAATGTAGTTTTACCTGCTTCTGTTTACTCCATATGGTAGCCAGGTTGTGTTGTCGCCCTGCATGATGACTTTATTATCTGAGGTTACATACGCCAGACTGCTGTTGAATGCTGTCTGTCGGTCAACAAAACTTGTGTCGACGTTAAAACGGACGAGGTTCGGGCAACAGATGGATACGCACGTCACTAATCCACTGAACAATTATCACGAATCCATGAGTACGCCGAAAACTGGATGAGAATGGAGATGTTACTTTGTTGGATCTGAACCGGTATAGAAGTCAAATGTACTGCGGCTCATTAGGACCATGGTCACTGCATGAAGGAGTCAACGCTCACTTAAAAAAAGTCTGACCCTCGTAGGTGTCTTGAATGACCCATAATATAGTGGATCCATTGGACGTCGTTTCGAGGGAATCTCTCTTCCCCGACAAGATGGCTGGTGGCACTCCTGCTTTCGAGTTCATGTGACTGAGCATGCCTTGGAAGGCCATGGTTCCCAAAAGATGTCCGCATAGTAGGCAAAGAATTGCATGACGATGTTTGAACATGCTTGAGAAGGATTGGACAGGCGAAGACTCAGAACTGATTCCGTCGAAGAAGCCAGAAATTTATAAGGTGTGAATAATATCATTGGAGGTTCTAGTAATGGAACCAATAAAAACGGAGATCTTGTCACGACGATGCAACGAGGCAAAGACATGAGGATTGTAAAATGATCCGACTCGGACTCCGGGGGGCTCTGCGTTCAAGTTCCCATACTTGTCCTAGGACACAGGTACAAGCTACTACACTTACCACTAGCGCACACTCAACCGCTGAAATCACGCGGTATGGGCAGGAACACATGATATCCTTTTGGCGAAGCTTCATGGTCATACAAAGCATAGCGAGCATGAAGTAATGTAATGGCAAAATGACAGAAAATACGCAAGCAAATCACCGGTAACGACGAAGAGAGAGTGTGTTGTGCTTCTTCCAGGTCGACCGAGCAGGAGTATGGTTGTGACGATGTCCCTTGCCCAATCCCCTGTTCTGTGACGAACATCAGAAAAATTACTGTGAACAATAGTGACACACGAACATGCTTCCCAACACTAGTGAGGCCACGGGCTTCACGGCGTTTATGCACTGGCTTAGTAATCCAGTTAATCCGGGGGTCCCGACGAACCTGATCATAATTCGTCAACGTAGAGATCAAGACACTTGAAACCATATACTTACAGCTTTGTGGCTCGGATCCACAAGGATAACCTCATAATATTTGTAAACACCGTCCTGGTTGACCCAGTACGAGTTCAGGACTCGCAGGTTTCCACAGCGCCTTCCAACACGTTCCTCGGCGGTACTCCTGAGACTGCGCTGGAACTTCAGGTGGTTGACACCCTGACGAACGGGCTTGCCGTAGGTAGCACCTATGGAATAAGTTGAATGGCCATCGAAGGGGTATGTGGTTCAGTAGCTTACCCTTTGGGGCTGGCTTTTTACGGTTACCACGACGGACACGGATACGGTAGATAACGTAGCCCTGCTTAGCCTTGTATCCCAAACGACGGGCCTTGTCAGGGCGAGAGGGGCGAGATGCACGATGGATGACATTCAACTGGCGGTACTCCCAGCATCTAGAGTGCGGATTCAGCGACTTCCGTCATTAGGGTATCGCAGACACTTTAGGACTTGCCGGACACGGAGGAGGAAGCGCAGCACATCGGACTGCTTTTTTCTGTACAACTCGCTAATGTATTTGTATGCGCCCATGTTGCAGGCTGTAATGCAAGATCGTTAGTTACTCGCAGATCAACATCATCCAATCAAGACGAAAGCATCCATCGGGTTTCCATTCAGATTTCTCCGAGCTAGAGCTTCCGGCAGCAACGCAGCCCACTTCCAGCATGTCGCAGATGATAATGACACAGAAACGCACCTCTTGAAGGTCTTGACGCGGGGACTACTACAACGACTCGTCTGACGACCAACCTGAGGAAGAGTTTCGGGTGTTGCCGTATCATGTCGGATTTTGCCAGTTCGTCTCATTTAGGGCATATGAAAAAACGTCATGCTTGATTGTTCTTGTACTTACCACGAGAAGAACGAAGTCGCGATGGTGCAGTCAACCCTTGTACTCGTATCGAGGTGATACGGCGTATGTCGACGTATTGATATATAAACTTTACCACTTTCAAAGGGTGGTGCCAACATCTTTTACGCATACTCGCTCCCTTCGAAGGTCGCCGCTCCATTACTATCTCATGACTTTCCAAGCAACGGATGACTTGCAAGGCTACCTTAGGGATGCTGTTTTACCCCGACTGAAGCTTATGCACAAACCAGAGACGAAACTCTACCAGCGATACAAGAGCCGCCGAAGCGCACTTGCTCTTCGCTCTCAGCTCCGAAACCTTTCTAATATAATTTATCTTGATTCAGAGTTCGACGGTCTTGTCAATGAATGTAGGCTTGATGTATGACGTGAACCTCTTTTGCTATAATGCTTATCATCCTCAGGGATCGAGGAGCATGTGCCAAATCGCTCTCTCTGCCTACCCGACGAGGATCGGCGATCAGGCGAGAGGTTTACAGTGCCTTCTTCACCTAGATTCAATATTCCGGAATTGCTCCTTCCTGCTGCTTCAGATATTAGTCGGTATGTAACGTTTACCCAGTGTGGAGACCTACTGAGCAATTTTATCAGAGTATGTGACTGGCTGGACAACTTTCCCCTGCAGACAGTTCAACGAGCCTTTCATATTATGTTCCCTGCGACAAAAGAGTGGAGATTTACAACGCTTGATGACTGTGGCTACAATGACGACATCTTCAGGAGATTTTACTGGACAGACGTCAATGGAGATCACCCCGACACGCATGATGCATCCGTAGTTGTAGTCTGCCAACCTCCTTGGTTAATGTCTGACGAACTTATGTGGCAATTCACTCAGCTCAAATCGGTATGTGCTTTAAATGCTGAGACATGAATACAAAATATATTCGGTAGCTTCCTGAAGGCGATACGCGTGTGTTGCGTGGAAAGGAACGCCTTTGGAGCAGGGTGGGTGCGTATAGTGTGCAATTACGTGACTCTCAATATTTTCTTTAGTTATGGGACACCTGCGTTCACAAACAAACTCCTTTCTT